>Ga0209172_10003732_pt1 | contig 22397 bp, 20 predicted proteins | sample LarsenN4metaG_FD_184113 | JGI IMG/M metagenome (GOLD analysis project Ga0209172, IMG submission 184113) | Hot spring sediment bacterial and archeal communities from British Columbia, Canada, to study Microbial Dark Matter (Phase II) - Larsen... ... | reverse complement strand
CGCGCGATGTCGTGGTCCTGCGCCGAGACGCCGGCGCGCACGTCGACGACGAAGACCACCACGTCGGCCTCGGCCACCGCCTGCTTGGTCTGGCGCGCCATCTCGGCCACGATGCCGCTGGGCTTCTCGGGCTCGAAGCCGCCGGTGTCGACGACGATGAAGCTGCGCGGACCGAGCCGGCCGTCGCCGTAGTGCCGGTCGCGCGTGAGGCCGGGGACGTCGGCCACGATCGCGTCGCGGCTCTTCGTGATGCGGTTGAACAGGGTCGACTTGCCGACGTTGGCCCGGCCGACCAGCGCGAGCACCGGCTTCATGTCGACTGCCCCCGCCGAGCGCTACTGCGGACGGAAGGCGTACAGCCCGCCGTTGCGCGTGGCCACCAGCACCGTCGTGCCGGCCACCACCGGCGCCGCCGCCACGGGCGAGCCGTCGGTCGGCAGGCGCAGCTGCGGCTCGCCGCCGTCGCGCGCGAGGAAGTGCACCTGGCCTTCGAGGTCGCCGAACACCACCGTCGGCCCGACCACGAGCGGCGCGCTCAGGCTGCGGTGCAGCAGCCGCTCGGAGGTCCAGGCGACCTCGCCCGACGCCGTGCGCCACGCGGTGATGCGACTGCTGCCGTCGGCCGCGACCACGACCTGCTCGTCGCCGGCCACGCCTTCGATGCCGCCGACGTTGCGCTGCCAGCGCAGGACGCCGCGCTCGGCGTCGGCACAGCCCACCGCGGCCTGGAAGGCCCTGGCGCAGACGGTGTCGCCGACGCGCGCCACCGGCCCGACCAGGTCGGCCAGGCGCTCCACCTCGTTGGTGCCGCGCGGCGACGCGATCGCCACCTCCCAGCGCACCGAACCGCGCAGCGGGTCGACGCCGGCGAGCCGCGGCCCCTGCCCGACCAGCAAGGTGTCCTTGAACGGCGCCAGCACGCCGCGCTGCGCGAGCGTGAGCGCGTCGCCGGGCCGGCGCAGGGTCCAGATCAGGCGGCCGTCCAGCGCGTCGTAGGCGTTGACCACGCGGTCGACACCCATCACGAACACGCGCTCGCCGGCCACCAGCGGGGCCGTGGTGACGCGCGAGCCGACGCGCGCGCGCCACTTCTCGCGGCCGGCCTCGAACACCACCACCTCGTTGTCGCGCGTCACGACGGCGGCGAAGCGGCCGTCGCTGCCCACGCCGGCGGTGAGCGGCGCGCCGGCGTTGGCGCGCCACAGCTCGCGACCGTCGTTCGCGTCCAGCGCCAGCACGCCGCCGTCGGTGCCGGCGACGGTGAAGGTGTTGCCGGTCACGGCCACCGCCAGCGGGAAGCGGATCGAGTCGACCCGCGCCTGCCACACCTGGCGCCCGGCGATCTTCGGCGTCAGCGCTTCGAGCGGCGTGGGCCTGGGTTTCTCGGCGCTGGTGCAGGCGGCCAGCAGCACGGCGCCGAGTACGGCAGCCAGCCCGGCGACGAAACCGCGCGCACGCACGACCGCCCGCGTCACTTCGACGCCCCCGCGGCCGGCGCCGACGCGGCCTGCACCGCCGGCGCGGGCGGTTCGGCCGGCGCCGCGCCCAGCGCGGTGAGCTTGGCCTCGACCAGCCGCCGGTACTCGATCTCGGGCTTCATCGAGTCCCACGCCTTGCGATACGCCGCCTTGGCTTCGTCGCGCTTGCCCTGGACCATGAGGATGTCGCCACGGCGGTCGGCCACGAGAGCCTCGAACGCCTTGGCCTCGATGCCGTCGAGCAGCTTCAGCGCCGCGTCGTACTGCTTCTCGTCGGCCAGCAGGCCCGCCAGGCGCAGCCTGGCGATCACGCGGTACTCCTCTTCCACCGCGTTGCCGGCCACCCACTCGAGCGACGCGCGCGCGCCGGCCTTGTCGCCCTTGTCGGCCTGCACCTGCGCGGCCAGCAGGCCGGCCTGCTGCGCGAACGCGGTGCGCGGATAGCGGTCCTTCAGGTCGGCGAACACGCGCGCGGTCTTCTCGGCGTCGACGGCCTGCGCGGCGCGGTCGAGCTCGTCGTACAGCGCACCGGCCTTGGCGGCCTGTTCGCGCTGGTACCACTGCCAGCCGTTCCACGCGGCGATCGAGCCGAACACGACGATCGCCAGGGTGGTGATCAGGTTGCCGTACTGCGCCCAGAAGGCCTTGAGCCGGTCGAGCTGTTCCTGTTCTTCGAGATCGAGATGGGTGGCCATGAGGGGGTGTTCTGAGAGCGCGCGATTATCACTTGAGCAGTTCGGCGGCCCATTCGGCGGCGGTCGCCAGCGGTCGCTCGACCTGCGGCGCGGCAGCGTCGCGCAGCGGCTTGACCGCCACCGCGCCGCGCGCGAGCTCGGCCTCGCCGAACACGAGCGCGTAGCGCGCGCCGCTCGCGTCGGCGCGCTTGAACTGGCTCTTCATGCTGCCTTGCCCCGGGTTCATCAGCACGTCGACGCCGGCGGCGCGCAACGCCTCGAGCGTGAGCATCGCGCGCGGCAGCGCCGCCGCGTCGGGCACGACCGCGTAGGCCGCCGGCGCCGCCGCGGGCGCCTGCACGCCGACCTCGTCGAGCAGCAGCATCAGCCGCTCCAGCCCGAGGCCGAAGCCGATGGCCGGTGCGGGCTTGCCGCCGAGCTGCTCGAACAGGCCGTCGTAGCGGCCGCCGCCGCACACCGTGCCCTGCGCGCCCAGGCGCTCGGTCACCCACTCGAAGACGGTGAGGTTGTAGTAGTCCATGCCGCGCACGAGGCGCGGGTTGAGGCGGTACTCGAGGCCCGCGGCGTCGAGCATCGAGCGCACGGCCGCGAAGTGCGCGAGCGAATCGGGCCCGAGGAAGTCGATCAGCTTCGGCGCGGCCTCCACCACCGGCTGCATCGCCGGGTTCTTGGTGTCGAGGATGCGCAGCGGGTTGGTGTGCAGGCGACGGCGCGCGTCGTCGTCGAGCCGGTCGGCGTGCGACTCGAAGTGCTTCACCAGCGCGTCGCGGTGCGCGCGCCGCTCGGCCGGCTGGCCGAGGCTGTTGAGCTCGAGCCGCACGTCGCGGCCCTCGACGAGGCCCAGCTCGCGCCACAGCGCGCGGCCGAGCAGGATGACCTCGGCGTCGACGTCGGGCCCGGCGCAGCCGAGCGCTTCGACGTCGAGCTGGTGGAACTGGCGATAGCGCCCCTTCTGCGGCCGCTCGTGGCGGAACATCGGGCCGACCGTCCACACGCGCATCGGGCCGTTGTACAGCGCGTTGTGCTCGACCATCGCGCGCACGATGCCCGCCGTGGCCTCCGGCCGCAGCGTGAGCCGGTCGCCGTTCATCGAGTCCTCGAAGGAGTACATCTCCTTCTCCACGATGTCGGTCACCTCGCCGAGGCCGCGCACGAACAGCGCGGTCGGCTCGACCACCGGCGTGCGCAGGTTGCGGTAGCCGTAGCGCCGCATCATCGTGCGGATCACGTCCTCGACCCACTCCCAGCGCGCCGAGTCCGGCGGCAGGATGTCGTTCATGCCTTTGACGGCCTTGAGTGCTTCAGCCATGAGGTACGGGGGCGCCGCACGCGGCGGCGCGGGTGGCGACGGATTCAGGCGGCGCGGCCGCCGAAGCGCTTCTCGATGTAGCCCTCGACGATGCGGTGGAACTCCTCGGCGATGCCCTCGCCGCGCAAGGTCAACGCCTTCTCGCCGTCGATGAACACGGGCGCGGCCGGCGCCTCACCGGTGCCCGGCAGGCTGATGCCGATGTCGGCGTGCTTGCTCTCGCCGGGGCCGTTGACGATGCAGCCCATCACCGCGACCTTCAGGTTCTCGACGCCGGGGTACTTCGACTTCCACACCGGCATCATCGCGCGCAGGTGGTCGTCGATGCGCTTGGCCAGCTCCTGGAAGGTGGTGCTGGTGGTGCGGCCGCAGCCCGGACAGGCGGTGACGCTCGGGTTGAAGGTGCGCAGCCCGAGCGCCTGCAGGATCTCCAGCGCCACCGCCACTTCCTGCGTGCGCGCCTCGCCGGGCTGCGGCGTGAGGCTCACGCGGATGGTGTCGCCGATGCCTTCTTGCAGCAGCACCGACAGCGCCGCCGCCGAGGCCACCGTGCCCTTGGTGCCCATGCCGGCTTCGGTGAGCCCGAGGTGCAGCGGGTAGTCGCAGCGGCGCGCGAGTTCGCGGTACACGGTGATCAGGTCCTGCACGCCGCTGACCTTGCAGCTGATGACGATCTGCTCGGGCGCGACGCCCAGCTCGCGCGCGTAGTCGGCCGACTGCAGCGCCGAACTCACGAGCGCCTGGTACATCACCTGCTTCGCGTCCCACGGCTCGGCGCGGCGCGCGTTGTCGTCCATCAGCGCGGCGAGCAGTTCCTGGTCGAGGCTGCCCCAGTTGACGCCGATGCGCACGACCTTGTCGTGCCGCATCGCGGCCTCGACCATCATCGCGAACTGGCGGTCCTTCTTGTCGCCCTTGCCGACGTTGCCGGGGTTGATGCGGTACTTGCTCAGCGCCTCGGCCATCGCCGGGAACTCGGTGAGCAGGCGGTGGCCGTTGTAGTGGAAGTCGCCGACCAGCGGCACGTCGATGCCCATGCGGTCGAGCTGCTCGCGGATGTGCGGCACGGCCTGCGCCGCCTCCGGCGTGTTGACCGTGATGCGCACCAGCTCCGAGCCGGCGATCGCGAGCTCCTTCACCTGGATGGCCGTGCCGATCACGTCGACCGTGTCGGTGTTGGTCATCGACTGCACGCGCACCGGCGCGTCGCCGCCGATCGTGACCACGCGGCTGCCCCAGCGCACGCGTGCCTGCCGCGTGCGGTGGCGCGCCGGCGCGGCGCCCTCGATCGGTCGTTCGTCGGCGAATCGGTCGTTCATCGCAGGGCCTACTTCAGGTCGAGCCGCGCGATGTTGTCGCGCGTCGCGGGCGCCAGGTCGACCGGCTGGCCGCGAAACGTGAGCTGCGTGGCCGACGCGTTGCCGATGCGCACCTTCAGCGGCGGCGCGCCGTCGAGGCCCACGCTCTCGCCGGGCTGCACGGTGCGCGACAGCAGCGGCTGGCCGCGCGAGTCGATCACCTCGACCCACGACTCGCCCGTGGCACGCACGACCAGCAGGCCGGCCGGCACCGCCGCGGCCGCTTCGCCGTTCGTCGTGGGCGCCGAGTGCACGGTCTCGACCACGACCGCCGGCGGCGACGCGGCGGCGGTGGTGGCCGGCGCGACGAGGTCGCCGACCGACGGCGCCGACGCCGCGGCCGGCGGCGGCACCGGCGCCGGCGCGGCGGCAGGAGCGCTGGCGGCCGGCGCCATGAACTGCCGCGTCAGCCCGGGCGGCAGCAGGTACACCACCAGGGCGGCCAGCAGGATGAGGGCCGGACCCCACACGATGGGCCTCGTGAACAGCGACGCGTCCGACGGCAGCTGCGTGCCGGGCCGGTCGTGGAAGCGCTGGCCGAGCCCGCGGTTCACGTGCTCGAGCCGGTGCCCCATCGCCTGCGGCAGCCGCGACAGCACCGGCTCCGAATCGATCTTGAGCTGGCGGCACACGGTGTGCGCGAGCGCCCGCACGAACGTGGCGTCGGGCAGCGCGTCGAAGCGGTCGGTCTCGAGCAGCTCGAGCTTGCGCGGGCTCACCTTGATGGCCGCGGCGAGCGCCGCGATGTGCAGGCCCTGCGCCATGCGCGCCTGGCGGATCAGGGTGCCCGCGGACACGGTAGGCGGGTTCGCGGGATCGACCGGCTCAGTCATTGAACTGGCCCCTCTCGTACGCCAGCGCCTCGTTCGACTGCGGGAAGCGCAGCTGCAGCTCGCGCCCGATGACCTGCGCGCCGCCGGCATTGCCGAGCTTGTGCTCGATGCGCGCGGCCAGCCACAAGGTCTGGGCGTTCACGAGGTCGGTGCGCGCGTTGACGCGGCGGATGTAGAAGCGCGCCCGCTCGTACTGCTCGCGCCGGTAGAGCACCTCGGCGAGGTTGACCGCGGCCACCGGGTTGGTCGGGTCGGCCTCGTAAGACCGCACGAGCGCGGCCTCGGCGGCCTCCCACTGGCCCGCCCGCGCGTGGCACACGCCCTGCGCGAGCATCGTGCGCGCGCCGTTCGCGTACTGCGGCAGCGCGAGCGCCGTGCGGAACTGCGCATCGGCGTCGGCCCAGCGGCGCTGCTGGCACAGCAGCCAGCCGTAGTTGTGCATCGTGTCGCCGTCGCGCGGCCGCAGCTGCAGCGCGCGGCGGTAGCTCTCCTCGGCGAGCGCCTCCTCGCCCATCTGCGCGTAGATGAGCCCGCGCAGGTTGAGCGCCTCCGGCAGGTCGGGCTTGGCGGCCAGCGCGAGCTTCACTTCGTCGAGCGCGGTGTTGATCTGCCCGCGGGCGTAGTACGCCGTCGCCAGCTCGAGCCGCACGCGCGCGCGCCGATCAGCGTCGGTCTGGTCCGACGCCGTGGGCACGTCGCGCGATCCGCCGACCGGGCCTTCGGTGGTGGTCGTGCAGGCCGCCGCGAGCAGCGCCAGCGCGAGCGCCGCCGCGCCCGCACGGATGGAACGGGCCTCGCTCATCGGGCGCCTCCGCGTCCTGCCGCGACGGCCGCACGCGGCAGCACGCGCACGGGCGCGCGCGTCATGCGCTCGGCCACGCGCGTGCGGTCCTGCACCTCGCCGGCGAGCTGGCCGCACGCGGCGTCGATGTCGTCGCCGCGCGTCTTGCGCACGGTGGTGACGATGCCGCCGGCGCTCAGCACGTCGGCGAACGCGAGCACGCGTTCGCGCGGCGAGCGCGCGAGGCCCGACTGCGGGAACGGGTTGAACGGGATGAGGTTGAACTTGCAGGCCACGCCCGAGCGGCGCACCAGCGCCAGCAGCGCACGCGCGTGCCCGGGCGAGTCGTTCACGCCGTCCAGCATGCAGTACTCGAAGGTGATGAAGTCGCGCGGCGCCGCGTCGAGGTAGCCGCGGCAGGCGGCCATCAGCTCGTCGATCGGGTACTTGCGGTTCAGCGGCACGAGTTCGTCGCGCAGCGCGTCGTCCGGTGCGTGCAGCGACACCGCCAGCGCGACGGGGCAGTCCTGGCGCAGCCGATCGATCATCGGCACCACGCCCGAGGTACTGACGGTCACGCGGCGGCGCGACAGGCCGTAGCCGTGGTCGTCGAGCATCACGCGCAGCGCCGGCACGAGCGCCGCGTAGTTCTGCAACGGCTCGCCCATGCCCATCATCACCACGTTGCTGATCACGCGCTCGGTCGTGCCGAAGCGCGCGCGCAGGGTGTGCTCGGCGTGCCAGAGCTGCGCCAGGATCTCGCCGGTGCCGAGGTTGCGGCTGAAGCCCTGGTGGCCGGTCGAGCAGAAGCGGCAGCCGACAGCGCAGCCGGCCTGCGACGACACGCACAAGGTCGCGCGGTCGTCCTCGGGGATGAACACGGCCTCGACCGCGTTGCCGCCGCCGACGTCGAACAGCCACTTGATCGTGCCGTCGGCCGACGCGTGCTCCGAGATGACGGGCAAGGTCCGCACCTCGGCCGCGCCGGCGAGCTTGTCGCGCAGCGACTTCGCCAGGTCGCTCATCTGCGCGAAGTCGCGCGCGCCCTTCTGGTGGATCCAGCGGAACAGCTGGGTCGCGCGAAAGCGCTTCTCGCCCAGTGACCCGCACCACGCGGCCAGGCCGTCGAGGTCGAAGTCGAGCAGGTTGACGGCGGCCATGGCGGCGGCGCGCGGCGGGTTCGCCTCAGCGCGAGTAGATCGCCATCGCGGGGAAGAAGAACGCCACCTCGACCGCCGCCGTGTCCGGGCCGTCGGAGCCGTGCACCGCGTTGGCGTCGATGCTGTCGGCGAAGTCGGCGCGGATCGTGCCCTTCTCGGCCTTCTTCGGGTCGGTGGCTCCCATCAGCTCGCGGTTCTTCGCGATGGCGTTCTCGCCCTCGAGCACCTGGATCATCACCGGGCCGGAGGTCATGAACTCGACGAGGTCCTTGAAGAACGGCCGCGCCTTGTGCACGGCGTAGAACGCCTCGGCCTCGGCGCGCGACAGGTGCGCCATGCGCGCGGCGACGATCTTCAGGCCGGCCGCCTCGAAGCGGGCGTAGATCTGTCCGATCACGTTCTTCGCGACGGCGTCGGGCTTGATGATCGACAGCGTGCGTTCGATCGCCATGTGTGGTTCTCCTGATGAATCAAAGGCTTGGCAAAGCCTCGAATTGTAGACGTGAGGTGTGTCGCCCCCGCGGCCGATGGACTCGACGCGACGGCCTCACCGGCCGCGGCCGCCACGACCACCGCCACCCCCGCCGCCGCCGCCACCACCACCACCGCCGCGCCGGCCACCGCCGCCGGCGAGCTTGCGGTAGAAGGCATCGCCACCGATGTAGCCGACCGAGGTCTGCATCGGGTCGGGCTGGCGCGGGCCCTGCTGGCCGCCCTTCTTCTTGCCGCCGCCGCCACCGCCGCCGCCGCCGCCGAAGCCGCGCTGCTTCTGCACGAAGCGGCGGTCGTAGGTCTGCTGCAGCGGATTCGGGATCGGCCCGTGATGGTCGTCGTCCTCGTCGTCGTGGTCGGCATCGCGCGGCCGTTCGTTGGCTCGATCGAGGTCGCGGCCTTGCGGCTGCGGGCGTCCCGGCTCGCGCGGCGGACCCGCCGGACGATCGGGGCCGTCGCCGCGTCGCTTGCCGCGCTTGCCGCGCTTGCCCTTGCCGTCGCCGCGGCCGTCGCCGTCGCGCGCCGCGTCGGCGCCGCCGGCGAGGCGGCGGATCGTGCGCACGTCGCCCTCGTCGAGCTCGACCCACACGCCGCGCTTGAGGCCGCGCGGCAGCACGACGGTGCCGTAGCGGATGCGGATGAGCCGGCTCACCGCCAGCCCGACCGCGTCGAACAGCTTGCGCACCTCGCGGTTGCGCCCTTCGGTGATGACGACGCGATACCAGTGGTTGGCGCCTTCGCCGCCGCCGTCCTCGATCGAGCGGAAGGCCGCGCGCTGGCCGTCGATTTCGACACCCTCGATCAGCTTCGCGCGCTGCGCCTCGTCGAGCGTGCCGAGCACGCGCACCGCGTACTCGCGCTCGACGCCGAAGCGCGGATGCATCAGCTGGTTGGCGAGCTCGCCCGAGTTGGTGAACAGCAGCAGGCCTTCGGTGTTGATGTCGAGCCGGCCGACCGACTGCCACTTGCCCTGGTGCAGTCGCGGCAGCTTGCGGAACACGGTGGGCCGGTTCTGCGGATCGTCGTGCGTGACGATCTCGCCGACCGGCTTGTGGTACGCGATGACGCGAGGTCGCGGCGGCGCGATGCGCACCTTGATCGGCTTGCCCGACACGCGCACCTGGTCGCCCCAGCTGATGCGCTGGCCGATGTGCGCCGGTTCGCCGTTGACCGACACGCGGCCTTCGAGGATGAGCTGCTCCATGTCGCGCCGCGAGCCGATGCCGGCCTGCGCCAGCACCTTGTGCAGCTTGGGCGCGTCGGCCTCGGCCGCGAGCACGCGCTTCGACGGCTCGTGATCGCCGTCGTCGAAGTCGGCGTCCTCGTCGAACTCGTCGTCGTCGAAGTCGTCCGCGTCACGGCCGCGGTCCGGCGCAGGCGGCGAAGGCGACGTCTCGACCGCCGCGCCGGCTTCGGCCGGCTCGGGCTCGGTGTCGAACACGCCGGAGACCACGTCGGCGAAACGCTCGCTCGCGTCGGGCATGGGCACCGGCGGTCGCGGCGGCGGGCCCTGCGGCGCGTCGCCGCGCGGTGCCGCTTCGCCGGCCGGCCGATCGGCGCGCTGCTTGTTGCGCCCGCGGCGCCGATTGCGGTTGCGCCGCGGCCGATCGCCTGCCGGGCCGTCACCCGCGGCAACGGCCGGCGCGCCGCTGCCGCCTGCTGCGGTCGGCGCGTCGCCGCTGCCCGCCGTGGCTGGCGCGTCGCCACCGCCCGCCGTGGCAGGCGTGTCGCTGCCATACGCGGCGACCGGCGCTGCCGCGGCAGGACCCGCGTCCGCCGAGACGGACTCGGCACGAGCGTCGGAGCCCGCTGCCGCGTCGCTCGCCGGCGCCGCTGCGGCAGCCTTCGGGCTGCGACGTCGCCGCGGCTTCGCGGCCGCTGCGTCGCCTTCGGCGGGCGCCGCGGCTTCGGGCGCGGGATCCGCCCCTGGGGGCAGCGTGGTCGGGTCTTGCGTGTTCATGCTTGGGGTTCCGTCGGTGCGGATGCGGCGGGTTCGCGGTCGGCCCGCATCGAGCCGTGGGGATCGGTGTCGGCTTCGGCTGCGGCTGCGGCTTCAGTGCCGGGCTCGTCGGCAGGTGCGGCGGCGGGTTCGCCGCCCGGCTCGGGCGGCGCATCGGCGGGCGAAGTCTCGATCGACCCGCCGGCCTGCGCCTCGATCGAGGCGTCGCCGCCGTCCTCGGGCAGCAGCGAACCTTGCTCCGGCGCGCGGGCCAGCGCCGTCTCGAGGCTCGCGAGCTCGGGGCCGCCGCCGACCCCGTCGAGCGGCGGGAGCTGGTCGAGGCTCGCCAGACCGAGGTCGTCGAGGAACTGCTTCGTGGTCGCCAGCAGCGCGGGGCGGCCGGGCGTGTCGCGGTGGCCGATCGCCTCGACCCAGCCGCGATCCTCGAGCTGCTTGACGATCTGGCTCGACACCGCGACCCCGCGGATGTCCTCGATGTCGCCGCGCGTCACCGGCTGGCGGTACGCGATGATGGCCAGGGTCTCGAGCACCGCGCGCGAGTACTTCGGCGGCTTCTCCGGGTTCAGCCGGTCGAGCCACGGGCGCATCTCGGGCCGGCTCTGGAAGCGCCAGCCGCTGGCGAGCTGCACCAGCTCGACACCGCGGCCCTGCCACTCGGCCCGCAGCTCGTCGAGCAGGCTGCGCACCGTGTCGGCGCCCAGCGCGTCGTCGAACAGCAGACGCAGCTCGCGCAGCGCGAGCGGCTGTTGGGCGCAGATGAGCGCGGTCTCGAGGACGCGCTTTGCATCCTGTGTGTTCATGCACTGCCGTTGTCGGCGACCCGGGCAGGCTGCGGAGCCGTTCGCGCGCAGCGCGCCGCGGGTCGGTTTCGGGGGCCCGTTGCGCCGGGCCGTGCGATCTGCGCCATCAGGCTGGCGCCACTTCGTTGCCGTGACTCTCGTCCGGGACCGCAGGGGGAGACGTCGACTTCCTTCGACCCCGCGCGGATCGCCGATCGTTTCGGCGCTTGGCAGGCATTCTAGCGCGCCGGCAGCGCGCCTTCGCCCGCGGACTGCGATCGTCAGCCCGCGACCTGTTGCCAGGCCGCCGCGAAATCGGGCGGCGCGGGCGCCTCGAACTGCAGCGGCCGTCCGTCGAGCGGGTGCGCCAGCGCCAGCCGCACCGCATGCAGCGCCTGGCGCTGAAGCCCGAGCGCGCGCGCGCCGCCGTACAGCGCATCGGCCACCAGCGGATGGCCGCGCCACGCGAGGTGCACGCGGATCTGGTGCGTGCGGCCCGTGTGCAGGGTGCAGCGCAGCGCGCTGAAGCCGTCGCGCAGCGCCACGCGCTCGACGTCGGTGCGGGCCGGCTTGCCGTCGCGCACGACGGCCATGCGCACGCGCGAGGCCGGGTCGCGGCCGATCGGCGCGTCGATCGTGTCGCGCGCATCGCGCCACGACCCGTGCGCGATCGCGAGATAGACCCGGCCGACCTCGCGCGCGGCGATGGCGCGCACGAGCGCCGTCACCGCCTCGAGCGTCTTGCCCACGACCATCAGGCCCGAGGTGTCCTTGTCGAGACGATGCACGATGCCGGCGCGCGGCAGCGACGCGGCCGCTGCATGGTGCGCGAGCAGGCCGTTGAGCAAGGTGCCCGACCAGTGGCCGGCCGCCGGATGCACGACGAGCCCCGCCGGCTTGTGCAGCACGAGGACGTGCTCGTCCTCGAACACGACGTCCAGCGGCAGCGGCTCGGCGCGGAAGGCGCGGCTCTCGGCCGTGGGCACGAGCTGCAGCTCGACGCGCTGGCCGGCCACGAGCTTGCGCGACGGCGTGAGCTCCACGCGCACCTGCGCGCCGGTGGCGACGCGCACGTGGCCGCGCTCGACGAGGCCTTGCAGATGGCTGCGCGAGAACTCCGGCGCCAGCGCGACCAGCCACTTGTCGAGGCGCTGGCCGTGGTCGTCGTCGCTCACCTGCGCGGCGCGTGTCGCGATGGAGTCGTCGCCTTCGACGGCCGCGTCGACGAGGTCGAACTCGTCGGCCGACGCCTCGTCGCCGGGCGGTCCGGCCGGGGGGTGCTCCCTATAATCCGCCGCCATGTCGAAGGTCGATTCCCGGATGTGGCGCCGCGTGGCGTGGTGGTGCGGCGCGCTGGTGCTGGCCGCCGGATGCAGCTCGACACCGAAGGAGGAACCCGCCGGCGGTGCCGAAAAATTGTACGCAGAGGCCAAGGACGACATCGCCAGCGGCAGCTACGAGCGCGCGATCAAGGCGCTCGAGCGCATCGAGGGCCGTGCCGCCGGCACCTTGCTCGCGCAGCAGGCGCAGCTCGACCTGGCCTACGTGAACTGGAAGGTCGGCGAGCGCGCCCAGGCGCTGGCCACGCTCGACCGCTTCATCAAGCTGCATCCGTCGAGCCCGGCGTTCGACTACGCGCTGTACCTGCGCGGCGTCGTGAACTTCAACGACAACCTCGGCATCTTCGGCAACCTGTCGGGGCAGGACCTCGCCGAGCGCGACCAGCAGGCCTCGCGCGACGCGTACCAGTCGTTCAAGCAGCTGGTCGAGCAGTTCCCGCAGTCGAAGTACACGCCCGACGCGCGACTGCGCATGGACTACATCGTCAACTCGCTGGCCGCGCACGAGGTGCACGTCGCGCGCTACTACTTCCGCCGCGGCGCGTACGTCGCGTCGGCCAACCGCGCTCAGCAGGTGCTGCAGGAGTACCCGCAGGCGCCGGTCACCGAGGAGGCGCTGGCGATCATGGTGGCCAGCTACGACCGCCTCGGCCTGCAGCAGCTGCGCGACGACGCCGAGCGCGTGCTGAAGAAGAACTTCCCTGACTCCCGCTACTCGGCCGACGCGCTGCTGCAGCCGCGCAGCAAGCCGTGGTGGCAGCTCTGGTAGACGGCGCGCGGCGCGCCGCCGCTCAGCCCGGCGCGGCGCGGGCCGCGGCCAGTTCGCGCAGCCAGGCCAGGGCCTCGTCCTCGTCGGCCACCGCCGTCATCGGCGGCAGCGCCTCGCGCAAGCGGCGGCCGTAGTTCATGCCCGCCAGGCGGGGGTCGCACACCACCAGCAAGCCGCGATCGGTCTCGCTGCGGATCAGGCGTCCGGCCCCCTGCTTCAGCGACACTGCGGCCTCGGCCACGAAGTAGTCGGCGAACGGGTTGCGCCCTTCGCTCTCGAGCCGCTTCACGCGCGCCTCGACCAGCGGATCGTGCGGCGGCGGGAACGGCAGCTTGTCGATCAGCACGCACTGCAGCGCGTCGCCGGGCATGTCGACACCCTCCCAGAAGCTCTGCGAGCCGACCAGCACGCTGCGCGGGCGCGCGCGGAACTGCTGCATCAGCAGCCGCTTGGGCGCCGCCCCTTGCAGCAGCACCTCGATGTCGAGGCCGGCCAGCCGTTCGCGCAGCACGTCGCCGATGAGCGGGAGCGCGCGCAAGGTCGTGGTGAGCACGAAGGTCCGCCCGCCGAGCGCGGCGGCGCAGCGCGCGGCGAGCTCGCCGACCGCCTGCGGATGCCCGGGCTCGCCCGGCTTCGGCATGCGCCGCGGCACGTACAGCCGCGCGTGCGACGCGTAGTCGAACGGGCTGCCCACGCGCAAGGTGGCCGCAGCGTCGAGGCCGGCCGGCTCGGTGAACCAGCGCAGGTCGCGCTCGTCGCCCAGGGTGGCCGACGTGAACACCCAGGCCTTCGGCGCGGCGTCGATCTGCTCGCGCATCGCGTCGCGGATGTCGAGCGGCGACTCGACCAGCCGCGCCTGCTGCGGCGACACGTCGATCCAGCGCACGTGGCCCGGCGCGGCGTCGGCCGCGAACTGCCCGGCGAGCTCGGCGGCGCGGCGGCTGCGCTCGAGCAGCCGCGCGAAGTCGGGCGCCGCAGCCTCGACCTGCGCGACGGCCTGGGACGCCGCGCCGCAGGCCTCGCGCACCGCCGCGAGCGCGGCGCCGAACGGCTCGCGTCCGGCGCGCTCGTCCCAGCGCAGCTTGAGCATGCCGCGCAGCTCGCGCAGCGGCCCGGCCGCGGCCAGCCGCAACTCGCGCGCGGCGTGCTCGACGGCGCCGCACAGCTCGGGCCACGGCTGCAGGCCCCTCGCGTGCGCGAGCCCGGCGCCGAGCAGGTCGCGCGACAGGTCGAGCAGCTGCGCCGTGCCGAGCACGGTGCCGAGGAACTGCACGCCCGCCTCGGCGAGCTGGTGCGCCTCGTCGAACACCGCGAGCTCGACGCTCGGCAGCAGCTCGGCCACGCCGCTGTCGCGCAGCACCATGTCGGCGAAGAACAGGTGGTGGTTGACCACCACCACGTCGGCCGCCATCGCATCGCGCCGCGCCTTCATGACGTGGCACTCGCGGTACTCGGGGCACTCGCTGCCGAGACAGTTCTCGCGCGTGGAGGTGACCAGCGGGATCACCGCCGAGCGCTCGTCGAGGCCGTCGATCTCGGCCAGGTCGCCGCTCGTCGTGGACGACGCCCACTGCTCGATGCGCGCGAGCGCACGCACGGCGAAGCGGTCGGGCAGGCTCGCCTGCGTGCGCGCCTGCGCGAGGCGATGCCGGCACAGATAGCTCGAACGCCCCTTCAGCAGCGCGAGCGTGGCCGGCACGCCGAGCGCATCGCGCAGCCGCGGCAGGTCGCGCAGGAAGAGCTGGTCCTGCAGGTTCTTGGTGGCCGTGCTGACCAGCGCGCGCGCGCCCGACAGCAAGGTCGGCACGAGGTAGGCGAAGGTCTTGCCCACGCCGGTGCCGGCCTCGGCCACCAGCACCGAGCGTTCGCGGATCGCGCGCGCGACGGCGAGCGCCATCTCGGTCTGGCCGCTGCGCGGCTGGAAGCGCGCGTCGGCGCGCGCCAGCGCGCCGTCCGCATCGAAGGCCGCGCGCACCGCGGCGTCGGCATCGGAGGGTTCGGGCGTGCGCGCGGCGCCGTCGGCCGCGCTCACGCCGGCTCCGGCGGTTCGAGCACCGCCTCGAGACGCGCGATCTGGTCGCGCAGCAGAAGCCGCCGCTTCTTGAGCCGGCGCAGCACGAGCTCGTCGGTCTGCGGCTCGAGCACCGCGCGGTCGATGAGGTTGTCGAGGTCGGCGTGCTCGATGCGCAGCTCGATCAAGCGGCGCTGCGGTGAGTGAAGGTTCTCGTCCATCGAGACGCGCGGCCCGGGGGGCAGGGATGGGAACGATTATAGTTTTCGACCATGAGCACCTCTGCACCGGGCTACCGTCTCGCCGCCGCCACCGGCATGCACCGCGGCGACCGCCCGTACCAGCAGGACCAGGTCGACGTGCTCGCCCACCCCCGCATACCCGGCTGCGCGCTGGCCGTGCTGGCCGACGGCATGGGCGGCAAGAGCGGCGGACGCAAGGCGGCCGACCAGGTGGTGCTGACGGCCAAGCAGCTCTACGAACGCTATGCCCCGCTGAAGGACGACCCGAGCGAGCTGCTCAAGCAGCTGGTGCTCGAGTCGCACCTCATGATCAAGCTCACGGCCATCACCGCCGAGGAGGAACCCCACAGCACGGTGGCCGCGTTCATGATCGGGCCGTCGCGCGAGTGCGACGTCATTCACGCCGGCGACTCGCGCGTGTACCACTTCCACGGCCCCGAGATGGTGACGCGCACGATCGACCACTCCTACGTGCAGCGCCTCATCGACGAGGGACAGATCTCGGAGGAAGAGGCCAACACGCATCCGCAGTCGAACCTGCTGACCGGCTGCCTCGGCACCTACCAGGATCCGCCGCTGACCCTGCACCACATCCACCGGCTCGACGTCGGCGACACCATGCTCGCCTGCAGCGACGGGCTGTGGCACTACTTCACGCCGAAGGAACTGGGCGCGATCGTCAACACGCTGCCGCCGCGCGAGGCCGCCGAGATGCTGGTGGCCAAGGCGCGCCAGCGGGCACGCGGCGGCGGCGACAACCTGTCGCTCGCGCTCGTGCGCATCGAAGCGCTGTCCTGACGCAGGCAGCCCTGCGCCGCGTCGGCCCCGCCGCTCAGGGCTTGACCGCGCTGGCTGCCGGATCGGGCAGCGGCGCGGCGCGCGGCTTGCGGCGCTCGGCGTTGCGCTGCTCGGCGCGCTGGCGCCGCTCCTCGGCCTCGCGCCGACGCTGCTCGAACTGCAGGCGCCGCTGCTGCTCGCGCGCCGACGGCGGCGCGTGCGTGCGCTGCTCGATGCGCGCGAGCCGCTCGGCCGCGCGCCGCTTGCGCTGCGCCTCGTCGAGCACGCGCTCCTGCTCGGTCAGGTGGTCCATCGCCTCGCGACGCTCGGCCCGCGCGCGGTCGACGCACGCCGTGACGGCGAACTGGCCGCGACACGCCTGCTCCTGTTGCGCGTAGCGCGACTGCACCGCCGCGCGCTCGCGCGCGATGCGTTCGCGCTCGGCGCGCTCGTCGGCCGCCGCGGCCGCGCCGGCGGTGCCGGCCAGCAGGGCCAGGGCGAGCGAGGCGGCCAGCGGCGTCATGTCAGCGAAGTATCGACCTCGCGGCGCGCCTGCGCCAGGTACTCGGCCGACTGCATCTCGACCAGCCGCGACACCGTGCGCGGGAACTCGTGCGCGAGCGGGCCCTCGGTGTAGAGCTGCTCCGGCGGCACCGCGGCCGACAGGATCAGCTTCACGCGACGGTCGTACAGCACGTCGACCAGCCAGGTGAAGCGCCGCGCCTCGGAGGCCAGCCGCGGCGGCATCTGCGGCACGTCGGACAGCAGCACGGTGTGGAAGCGCGAGGCGATCTCGAGGTAGTCGTTCTGCGAGCGCGGGCCGCCGCACAGGCTGCGGAAGTCGAACCACACCACGCCGCCGGCCTTGCGACGCGCACGGATCTCGCGCTGCTCGATGTGCAGCAGCGGGTCTTCCTCGCGCGCCTCGGCGAGCTGGTCGAAGGCCTGCGTCATCGCCGCATCGGCCTCGGAACCGAGCGGCGTGTGGTACAGGCGCACGTGCTCGAGCGTGCGCCGGCGATAGTCGATGCCGGCGTCGACGTTCACGATCTCGAGCTTCTCCTTCAGCAGCTCGATGGCCGGCAGGATGCGGTCGCGGTGCAGGCCGTTCGGGTACAGCCCGTCGGGATGGAAGTTCGACGTGGCGACGATCGACACGCGGTGGGCGAACATCGCCGCCAGCAGCCGGTGCAGGATCATCGCGTCGGTGACGTCGGCGACGTGGAACTCGTCGAAGCAGACGAGCCGGTAGCGCCGCGCGATGCGCCGGCCCAGCTCGTCGAGCGGGTTCACCGTGCCCTTCAGGTCCTGCAGCTCGCGGTGCACCTCGCGCATGAACTCGTGGAAGTGCAGCCGCGTCTTGCGCTGCAGCGGCACCGCCTGGAAGAAGCAGTCCATCAGGAAGCTCTTGCCCCGCCCCACGCCGCCCCACATGTACACGCCGCGCGGGATGGGCGGGCGCACCAGCAGCTTGGCGATCACGTTGCGCCGCCGCGCCTTGTAGTCGGCCCACTCGTTCTCGCAGCGCTCGAGCGCGGCGAGCGCGCGCAGCTGAGCCGGGTCGGCGGCGTAGCCGCGCTCGCCCAGCGCGCGCCGATAGACCTCGACGACGGCCATGGCGCCGACGCGTCAAGTCGCTTGCACGGGACCGGCTCGGCCGGCCCGTCGCAAGGCCCCCCTCGGGGGGCAGCGACCGGAGGGGGCGTGCGGGCTCAAGCGTTCAACGTGCGCTTGTCGACGGCGAGCGCGGCCTCCTTCGTGGCCTCGCTCAGGCTCGGGTGCGCGTGGCAGATGCGCGCGATGTCCTCGGCGCTCGCCTTGAACTCCATCGCCACCACCGCCTCGGCGATCAGCTCGCTCGCCAGCGGCCCGACGATGTGCACGCCGAGGATCTCGTCGGTCTTCGCGTCGGCCAGGAACTTCACCATGCCGGTGGTGTCGCCCAGCGCGCGCGCACGGCCGTTGGCCATGAACGGGAAGGTGCCGGCCTTGTAGGCGCGACCGGCCGCCTTGAGCTGCTGCTCGGTCTGGCCCACCCACGCGATCTCGGGCGAGGTGTAGATCACCCACGGGATGGTGTTGAAGTTCACGTGCCCGTGCTGGCCGGCGATGCGCTCGGCCACGGCCACGCCCTCCTCCTCGGCCTTGTGCGCGAGCATCGGGCCGCGCACCACGTCGCCGACCGCCCACACGTTGGGCAGGTTGGTGCGGCACTCGTCGTCGACCACGATCGCGCCGCGCTCGTCGAGCTTCAGGCCCACACGCTCGGCATGGAGCCCGTCGGTGTTGGGCACGCGGCCGATCGAGACGATGAGGCGGTCGACGTCGAGCCGCGCGGCCTCGCCCTTGGCCGTGGTGTAGGCCACGCTCACGCCGGTCTTGGTGGCCTTGACCTCGCCCACCTTCACGCCGAGCTCGATCTTCAGGCCCTGCTTCACGAAGGCCTTGTGCGCTTCCTTCGCGATCTGCTCGTCCACCGCGCCCAGGAACACGGGCAGCGCCTCGAGCACCGTCACCTCGGCACCGAGGCGGCGCCACACCGAGCCCATCTCGAGGCCGATGACGCCCGAGCCGATCAGCCCCAGCTTCTTCGGCACCGACGGGATGCGCAGCGCGCCGTCGTTGCTGAGGATGCGCTCCTCGTCGAACGGCGCGCCCGGCAGCGCGCGCGGGCTCGAGCCGGTGGCCACGATCACGTGGCGGCCGACCACGGTCTCGTCGCCGACCTTGATCGCCCAGCCGCCGTCGACCGCCTCGTCGAAAGCGCCGCGGCCGTGGAAGAACGTCACCTTGTTCTTCTTGAACAGGTACAGGATGCCGTCGTTGTTCTGCTTCACCACGGCGTCCTTGCGCGCGAGCATCTTCGCGAGGTCGAGGCCCAGGCCGCCGACCTCGATGCCGTGCTCGGCGAAGTGCTTGCCGGCGTGCTCGAAGTGCTCGCTCGACTGCAGCAGTGCCTTGCTCGGGATGCAGCCCACGTTCGTGCACGTGCCGCCCGGCGCCGGGCCGCCCTTGGCGTTCTTCCAGTCGTCGATGCAGGCGGTCTCGAAGCCGAGTTGCGCGGCGCGGATCGCCGCGATGTAGCCGCCGGGACCGCCGCCGATGACGACGACGTCGAATTGCTTGCTCATGGTGTCGCTTTCAGTGTGAGAGCTTCAGCGTGACGACGCCGCCGACGATCATCAGCACGCCCAGCGTGCGCATCAGGGTCAGTGCGTCGCCGAAGAAGACCACGCCGATCAGGAAGGTGCCCGCGCCGCCGATGCCGGTCCAGACGGCGTAGGCGGTGCCGATGGGGATCTCGCGCTGCGCCAGCCACAGCAGCCAGCCCGACAGCGCCATCGACACGACGGCGCCCGCGATGCCCCAGAACCTGAACGCGGGTTGCTGCGAGAGCTTGAAGCCCACCGGCCAGCCGATCTCGAACAGGCCGGCGGCCAGCAGGTACAACCAGGCCAGGCTCATCGCGTGCCGCGGCTCAGATGTCGAACAGCAGGCGCGCGGGATCCTCCAGCGCCTCCTTCATGGCCACCAGCCCGAGCACGGCCTCGCGGCCGTCGATGATGCGGTGGTCGTAGCTCATCGCGAGGTAGTTGATCGGCCGCACGACGACCTGGCCGTTCTCGACCACGGCGCGGTCCTTCGTGGCATGCACGCCGAGGATCGCCGACTGCGGCGGGTTGATGATCGGCGTCGACAGCATCGAGCCGAACACGCCGCCGTTGCTGATCGAGAACGTGCCGCCGGCCAGTTCCTCGAGGCCGAGCTTGCCGTCCTTGGCCTTCTGGCCGAACTCGGCGATCTTCTTCTCGATGTCGGCGAAGCTCATCTGGTCGGCGTTGCGCAGGATCGGCACCACCAGGCCGCGCGGCGAGCCCACCGCGATGCCGATGTCGAAGTAGCCGTGATAGACGATGTCGGTGCCGTCGACGCTCGCGTTGAGGATCGGGTACTTCTTGAGCGCCGCCACGGCCGCCTTCACGAAGAAGCTCATGAAGCCGAGCTTCACGCCGTGCTCCTTCTCGAAGCGCTCCTGGAACTTCTTGCGCATCTCCATCAGCGGCGCCATGTTGACCTCGTTGAACGTGGTCAGGATGGCGTTGGTGGCCTGCGACTGCAGCAGGCGCTCGGCGATGCGCGCGCGCAGGCGGCTCATCGGCACGCGCTGCTCGGGCCGCTCGCCGAGGTTCAGCGCGACGGGCGCGGCCACCGGCGGCAGCGCCTTCGCCGCGACCGGGGCGGCCGCCGGTGCCGGCTTCGCGCCCGCGTCGATGGCGCCGAGCACGTCGCCCTTGGTGATGCGGCCGTCCTTGCCGGTGCCGGCCACCTGCGACGCGGCCAGGCCGTGGTCGGCCATCAGCTTGGCGGCCGCGGGCATGGCCACGCCGCTCTTTGCGCCACCACCGGTCGCGCCGCCGGCCACGGCCGGCGCGGCCGCGGCAGCGGGCGCCGATGCCACCACCGCGGCGGCCGGCGCCGCCTGCGCGACGGCCTCGGTGTCGATCTTCGCGATGACCTCGTCGCTGACGACGGTCTCGCCGTCGCCCTTGACGATCTGCGCGAGCACGCCGGCCGCCGGCGCCGGCACCTCGAGCACGACCTTGTCGGTCTCGATCTCGATGACGATCTCGTCCATCGCGACGGCTTCGCCCGGACGCTTCTTCCACTGCAGCAGGGTCGCCTCGGCGACCGATTCGCTCAGCTGCGGAACCTTGACTTCGATGATGGCCATGATGTTGTGCTTGTCGGGTGTCGGGTCACTTCGTCAGCACGAAGCCCTTGAGCTTGCCGAAGGCCTGGTCGAGCAGCGCCTTCTGCTGCTCCTGGTGCAGGTGCGCATAGCCCACCGCCGGCGAGGCCGACGCGGGGCGCCCGGCGTAGCCCAGCTTCTGTCCTTCGAGCATGTTCTCGTGGATGTAGTGCTGCACGAAGAACCAGGCGCCCTGGTTCTGCGGCTCGTCCTGGCACCACACGACCTCGGTGGCGTTCGGGAAGCGCTTCATCTCGGCCGCGAAGGCCTTGTGCGGGAACGGGTAGAGCTGCTCGACGCGCACGATCGCCACGTCCCAGCGCTTGAGCTCGTCGCGCTTCTTGATCAGGTCGTAGACCACCTTGCCCGAGCACGCGATCACGCGCTTGACCTTGTCGCCCTCGACCTCGGCGCGGCTCGGCCCGATGACCGTGCGGAACTCGCCCTTGGTGAACTCCGTCAGCGGGGAGGTGGCGTCCTTCGCGCGCAGCAGCGACTTCGGCGTCATGATCACCAGCGGCTTGCGGAACTGGCGCACCATCTGCCGCCGCAGCAGGTGGAAGATCTGGCTGGCCGTGGTGGGCTGGCAGATCTGCATGTTGTTGTCGGCCGCGAGCTGCATGAAGCGCTCGAGGCGCGCCGAGCTGTGCTCGGGCCCCTGCCCTTCGTAGCCGTGCGGCAGCATCAGCGTGAGCCCGTTGACGCGGCCCCACTTCACCTCGCCCGAGGCGATGAACTGGTCGATCACCACCTGCGCGCCGTTGGCGAAGTCGCCGAACTGTGCCTCCCAGATGGTCAGCGTGTTCGGGTCGGCGCTGGCGTAGCCGTACTCGAAGCCGAGCACCGCCTCCTCCGACAGGATGGAGTCGATCACGACGAACGGCGCCTGGTTGTCGGCCACGTGCTGCAGCGGGATCCAGGTGCCCTCGTCCCAGCGCTCGCGGTTCTGGTCGTGCAGCACCGCGTGGCGGTGCGTGAACGTGCCGCGTCCGCAGTCCTCGCCCGACAGCCGCACCGCGTAGCCGCTGGCCACCAGCGATGCGAAGGCCAGGTGCTCGCCCATGCCCCAGTCGACGTTGATCTCGCCGCGGCCCATGGCCGCGCGGTCGGCGATGACCTTCTCGACCAGCGGATGCACCTTGAAGTTCGGCGGCACCGTGGTGATGCGCTCGGACAGGCGCTGGATCTCGGCCAGCGGCAGCGCGGTGTCGGCCGCGTCGGTCCACTTCTTGCCGAGGAAGGGCGCCCAGTCGACCGCGTACTTGCTCTTGAAGTTGGTGAGCACCGGATCGACCGTGTGCTTGCCCGCCTCCATCGCGGCGCGGTAGGCCTTGACCATCGCGTCGGGGCCGTCCGGCGGCAGCACGCCCTGCGCCACCAGCTTGTCGCCGTACAGCCTGCGCGTGCCCGGGTGCTGCGCGATCTTCTTGTACATCAGCGGCTGCGTCAGGCTCGGCGTGTCCTGCTCGTTGTGGCCGAGCTTGCGGAAGCACACGATGTCGACCACCACGTCCTTCTTGAACTGCTGGCGGTAGTCCATCGCGAGCTGCGTGCACAGCACCACCGCCTCGGGGTCGTCGCCGTTCACGTGCAGCACCGGCGCCTCGATCATCTTGACCACGTCGGAGCAGTACAGCGTCGAGCGCGAGTCGCGCGGGTCGCT
>Ga0209172_10003728_pt1 | contig 22408 bp, 15 predicted proteins | sample LarsenN4metaG_FD_184113 | JGI IMG/M metagenome (GOLD analysis project Ga0209172, IMG submission 184113) | Hot spring sediment bacterial and archeal communities from British Columbia, Canada, to study Microbial Dark Matter (Phase II) - Larsen... ... | reverse complement strand
TCCTCCCCCTCTCCCAGTCACCCCGTCTCCCCGTCTCCCCATCCCCCCAATTTTGCGCGGATGGGTAGGTGTTCAAAAACGCTCCTGCAAAATTTCGCCTACAACCCTTAACCAGCAAGGTTTTGCCCCCTCAAGGAGAAAAAATCGATCCGCGCAAATCCTGAAACCCTTATGACACAAGCATTACAAAGAAATTTTTTCTCCCCCCTCTTGACAGCCCAGGCGCTGAAATGCTATTTTTGGATCGATTCGCGCAACTGCACCTTGAAAACCGCATATTGCAAGGCTTCCAGGAGCCCGCACCCGAAATTTACCCGAATCCCTTTCAGGGATTGAAACGAAGGGATTATGCGGCGATACGGGCTGATGCCAGAGCCCGAAATTTACCCGAATCCCTTTCAGGGATTGAAACATCCCATGTAATGCGATACCCAAACAGAAGAAGCGATTTGAGCCCGAAATTTACCCGAATCCCTTTCAGGGATTGAAACTATTGACAGGTAGTATAACACCTCGCCCTCCATTCATCCCGAAATTTACCCGAATCCCTTTCAGGGATTGAAACAACATCCGGTGTGGATGAACATTCAAATGTTGGGCACCCGAAATTTACCCGAATCCCTTTCAGGGATTGAAACATCAAATGGCCATTGCGGCGAAATTTTATCCACATCCCGAAATTTACCCGAATCCCTTTCAGGGATTGAAACCCAGCCTCGGCGCTGACTGACCCCTGGAAAATTCCTTATTCCCGAAATTTACCCGAATCCCTTTCAGGGATTGAAACATTGCCATAATTCATCTCTGCACAATTTGCAAAACAACCCGAAATTTACCCGAATCCCTTTCAGGGATTGAAACGTGGTGGGCATTTTGGTGAAGCCCATCAAGCCTGCCCGAAATTTACCCGAATCCCTTTCAGGGATTGAAACCCATCAATCCGGGCGATGGGGGGGGGTAAGAATCCCGAAATTTACCCGAATCCCTTTCAGGGATTGAAACTTTTTCTGATTCATCGGCGATCGTCGCTGGTAACCCCGAAATTTACCCGAATCCCTTTCAGGGATTGAAACTGAGTGCTGCTCAAATCGCCGCCGCCGCCGTTGAACCCGAAATTTACCCGAATCCCTTTCAGGGATTGAAACCGTGCCTCTGATTCCATCCCAACTGGATCCTGTCCAGGCCCGAAATTTACCCGAATCCCTTTCAGGGATTGAAACGGAGAGATTTTTCTTGGGGCGTGGCGCTTAATTCGCCCGAAATTTACCCGAATCCCTTTCAGGGATTGAAACGCAACTTTAGTGTTTATTGCGCGCCCGACAAGGTGGACCCGAAATTTACCCGAATCCCTTTCAGGGATTGAAACGAGATAGCGGGAGTAAGCCAGGGCTTGGTTTGCGCCCGAAATTTACCCGAATCCCTTTCAGGGATTGAAACCAGTTCTTCGGCTTCAAAGACGATGAAGGCAATCCCCCCCGAAATTTACCCGAATCCCTTTCAGGGATTGAAACAAACTCTTAGAGTATCTCCCTAATATCTCTGACACCCGAAATTTACCCGAATCCCTTTCAGGGATTGAAACTTGATACCCGGTGCTAATACTGCGTACCCCCACCCGAAATTTACCCGAATCCCTTTCAGGGATTGAAACGTCAATGTTTCACCCAGATTCTGCGAAAAGTAGTGTAAACCCGAAATTTACCCGAATCCCTTTCAGGGATTGAAACGTGCCTCCCACTGGTTCGGATTCCCCAGTAGAGGCCCGAAATTTACCCGAATCCCTTTCAGGGATTGAAACACGGGATAAGGCTTAGAGTGCTTAAAAGCAAAACCCGAAATTTACCCGAATCCCTTTCAGGGATTGAAACAAGATTTTCCCCTAGGTGCCTGTCTGAAAACCCAACCCGAAATTTACCCGAATCCCTTTCAGGGATTGAAACTCCGTTTGTCTCGGATAGCGGGAACCCTAGGGCTACCCGAAATTTACCCGAATCCCTTTCAGGGATTGAAACACTTCTTAGCTCACTAATTCCAATTCTTGATCACAACCCGAAATTTACCCGAATCCCTTTCAGGGATTGAAACAGGTGCCACCATAAGTGCAGGTGCCGATTCCCGTGCCCGAAATTTACCCGAATCCCTTTCAGGGATTGAAACTGACGCTTTGGCATATGCTTGCTCTAAAAGACTAGCAAACCCGAAATTTACCCGAATCCCTTTCAGGGATTGAAACAAGTACACTAAATCAGTAAACGCATCAATAACTCCATCACCCCGAAATTTACCCGAATCCCTTTCAGGGATTGAAACCGAGATAAAAATTTAAGTTTGGAGGGAGACCAAGGAGCCCGAAATTTACCCGAATCCCTTTCAGGGATTGAAACCTTTTTCCATCCTTTTGGCGGAGCTTGTTTTGCAAATCCCGAAATTTACCCGAATCCCTTTCAGGGATTGAAACGGGGGTTTCCCGCCTGGCCCTGCTGGGGGAGACTCCCGAAATTTACCCGAATCCCTTTCAGGGATTGAAACCAGGAGCTAGCCCGCATTACGCGGGGGCTCAAGCTCCTGGCCCGAAATTTACCCGAATCCCTTTCAGGGATTGAAACAGTTGCTCCTGGCGTGTGCTGGCGTGTGCCAGTTGCTCCTGCCCGAAATTTACCCGAATCCCTTTCAGGGATTGAAACAAAAATCGCATCAATCGAAGCTCTCGGTGAGGAATCTATACCCGCCCGAAATTTACCCGAATCCCTTTCAGGGATTGAAACCTGTCGGAGTCCGCCGCATCTTCAACGCCTAAAGCTGCCCGAAATTTACCCGAATCCCTTTCAGGGATTGAAACTGGGGGCAAGGAGAAGGTATATTGTGTGGCGGACGAAGCCCCGAAATTTACCCGAATCCCTTTCAGGGATTGAAACCTGGTGTAATCGCTGAATCTCAGCCTCTAGCTTGCTAATACCCGAAATTTACCCGAATCCCTTTCAGGGATTGAAACGGTCCTTGCGTACCCGATGCAGTGGTTGTTGTGGTTCCCGAAATTTACCCGAATCCCTTTCAGGGATTGAAACGATAATACTTAGCTGATGCGGAAAAGTCCGCAGTACCCGAAATTTACCCGAATCCCTTTCAGGGATTGAAACTTTGCCTGTGGACTGATTGCGTGCGGCGCTGGTATTCCCAGCCCGAAATTTACCCGAATCCCTTTCAGGGATTGAAACGCTTATACCCGGGGGGGTGAATTTTTAGGGGTCCCCCGAAATTTACCCGAATCCCTTTCAGGGATTGAAACACAGAAACTGTGCAAAGAGGTATCCAAGCTACAAAGCCCGAAATTTACCCGAATCCCTTTCAGGGATTGAAACTGGCGCTTAAGCTCGTGCCCTGCCCGCTCTGGTAAGCCCGAAATTTACCCGAATCCCTTTCAGGGATTGAAACAAACCGTTGTCACGGGCTACTTTTCCCCCGACAACCCCCGAAATTTACCCGAATCCCTTTCAGGGATTGAAACAGATATTTGAACCGAGTCCCCTGCGACCCAAACTCGGAACCCGAAATTTACCCGAATCCCTTTCAGGGATTGAAACTGAAATCGGCGGCACTTGGAGCGGATTTCAGCAATGCCCGAAATTTACCCGAATCCCTTTCAGGGATTGAAACTTTTTTGAGAGGCTCCTTGGAAGGGGGAGGACTGTCCCCGAAATTTACCCGAATCCCTTTCAGGGATTGAAACCGGAGTTGCCCCCAAGGAAGAAAAAAAAGCCCGGGCGGCCCGAAATTTACCCGAATCCCTTTCAGGGATTGAAACTCAAATTGCATTTCCTGCTCAAGCTGGCTGGCGGCCACCCGAAATTTACCCGAATCCCTTTCAGGGATTGAAACTCCCAGATCCGCGATTAAACATTTGGGCGATCTGCTGCCGGCCCGAAATTTACCCGAATCCCTTTCAGGGATTGAAACATTGTCCCCACTTGGCTGAGACCGTCCCCGATTGTCACCCGAAATTTACCCGAATCCCTTTCAGGGATTGAAACGCATCCCACAGCATCCGGGCTTCCCGCCCGGTGGCCCGAAATCCCGAAACCCGAAATTTACCCGAATCCCTTTCAGGGATTGAAACGGCCACTCTGGCGGTGGCTGTAGAGGCTCTATTGGGGGCCCGAAATTTACCCGAATCCCTTTCAGGGATTGAAACAAGGTTGGGCAAGAACGGATGACCCAAGACTACCACCCCGAAATTTACCCGAATCCCTTTCAGGGATTGAAACGTGGCTAGTGTTGAAGCCTCGAAAGCGGCGGACAACCCGAAATTTACCCGAATCCCTTTCAGGGATTGACACGAGGACTGAAAATCCTCGATTCTGCCAAAAGATGCTGCCAAAAATTCGGACGGAAATTTACCCGAATCCCTTTCAGGGATTGAAACATGACGCCGGATTGTATAGCGAGCCGCCGGAGTTGTGACAGTTAGTTTGCAGGGTGGTAGCCTAAAAGTTTCCATGCTGCAATCTCTGAACATATGCCAGGAGGCGGAATTGAACCGCCGACACGAGGATTTTCAGTCCTCTGCTCTACCAACTGAGCTATCCCGGCTTAACTTTTCATGCTTAATCACTATAACTCAATAATTCCCACCTGTCAACCCCTGGGTCAAAAAATTTTTTCGGGGGGCGTTGAACCCCAGCCCCACGCCCCCCGCAAGGTCTAGATAGGACGCAGGCGGGTGACTTTGAGCTGGAACTCACCCACGCCGCCTTCCCCGAAAGCCCGCACTCGGACGATGTAATCGCCAGCGGTGGTAATGCGGGAGAACAGGAGAGAATTGGTGGTGCCGTCGGGACCATCGTCATTTTCCGCCACGGTGGTGCCGTCGGGACCGAGGAGGGAGACGATCGCATCAAAGCTCTCCGAGATCAAGTCGATCGCCACTTGGTCTCCCTCCTGCAAATTCACCACATAGTCTCGCGCAAACCCACCTTGCCCAGTGGGGATATCTTTTTCCGTGAGCGTATCCGTAATCTCTTTTTTCCCCTCCATCGAGATCGGATTGTACATATTCTGGGCACTGACTTCGATCGCCCCCATCCCCAAAGCCACCAGAGCCGCAGGAATAATCAGGAGCTGGCGGGATTTCATCGCAAGAGTAGTTAAATTCATGGAAAAACTCTGTATAGGAAACTCGAGTAACTCTAACAAAAAGATACTGTAACTAATGATAAGGATCTGGGAGATGGCAGGCTTTTCCCTCGGGGAGTAGAGCTGAGGGGACTTCTGAGAGATAGAGGGAGATGGCGAGAAATTGTCACCCCCACTCACCCCCACTCATCCCCTCACCCTTGAGCCGTGGGGACAAAATTTAGCATAAAATTGGTAGGGCTGCCATTTGGAAAGGAGCTACGGAGTGAAACCACAAGAGAAACCACCAAATCTGCTTGCCCTGGTGCTGCTATGGTTGGTGGCAGCAGTGGCCGATCGCCTGTGGTTTGCCCTAGACAAATCCATCCCCGGTTGGGACCAAGCGGACTATCTCACCGGCGCCCTCAACTACTGGCGCGCCTTCCAAACCCCCCAATGGCTAGACCCCCAGTGGTGGCAAAGCCTATGGTTACTCTCCTCGAAAATTCCTCCCGGCACCTACATCGCCACCGCCGCCATCCACAACATCTTTGGCACAGGAGGCGATACCGCCACCCTCATCAACCTCTGCTTTAGCGCCCTTCTATTATATGCCGTCTTCAGACTCGGCACCACACTATTTAACCCTACCGTCGGCTGGTGGGCAGCCCTATTCTGCCTCCTCTTCCCCGGCTTAATCTTCATCCGCTTAGACTTCCTCCTAGACTATCCCCTCACCGCCATTTGCACCCTCGCCTTTTACCTCCTCACCCTGTGGCGCACCAGCGCACCCCACACCCGCACCACATGGCCACTCGCGATCGGATTCGGCTTCACCCTCGGCGCCGCCCTCATCATCAAACAAACCGCCATCCTATTTTTACTCATCCCTTGCCTGTGGACAATCATCACCACCATTCGCCGCCGCCAAACTGTAGGGGCAAACCCCCCGTGGTTGCCCCTAGCCCAACTAGGAGTAGCATTCCTCATCGCCGGGGCAGTAGCCTACCCCTGGTATCGCACCAACTGGCTACTCATCCTCACTGGCAGCAAACGCGCCACAATAGATGCAGCCTTAGCCGAAGGAGACCCCGCCCTCAACACCCTGGCCGCCTGGACCCATTACCTGCAACTACTGCCCGAGCAAATCTCCTGGCCCCTATTACTCCTCCCCCTACTCGCCGCCGTCCTCTATGGCTGGCGGCGACCCCAAGCCGAACTGGCCAACCTGCAATGGCTAGCAGGTTTCTGGCTCGGAGCCTATCTCCTGTGCAGCCTAAATCTGAATAAAGATTATCGCTATGTCCTGCCCTACTTACCCATCATGGCAGTATTTTTAGCCCAAAGTTTCACCCTCTGGCCCGGAAGTTGGGGGCGGTGGTTGCGCTTTGGCACAGTTGCAGCAGCAACATTAATGCTCCTGCCATCCCTCTGGCCCACAGATAATTTAGCAGAACTAGCGGGAACTCACCGCGCCTACACCGGGAGCGAGTGGCCCCACGCCAAAATCGTGCAAGCTGTAGCAGAAGCCGACCCCCACTTACAAGCCACCGTGGGGGTACTACCATCCACCTTAGAAATCAACCAGCACAACATTAACTACTATGGTGCCCTAGCCAATTTTCAAGTATATGGGCGACAAGTGGGGACGCGGAGCAAAGATGTGGCGAGGGATGCCCGGTCTATTTCCTGGTTTATCACCAAAACTGGCCCCCAAGGTTCCGTCCCCGCAGCGCAACCCGAGATGGTCGCAGCGGTGGAAAACTCCAGTGATTTCCGCCTGTACCGCAGTTGGCCATTACCAGATCATACCAACCTCAATCTCTACCGCCGTCAGTCCCGAAGCGTGCGGGTTGTACCATTGCCAGAAACACCCAGCCTCAACCAGGTGCAGTTAGAGCGGGTGACAGTACCGCCGCGAGTCCCTCCAGGAATGCCAGTTCCCGTGACATATCAGTGGTCAGGACCCGCTGAGCAGTTGCAACAAGGTTTAGTCTTGCTCGACTGGTTGCCCGTAGGGGATAGTGGAGGTAGTGGATGGTGGAGCGATCGAGCCATTGCTAGTGGCATCTTGCGCCTGCAAAACCTCCCCCAAGCCCGAGTCATCGAAACCACCGCCATGCTACCCCCCGCCCAGACACCACCAGGCAAATATACCCTCACCGCCACCTACCTGCACCGCCAAACCAAAACCACATATCCCCTCACCATACCCCCACTCACCCTAGAAATTGACCCCAAAGCCTTACCAGCAGCAGCCCCAGAACTAGAATTAATCACCCAACTGCAAACACTCGCAACAGCTCTCCCCAACGGACCCGATGCCCTCGGCCCCGTATTTGACGAAGTAGGGCGCATCACCCAATATGACCCCACCCAAGACTTTATTCGTCAAGCCGAATTCACCTTAGCCCAGCGACTGCAACAACAGCCAAAAAATCTCCCCATTGCCTATAATTTGAGTTTGGCGCGAGTCTTGCGGCGAGACGCATCTGGAGCCGCCGCCGCCTTACAGCGCGTCACCGAACTAGACCCAGAAAACCCCTATGCCCATGCCTATCTTGCCTTTGTTTATCTTTACAATTGGCAACCTTTCGCCGCCGCCGCTCCCCTCAAAACCGCCCAGCAACTAGCACCCCAAAGCCAAGAAATCCAAATCCTCGCCGCCGTAGCTGCCCTCATGCGGGGCAACCCCTTTCAAACCTGGCATTATCTCCAAAGTTTTATCCCCCCTTGGGTAAAATTATTAGTAACATTTATCCTGGGCGCCTTATTATTGGTGGTAATTCTGCTAATGACTATGATTATCACCAAATTTCTCAAAACTAGCACAATGAAAATCTAAAAAATTGTAGTTGAAGAGCAATTCATCACTTGTCATTGCATTACCCCTGCCAGTCCAAAACACCGCAAATCCAAGTTTTATGTCTTTACCAGCCGCCGTTGCCGAAGTTCTTCTGAAACTTGCCAAAGATACTGCTTTAGATTTGAAAACAAAACTAGCAGAAACCGCCCCTCACCATAAAATCAAGACAGACCCCCGTTATCTCCCAGCAGTTGCTGCCTACGCCAGGGGAGAAACTGACGGCAAGGAGCTAAGCCAAACCATTATGAAATTGCTCTGGGAGTGGCAAGCACCCAACATCGCCATCAAGCGGGCAGAAATAGGGGAAATATGGGATAAAAAAAATAGTTGGTTTGGGCTGCTGAACTGGCAGGCAACCGAACTGCTTTGGCAACAGGCACAGCAGCATCATCACTTACTGATTTTAGCCGCTCCCCCCCGAGTTAGCAAAAGCTGTCCGCGTACTTTTCGGGAAGACCTGCCTATAGAGCTGACAGCAGAATTGCGGCGATTTTTCCACCAACATTATCCCCTGGGGAGTCTGTCATCGCCGGTGGATTTTTGCGCTGACTATTTCACAAAACCAATTACACCAGGGGATGTGGGGAAATTGCGGGAAATTTGGCAACCAATACCCGCCGGGATATTATCTGTCAGTCTCACCGATTATAAAGCCTACTTTGTCGTAGGTTTTTGGGGCATAGATGGGAGCATCGCCGCCGTATATGACTTGCCGGAATGGAATTGGTTGGATGCCAAACAAGAATTAGAAAAAACCGGGATTAAACGAGATGAGTCCCTGCGACAAATCCGGGAAATTCTGGTGGAAATGACCAAATTATTGGCAGCGTTTGTGACGGATTGGCATTACCTACAACTCAATCCGGCTTATCAGCCTCAATTATACCGTCTGGTGGCACAGCTTGGCCATTGGGGGCAGTCTTTTGCTGATGTTTTGCGCCAAATGCAGGCAGAAATCAGGCCAATTCGCCACGAGTCAAAATTAGGTCTGGATTTCGCGCAAGTCAAATCGTTTAAATGCGTTGAAACTTTGACGGGACATGATAGTTGGGTGGAGTCATTGGCGATTAGCCCTGATGGCCAAATGTTAGTTAGTGGTGGCTATGACAATACAATTAAACTTTGGCGGTTAGGGGGAGAGCCATCCCAGGAGAAATATGGCCAATTAATCCGCACACTTTTGGGTCATGGCAATACGGTTCATGGGCTTTGTTTCACGCCTAATGGTCAATTTTTAGCCAGCGGCAGTGATGATAATACGATTAAAATCTGGAATTGGCAAACGGGGGAAGTAGTCAGAACTATGACTGGGCGTTTAGCCAAGGTGCAGGCGGTGGCTATGAGTCCCGATGGCCAAACTTTGGTGAGTGGGAATGATGACCGGACGGTGAAAATTTGGCATCTGGCAACGGGAGAGTTGCGTGATACTTTAACGGGACATGGGACGAAGGTGGCATCGGTGGCTATTAGTCCTGATGGGGAAAAAATCGTCAGTGGTGGGGAAGACCGGACGGTGAAAATCTGGGATTTGAAGGGTGGGCAGTTAATCCGCACTTTGACGGGCCCTGAAGGGGCGGTTTATTCGGTGGCGATCGCCCCAGACGGGCAAAAAATCGTCAGCGGTGGTGCTGACCATAGTATCCATGTTTGGGATTTAGAAACCGGGGAGTTGATTCACGTCCTTAATGGTCGTGCCGGGGCGGTTTACTGCGTCGCCATTAGTCCTGATAGTAGCACACTCGCCAGTTGTGACTATAGCACTGATTCTCATAATTATACCGATGCCGCGATCGAGCTGTGGCACCTCCCCACAGGCAAGGCAGTTCACACCCTCAAAGGTCACAGTAGCCGCATTTTCTCCGTAGCCTTTAGTCCTGATGGCAACACTATTGTCAGTGCCAGTGCCGATCGGACGATTAAAATTTGGCGCCAAGACTCCTAAAGAACTCGCCACAAAAGCAGAATTGCGGGTAAAATAACAGTTGCCAGCCACAACTAGGGAAATCATGCGCGAACTTTATCCCCCCATTCAACCATATAACCAGGGCAACATAAAAGTTTCCGATATTCACACAATCTATTTTGAAGAATGCGGCAACCCCCAAGGGAAACCGGCAGTATTTTTGCACGGCGGTCCTGGCGGTGGCAGTATTGCCGCTTATCGTCAGTTTTTCCACCCGGATAAATGGCGGGTGGTGTTGTTTGACCAGCGGGGATGCGGTCGCAGCACCCCCCACGCCGAATTAGAAGAAAATACTACCTGGAATTTGGTTAAAGACATTGAAACAATTCGCCAACATTTAGGCATTGATAGTTGGGTAGTGGTCGGGGGCAGTTGGGGCAGCACTTTGGCTTTAGCCTATAGCCAAACCCATCCAGATCGGTGTCAAGGATTGATTCTGCGGGGCATATTTATGGTGCGCCCAAAGGAAATTCGCTGGTTTTATCAGGAAGGCACGAGTTATATTTTTCCTGACGCTTGGGAAGAGTATCTCAAACCCATTCCCGAAGCGGAAAGACACGATATGGTAGCGGCTTATTATCGCCGCCTCACCAGTGCCGATCGAGCCATCCGTCTAGAAGCGGCCCGTGCCTGGTCTATTTGGGAAGGAAGCACTAGCAAATTAATCCCCGACACTCAAAGCATCCAGAGATTTGGTCAAGATTATTTCGCCGAAGCCTTTGCCCGCATCGAATGCCATTACTTTGTCAACAACTGTTTTTTAGAACACCCAGAGCAACTGGTGCAAAACGTCAAGCGCATCAGTCACCTCCCTGGCGTCATTGTCCACGGACGCTATGACGTAGTTTGTCCCCTCACGTCCGCCTGGGAACTCCACCGCGCATGGCCAAAATCAGAGTTACACATCATCCCTGATGCTGGTCATTCCATGTTTGAACCCGGTATCCTCAGCGCCATTATCGAAGCTACGGATAAATTTGCAGCCATGTAAATCACAATATTTTTAGGGTGCGGTAGGACCGCGCCCTAACAATACTGAGCATAAATCAGCTTATACTGCAAGTGTTTCGGTTGAACCAAGCAGACAATGAAACCGCCGAATCAACTCAAATAATAACTTGTATGAAATTTATTTAAATAAATAATAGAGTTTTTTGCAAAAATATTATTTGATATACAGTCCGGGAGCATCATTCGGATAATTCCGGGGCAACCACAGGGGGATTGCCCCTACCGTAGGGGCAGCAAAGCGTGGCTGCCCCCTCAGTTATTCAAAAACGAAGCCATAGGACTTGATATGAGCCATCAATACCAGGAAAAAGCCGGAGTTTAGATTTATGCAAAAAGTCTATTTTTTATTTACTTTCATCTAACAATTATCACAACGACAGCTTGTGCAACAGTGGGGAAGAGACTTCACCCGGCCACAACCGAGAGGGCAGAAATGTAAATTTTTGTAAATCAGCTACGCAAAAGAAGAAAACACAGTCAAAATACATAAAAGTCAACTCATTGCCAGCAGATTGCAATTCTGTCAGGGACAGATTTAGCTAAGAATAATTGAGCTGTAGTACCTCCCTCCCGCTTCGGGTGTCGATCGGCAGGAGGCACTCCCCCTGTACCCGATCGACCGGTAATCTGCTGTATATGTTGGAACTTTTAGTAAATATACTCAGCTAAAAATACGCGATCGGGAGGAGATGTGACGATGGAACCACCAGAGCCGTCAAGCAAAACCAAAAAAATATTGTCGCAGTCGGATATTTCCCCACCGCCGCTATCACCCAAAGCCGTCTTGTCAACCAGCCGAGAAGAGTTCTACGGGCAAACCCCAGAAAATCAACCCCTAGAACTGATTGTGAAACAAAGACGGACCGCCGGAGATTCCGAATGTGCCCCGGAGGATATCTTATCAGAAGAATGCTGGCAGGAGGGGCAACTGCCAGCAGATATCCAAGGCCATATGTTTATTGTGGGCGCAGTGGGTTATGTTGGTTCCCCGAAATGCCAAGGTTCTCCCTACGTAGTCGAACCAGCTCAAGATGGTTGGACACATTTATTTAATGGTGAGGGGATGATTTACCGGTTGGATTTTCATCAAACCCCTGCCCTCTCCAGTTCTGACAACTCGAAACCCCTAGGGGAAACCAGAGAAAAAACTGGCACCGCCTGGATGGCAACTCGGATTATGAAAACCCCAGACCATTATGCTGACAAAGCACTCTGGGAAAATGGGGAAGACAACAAATATAAACAACAATGGCCCCATGAATATCCATTTCTGAAGTTTCAAAATTTTGGCATCACGCGGTTATCCATAAAATTGGGTACTCGTAACTATCTGAATACCGCCTTTCTCCCGATGCAATTCTCTGATGGGACAGAGCGGTTATTGGTGACTTGGGATGCGGGACGCCCATATGAAATCAATACTCGCACTCTGGACTTAGTTGGCCCGGTGGGATGGAATCGACAATGGTATCCCATCACTCAGGTGGCACCTCGGGGACCATTTCCCCCCATTTTGAGTGCGGCTCACCCCTTATTCGATAGTCACACGGACGAAATGTTTACCGTGAATGGCACCAAATCCTTAAGTACGGTGCTGTGGCTATCGCGTTTGTTTAAGTTTAATGTGGCGGAATGTGAAGACCGCTTCCCCCTGCTCAAATTTGGTTGGATGCAAAGATTATCTAAACGAGCGATCGGCATTCTCATCGATTGTCTGAAGTTCGGGGAAAAAGTTGGCCAACTGCTGGGGTTTGGGGGTAAAGATGCAGTTTATCTCAACCGGTGGGATGGGGCGGGAACTACGGTAGAGCAATGGGAGGTATTGCATAAGCGTCGCCCCATTAAAATTCGGCAAAGCCTGCATCAGATGGCATTAACCAGGGATTATGTATTGATATCCGATTCAGCATTTAAATTGCCTTTTGAAGACTTAATCCCCGGACTGGATGCGGAAGACCCCTGGCCGATAGAAGAAATAGAAAAATTCTTGAGGTCGATTAGAGAATACCTGAGCTACCCAGAATTGCCCTATACGCATATTTATATCATTCCCCGCGCCCAGTTGAAAGCGGGACGCAAGACCGTTGAAGCCAAACGAGTAAAAATCGCCCCCGAAACGGCACATTTTTTAGCGGATTATGATAATCCCGACGGCAAAATCACCCTCCATGTAGCGCATACCGCTGCCTCGGATCCGGCAGAATTTATTCACGGTACTGATGAATCAGTGTACAACGATGCCCAGTTAAACCAAGAACTGAAAGCACGGGCGGGAATGGTGGTAGATGGGATGGATGTGAGCCGCCTAGGATACTGGGTAATTGATGGCAAAAAAGGAAAGGCGGAAAAGTCGGCTTTCCTATACAAATATGAGGGAGAAGAGTTCCTCTGGTCCCTGTCCATCTACGCATGGCGGGGATTTCAACCCAATCAGTTCGTGGAATTATACTGGAATTGCTGGGGTTCTTGGCCAGAACTGTTAAGCAAATACATCTTGGAAATGTACGAGAATTACCGAGAGCGAATTGTCCCCGTGGAAAAGATGGTGGATGTGATCATCAAAAATGGCAAGCCTGCGAATTTGTTTCGGGTGCATATCGATCGCTCCACCACAAGTCCCGCCCAACTCACCATCGCCGACGCTTACAATTTCCCTCCGGGCTACTTTGGCAATTCGCCGCAGTTCGTGCCCAGACCAGGAAATGAAGACCCCACCAATGGTTATATCATCTGCATCGTGCTTTTTTCCGATAATCTTCTCACCGACAAAAGCGAACTCTGGATTTTCGACGCCCAAAACCTCAGTAGCGGTCCGCAGTATCGACTCAGCCATCCCAAACTCAATATAGGCGTCACTATCCATACCACCTGGTTGAGCAAGCTGGAAACACCACCACCCCGGACAGATTATCATGTGAGGGACGACTATCAAGATTTGGTCGCGGCGATGAATTCCGAGGCAGTCTATACTTTATTTGAAGATGACGTTTATCCTCATTTTGAGTAAGCTGCCAATGCCTCTGAACCAAAACAGGGGAGGAGGTATTGCCTTGCCCATATTGGGGTTAACTTTCATCGCGTTCTTGCGGTGGCTTGAAATCAACCACAGAGATAGAGAAGACAAAGATGGATTAGATATTTGTAGTTAAGCCATCGCATTTAATTGTGTTTGTTTGAAAATTCCCCAAATCAATTTTTTACCCATGACCAGAAAACTGCTACATCCAACTTGTCAAATCAGCACCATCATTGCCCTGGGGTGGGGTGCCATGTCGCCATCGGGTTTGGCCCAAATCCTTCCCGATCGCAGCCTCCCCAATAACTCGATCGTCAATACTGAAGGCAACAATTGGCAAATTACTGGTGGGACGGCAGCCGGAGCGAGCCTGTTTCATAGTTTCCGGGACTTTTCTCTGCCCACAGGCAATACAGCTTTTTTCAACAACTCGGTGAACATCAACCAAATTATCCTCCGCGTCACCGGGGGACAACTATCTAATATAGACGGATTAATCAAAGCCAATGGCACAGCTAATTTATTCTTGATTAATCCCAATGGGATTATATTTGGGCCAAATTCCCAGTTGGATATTGGCGGCTCATTTTTTGCCAGTACCGCCGAGAGTGTCTTGTTTGAAGATGGCAGTATCTACAGCGCCACGACCCCAACCGCACCACCTTTATTGACGATAAACGTCCCTGTGGGCTTACAATTTGGTGCCAATCCCGGCAAAATTGTCAATCAATCCCAGGCAACTACAGTTGGGACCGATGGAGTGGCAACGGTGGTGGGTCTGCAGGTAAATCCGGGGAGAACTTTAGCTCTAGTGGGAGGAGAAATCGAAATCACCGGCGGTCAGCTTAGTTCTGCAGCGGGTAGTATTGATTTAGCAGCAGTGGGAGCCACATTATTAGATAATGAAGCAACAGCAATTTCCGGCCAGCAAACGTCGGGGGGACGGATTGAGCTTGGGGCGGTAGCTGGTGATAGTCAGATTCGCCTCCTGGGGCAGAGAGACAATACCCAAAACTTAGCTTTAGATTATGCTGGCGTCCAGAACTTTCAAGATATCACAGTCTCGAACCTGGCAGTGATTGATGCTAGTGGTGATGGGGGTGGTGATATCCAAATTCAGGGGCGGCGTTTAACGGTTAGTGAAGGGGCTCAGATTCGCTCTAATACTTTGGGAGCAAATCCGGGAGGTACTTTGAAGATTAGCACTACGGACTCTGTGGAATTAATTGGCAATACGCGGCGGGATTCACCCCTGGATACGAGATTAGCCGCAGCAGGCATCCTCACGGGGCGAGAAACCAGTGTATCTACTACTTCATTTGCTCTTGGCCATGCTGGGGATTTAATGGTCGAAACAGACAAATTAATCATTAGAGATGGGGCAGAAATTGCCGCATTTAGCTTTGGTACTGGTGCGGGCGGGGATATTACGGTTAAGGCAACTTCTTCTGTAGAAGTGATTGGCCGTGTTACCCCACTGGGTTTTGATCCGGCGTCATTTTTTCCTTTTGGGTTTGAGGTGCTTGGTTTCGATCCGACTTTTTGGCGGGATCAGACGCTGGTGAGCGCTATATCCACAGCCAGCGTGGGTGATGGATTAGCTGGCAATCTGAGGATTGAAACCCAGCGATTCAGTCTGAGGGATGGGGGCACAATTATCACGACGCCTCTGTTTGGGGGAGAAGGGGGAACGCTGACAGTGTTGGCGTCAGAGTCTATCGAAGTGATTGGCACTGGAGATAATGGGATTGTCAGAAGTTCTATATTTTCGGCTACTACCGGGACGGGAAATGCCAAAGATATCATTTTAACGACACCAAGGCTGACCGTGCGCGATGGTGCGGAAGTTCTGGTTTCTACTTTTAGCACCGGGGATGCAGCAAATCTGGTGATTAATGCCGATTTTGTGGAGGTGACTGGGGTTTCGAGAAATGGTCTGTTTCCTAGTAATTTGAATGCTAGCACTTATGGTGAGGGCAATGCGGGGAACTTGAGGATTAATGCGAATCAGTTGCTGGTGAGAGATAATGGAATAGTGGCGGTTAATAGTACCGGGACGGGAAATGCTGGCAACCTGGAAATAGTGGCGAATTCACTGCGACTGGAGGGGGGCGCTACGATGAATGCGGCGACGATTTCCGGTTTGGGGGGAAACATTAATTTGCAGACGGAGGAGTTACAGTTACGCGATCGCAGCAGTCTGACCACCAATGCTGGAAGTACCGATAGTGGTAATATCAACATCAATACCAATATATTAGTCGCCCTGGAAAACAGCGATATCACTGCAAATGCGCAGCAAGGGAGGGGCGGACGTGTGGGGATTGCCGCTCAAGGCATATTTGGCACCGAGTTTCGGCCAAGCCTAACCTCACAGAGCGATATCACCGCTACCTCGGAATTAGGCCCAGAGTTTAGCGGTACGGCGGTCTTCACTACCCCAGAAGTGAACCCTAGTTCTGGTTTGGTGGAATTGACCACCCAACCCACTGACCCCACGGAAAAAGCGATCGTTGGTTGTCGCACTACCCCGGGGAGTTCTTTTACAATTACCGGACGGGGGGGATTACCCGAAGACCCGATCGCTCCCATCCGAGGTCAAACCATTTGGCAAGACTTGCGCCGATTTACCGCCGAAACCACAGTTAATAAATCTACCTCGTCTCAGGCACAAATCCCACCGACTTCTAGCGTTGCCTCAACCTTGGTAGAAGCCACCGGCTGGAAAACTTCCTTAGACGGTAAAGTGGAGTTAGTTGCCACTATACCCGCCCAGTCTATTCTGCCTGTTGGCTCCGATTCCAGTTGTCATCCCTAGTCAATTTCTAGGGGCAATCCCCCTGTGGTTGCCCCGGAATTGTCCAAACGATGCGAACAAACTTGATATAAAAAATTAGTATCTCCCACCTAATATCTGTGGCATTACTAACGCAAGAGGGTATTAGGGGCGGAGGATTAATTTACAGTAATCAATCTGATTTTTCCTGATCAAGCTCAGGGTAGGTTTGGTCATTTGTTATATCAAGTCCGCTTAATTTACCCGACAAATATGAGGATTTTTAACCGGACTTGATATCATTTGTCAGTTAACAAAGGACAAGTGACAAAGGACAAATGACAATGACAAAAAATTTAGCGGACGGGAGGGCGTCCCGGCATAATGATACCTTCTGCAGCTTCGCGGTACTCTTCCACTGCATCCGTGAAGGCGATCGGCAGTACCGCCACCACGTTTTCGTGAGGACGAGGAATAATCACCCAAGATTCCAGGGTAGCACCATAAGCTGATTCTACCGCAGCAATCCCCGCATCCATCGAGGTTTTCACCTCCGACACATCACCGCGAATGATAATGCTAAACCGGGCACTCCCTACGCGCAAATAACCCACCAGGGTAACGCGGCCCGCTTTCACCATTGCATCGGCGGCGGCGAGAATGCCGGGAAAACCCTTGGTTTCCAATGCTCCTACTGCTTGCTGTATTGCCATGTGGAATTAATCTCCTGAATCGATAAAATTTTCTATGCAGACAGAAAGCCTGCGCCACAGTACCAACCCGTGCCATGATTTGCGGCTAGGGGTGGTGGAACTAAAAGTTAAGTAAATCGGAATTGTTCGCTAGTTTTCGTGTACTCGATCGGCAAAACTGACACCACATTTTGCGGAGGATTGGGAACGATGTAGTGGGTAATGACTTTGCCCTTGCCGACCTTTTCCCCAGCTTCGATTCCCGCCTCCATACCTTGTCTCACTTCCGCCACCGGTCCGCGAATAGCTACCAAGAGGCGGGCGCTTTCCGCCATGCCATAATACACGATCGCGACTCGACCCGCCTTTACCATTGCGTCTGCGGCGGCGAGTACCGCCGGAAACCCGTCGGTTTCAATGACTCCAACTGCCTGGGGCATCTGGTATCGCTTCCTCTATCAAAAAAAACGTCCGTGGGGCCACGGTGTCCATAGGATATTGGGCATCATCTCTAAAAACCCGGTTGCCCCGGAGTTAACCAGTTGCACCGCCATGCCGTGTCCCCACATGGCACATTTTACGGGTTAATGACACTTTCCGCGCATCGGGGATGAAGTGTTTCCGGGCAAAACCCCACCGGGCAGCCCTGGAATCTGATACAATATACGGTTCTAAGTGGCTAGCGGGATGAAATGAAATTTCGGATAGGCAACGGTTACGACATCCATCGGTTAACTCCAGAGCGTCCCTTGATTTTGGGGGGAGTCAAAATCCCACACGAGCTGGGGTTACTCGGACATAGTGATGCAGATGTGCTAACACACGCGATTATGGATGCCATGTTGGGGGCTCTGAGCTTGGGGGATATCGGTCATTATTTCCCCCCGACAGATGAGCGGTGGCGAGGAGCGAACAGCTTAGAGTTACTCGCTCAGGTCAATCAACTGGTACGATCGCGCCACTGGCAGATCGAAAATATCGACTCAGTAATCGTGGCGGAACGTCCGAAACTCAAACCCCACATCGAGACAATGCGAGGGGCGATCGCCCATGTACTGCAACTAAATCCCGACCAAATCGGCATCAAAGCCACCACCAACGAAAAATTAGGCCCCGTGGGGCGAGAAGAAGGAATCGCCGCTTACGCCGTCACCCTCCTAGTTAGCGAGTAGAGAGAGACGGGGTGACGGGGTGACGGGGTGCCATTTTTATGTAGGTTGGGTTTCGTTCCTCAACCCAACCGATAAAGAACTTTAACTGGGCATTCAATCAGTGATGAAATCTAATAGTAATAGAATCGGAAAATATTGGCGGACAGGGGTAATTATTGCCCTGTTATTTATCATCAGTATAGCCAGTTCGGGATGCAGTCCAGCCCGGTTTAAAACCAAAGCCGCCAGCGTCCCCCAAGTAGTTTTCAGCAGCTTGAGCGACCCGAAAACCTTCAACCCGCCTCTGAGCAATGAATCCAATACCTTTGGCTATACCTTTGAAGGTTTAACCAGCCAAAACGGCATTACCGCAGAAGTGGAACCAGCCTTGGCGGAATCTTGGGAAATATCCCCAGATAAACTGCGATTTACCTTCACCCTCCGTCCAGGACTCAAATGGTCTGATGGCGCCCCCCTCACCGCCGATGATGTAGCATTTACCTACAATGAAATTTACTTCAACCCCAAAATCCCCAACAGCACCAGCGATGTACTGCGCATCGGGCCAAATCGCGCCTTACCCAAAGTGCGGATGCTGGACGATCGGCGCGTAGAATTCACCCTGCCAGAACCCTTTGCCCCATTTTTGCGCACCACCGGGAGCGAAATTTTACCCGCCCACATCCTCCGAGAATCCGTTCAAAAGGTCAACTCTAAACGCGAGCCAGAATTTCTCTCCATGTGGGGGGTAGATACACCCTTAGAACAACTGGTGGGCAACGGACCATATGTCCTGGCCAACTACCAAACCAATCAGCGCATGGTTTTCCAGCGTAACCCTTACTACTGGAAACAAGACGCCCAAGGAAATCCCCAACCTTACATCGAGCGCGTCGTCTTGCAAATTGTAGAAAAACAAGATACTTCCCTGCTCCAGTTTCGCTCTGGAGATTTAGATTACATCGGCGTATCCCCAGAAACCTTTGAGCTGCTCAAACGAGAAGAAAAGCGGGGAAAATTCACGATTTACAACGGTGGTCAGGCAATGGGGACGACTTTTATCTCCTTTAACCTGAACCGAGGCCGCAATGCTGATAAAAATAACCCAGTAGTTGACCCCATCAAGTCAAGCTGGTTTAATAATCTGAAATTCCGGCAAGCCGTAGCATACGGCATTGACCGGCAAACCATGATTAACAACACTTTTCGCGGGTTAGGCGAGCCCCAAAACTCTCACCTTTCAGTGCAAAGTCCTTATTATCTGTCCCCAGAAAAAGGGCTGAAAGTGTATGATTACAATCCCGAAAAAGCCAAACAATTGCTTTTAGAAGCCGGGTTCAAATACAACGATAAAAATGAGCTGCTAGATGCCCAAGGCAATTTAGTGCGCTTCACCCTGAACACGAATGCAGGGAACCAAACTCGCGAAGCGATGGGGGCGCAAATCAAGCAAGATTTAGGCAAAATTGGCATCAAAGTCGATTTCCAGCCTATAGCCTTTAATAACTTGGTGGGCAAGCTGTCTGATTCTCTGGATTGGGAGTGCATTTTAATTGGGTTTACTGGTGGCGTAGAACCGAATAACGGCGCGAACCTATGGGCACCAGAAGGCCGGTTACATATTTTCAACCTCAACCGACAAGAAGGGCAAACCGCTCTGGTGGGGAGGGAGGTGCTGGATTGGGAGCGCAAATTGGGGGATTTGTACGTCAAAGGCGCCGGAGAGCTAGACGAGACCAAACGCAAAGCGATTTATAATGAAACCCAGCAGCTTGTGCAGGAGCATTTGCCCGTGATTCATTTGGTGAATCCCCTATCTCTAGCGGCGGTGCGCGATCGGGTTAAAGGCATCCAATATTCCGCCCTCGGCGGTGCCTTCTGGAACCTCAACGAGCTGAAAATCGAAGAATAACATCTCATCCTCTCCCATCTGAATGACACCTGAATCCCTACAAACCCTCCTCACCGCCGTCGCCGCCGGGAAAATCCATCCTGACGCCGCCTTAGAAAACCTCAAACACCTAGCGTTTGAACCCCTCAGCGCCAATTCCAGAGAAACCAATTCCGGCGAAATATACGCCCGCATCGACAACCACCGCCACCTGCGCACCGGTTTCCCCGAAGTCATCTGGGGACCAGGGAAAACCCCAGAGCAAATCGCCCAGATCTTCCAAGCCATGCGCCGCCACCATTCCGTAGTCATGGCGACCCGCATCACCCCCGAAGTCGAAGCGCAAGTCAGGGAAAAAGTCCCCGAACTCCACTACTACCCCCAAGCCCGCATCTGCGCCACCGCCCTCCCCGACTCGGAACCCCAACATCCCGGCAGCATTGGCATCCTCTGCGCAGGCACCGCCGACCTCCCCGTAGCCGAAGAAGCCGCCGTCACCGCCGAATTATGCGGGTTTCGGGTGCAGCGTCTCGCCGATGTGGGCGTTGCAGGCATTCACCGCCTATTTGCCAACCAGCATATTATCCACCAATCCTCCGTCCTAATTGTCGTCGCCGGGATGGAAGGCGCCCTCCCCAGCGTCGTCGCCGGGTTAGCCGCCGCCCCAGTAATTGCCGTCCCCACCAGCATCGGCTACGGCGCCAGCTTTCAGGGACTCGCACCCCTCTTGACTATGCTCAATTCCTGTGCAGCGGGCGTCGGCGTCGTCAATATCGATAATGGTTTTGGCGCCGCCATCCTCGCCGGACAAATTTTGCGCACCGCTGGCAGGTTGTATAACCAAGGTGACAATCGCAGATAAAATTATGGCAGCAAATATGCGCGCTTTGCAATTCCTGTTTGGCGCCTGTTTGGCTCTGGTAGTGGTTCTCACTGCCAATCCGGCCAGCACAAAAAGCCAAATTAACCCCGATGACTGCTCCTATAATGGGCACCGGCTCTATGGCAAATTTCAGGTAGTAGATAGCTTTCCTGATCTCAAAGTCCAGAAAGTAGATTCTTTTCCCGATTTAAATGTGCAGTTAGTTGATTCTTTTCCCAATAGTTGTGGCAAATGGCAGGAAGTAGATTCATTTCCTGACTTTAAGATTAAATACGTGGATTCTTTCCCCGATATCAAAATCAAACTTGTGGATTCTTTCCCAGGGCAAGCGCCTTAAATCAATCAGGGGCTTTTTTGATGCCCTACCCCCTGAGCGAAGTCGAAGGGCGCGCAGTCGCAGGGGTTTGGCTTTTCTCACTAATATGAGAAAAGCTAATATTACTTAATTGCTAAAACAAAAGTGAGAAAAGTCTGAGGGACTGACTTGGGGTAATGAAGGTAAAATCAAAGCAAAGACACGCCTCTCGGATGGGGCGGTCTGGAGCCTAACTGGGGTAAGGAAAGGAGAATATGAACCCTGAAGATAGAGACCTGCAGCGCAGGCTGAGAGAATTAGAGGAGCAGGTATCGCAGCGATCGGGCAGCGGTACTGAGCAAACGCCTTTAAATACTGACTGGCGATCGAGTTTGAATGAACTCAAGCCTAGGATAGAAAAGTTTTTCGGGAACTTACCGGAATGGTATCGGGGCCTGCCGAGTTTGGGGAAAGTCGGAGTCGTGGTAGTGGGGATAATGGTGGGACTGTCAGCACTGAGAACCGTTTTCAGCCTCATTAGCCTCGCTGTCAGTCTGACGATCCTCGCCGCGATCGGCTACATCGGTTACAAACTGTTTTTCGCCCCCGAATCCCCGGATAAATAAGACACCGGAGACGGGAGTGTGGGGAGTGTGGGGAGTGTGGGGAGTGTGGGGAGCAGGGGAGCAAGGGAGCAAGGGAGCAAGGGAGCAAGGGAGAGAGGGGAGTGTGGGGAGTGTGGGGAGTGTGGGGAG
>Ga0209172_10003725_pt1 | contig 22420 bp, 15 predicted proteins | sample LarsenN4metaG_FD_184113 | JGI IMG/M metagenome (GOLD analysis project Ga0209172, IMG submission 184113) | Hot spring sediment bacterial and archeal communities from British Columbia, Canada, to study Microbial Dark Matter (Phase II) - Larsen... ... | reverse complement strand
TACCGCTCGGGAAGTCGGGTGGTGACCCGAGGCCCTGCGACGCCGCCAGCGCAGGAATGCCGTTGCGGGCCGCGACGCGCGCCGCACCGACCGTCCCCGAGACGGCGGCGAACGGGCCGATGTTCTGGCCGTTGTTGATCCCCGAGACGACGAGGTCGGGGTTCTCGCCGAGTACCCGCAGCGCGTGGAGCACGGAGTCGGCGGGGAAGCCGTTCACCGCGACTGCGGGGTAACCGCTCGTCGTCGTCGCCGAGAACGCCGTGACGCCGCCGGGCGTGGTCTGGTCTCCAGTGCCGCTCTGATCGGTCGCGGGTGCAACGACCGTCACCTCGACGCCGGGCAGCGCGCGCAGAGCCTCGACGACGGCATCGATGCCGGCCGCCGCGTACCCGTCGTCGTTGGTCACGAGGATCTCGAGCGGCCGCGGGTGGGTGGACGTGTAGCACGCGGCCTCGACGTCGTAGACGGCGCCCCCGCTGGCGAGGCACGGGTGCGTCGATGCGAACGGATTCGTCTGGTTCTCGAACGGCCGGACGATCCAGGTGCGTAGCGTCCAGGTCCCGCCACCCGAGTCGGCCCAGACGTCGTTGTCGCCCGTGAAGCCGGGCGGAGCCGACGCGCCCGTGACGTTCCACTCGATGCCGACGACCTGGGCGTTCGAGCTCACCCCGTCGTAGAGGATCGTGTCGGGTGCCCCGGGAGCGAAGGTCGCCGTCGGCGCGCGCAGCACGAAGCGGGCGCCGATGCCCGCGACGTACGCGTTGCCCGTCGCTCCTGCCGTGACGGCATCGGAAGCACGCGGGTGCGCGTGTGCCACCGCGAGCGCGGCGTCGAGCTCGACCGACAGCGTGTTGCACGCCGCGGTGGACAAGTCGGCGCCGACGTCCGAGGTGCACCACCACGGGAGTGGCTGCGGTTGGAACGTCGCATTGCGCACTGCGGCCGGGAAGAACATGCACCCGGTCGTGAGCAATGCCAGCGCGCTCAGCAGCGCAACGGTCCGCGCGGTAGCTCTCATCGTTCCCCCCTCGTGACGCCTCGATGTTCGGCGCCCCGGGGCGTCGTGTCCAAGACTTCTGCCAGAACAACCCATACCAGCCGGGTATGGATTCGGCCGGCATGCCGGTGCGAAGATCACACCGTGCGACCCACCCGACGGGGCCCCCCGGCGTGAACCTGCAACAGCTGCGCTACCTCGTCGCGACGGCCGACGAGGGGACGATGACGCGGGCCGCCGCGACGTGCCACGTCGCACAGCCCGTCCTCACTCGTGCAGTCCGCGCGCTCGAGCGAGAGCTCGGTGTGCCGTTGCTGCGGCGGCGTGGGCGCGGCATCGAACTGACCGCGGACGGCCGGCGGGTGGTCGAATCGGCTCGCCGTGCGCTCACGGAGGTCGCGGCCATCGAGGCGGTCGCGGGCGCGCGGTCTCGTGAGCGACACGTGATCGCGACGGTCGCGACGACCCCGACGCTCGAAGCGGAGCTCGCCGCCGGTCTCGCACCTCGCTACTGGCAGCACTACCCGCAGTACGCGCTGCGCTTCGTGCACTGCGAGAGCAGCGACGGGGTCGCGAACGCCGTGCTCGACGGGCGCGCCGACGTCGGGCTGTGCGACCTTCCGGTACGTGAGGGGCTGGCGGTCGTGACGTTGGAGGAGCGCGAGGTCGTGCTCATCGCGCCGCCCGGTTCTGTGCTGCCCGACCCGGTCACGCTCACGGTGCTCGGCAAGGTCCCGTTGATCTTGCCGGGCCGCACGAGCGAGCGCCGGGCGAGCTTCGACGCGTTGTTCGCGGCGGCCGGGATCGAACCGACCGTGGTGCTCGAGTCCGACGAGCGCGCCGCGTGGATCCCGGCCGTGCTCGTGGGGCAGGGCTGCTGCGTGTGGTACGCGTCGCACGGCGAGCGGGCAGCCGCGCTCGGCGCCGAGGTGCGGTCGTTCGCGCCCCCGCTGCGCCGCTCCATCGCCATCGTGCAACGCGACGGCCCACTGCCGCCGCCCGCCTCTGCGTTCGCTGCGCTGGCCGTCGCGGGCGCGTCCCCCAGCGGGACGATGGTGGAGGCGGCGGCGGGAATCGAACCCGCGTAAAAGGTTTTGCAGACCTCTGCCTGGGCCACTCGGCTACGCCGCCGGAGCGGATGAGGTTACCGTACGGCCCGTGCGCCGCCCGGTCTCGTCGCTGCTGGCGGTCGCGCTGCTCGTGTCGTGCAGTGGAGGGGGCGACGACGACGAGACCGCGGCCGCACGCGAGGTTGGCGCGTGTGACTGGCCGATGTGGGGCCGCGCGCCCGACCGCACGTTCGCGTATCCGGCGGAGTGCGAGAGCGAGATCACACCCGAGACCGCGTCCCGCCTCCAGCAGCGTTGGCTGTTCGAGACCGACGACGTCGTCACCGCGACGCCCGCCGTCGTCGGCGGCACGGTGTACGTCGGCGACTGGTCGGGCACCTTCTACGCGCTGGGCATCGCCGACGGTCGGGAGCGCTGGCGCTTCGAGGCGCCCGAACACCCGAACGTCTACTCCGGCCAGATCGTCGGATCGGCCGCGGTTGCCGACGTCGAAGGCGACCGCGTCGTGTTCTTCCCGTCCGGCAAGACGCTGTACGCGCTCGACGCCGACGACGGCGAGCTGCGGTGGGAGCACGAGCTCAATCCCCAGGGCGGCGGCGACGACCCGACCGAGATCCAGTCGTCGCCGGTCGTGGTCGACGGGCTCGTGATCTTCGGCTTCGACGGGCACGACGCGCCGGGCGTCGCCGCGGGGCTCGTCGCCCTCGACGCGCGCGACGGCTCGCAGGCGTGGTACTTCGACCCCGACCAGGGCCAAGGCGCCAGCGGCTGTGTGGGCATCTGGGGCTCGCCATCGGTCGATCTCGATCGCGAGCTCGTGTTCGCGGGCACTGCGAACTGCCCGACGTCGCCCGAGGGGTGGCGCGACCACAGCGAGGCGATCTTCGCCGTCGATCTGCGCACCGGGGAACCCCGCTGGCACTTCCAGCCCCGCGGCCCCAGCAACCTCGACTTCGACTTCGCGGGCGCTCCCAACCTGTTCGACGTCGACGGGCGTGCCCTCGTCGGTCTCGGCGGCAAGGACGGCGTCTACTACGCGCTCGACCGCGAGACCGGCGAGCTGGCGTGGAAGGTCGAGGCCTCGTTGCCGCGTGTCCAGTCGCGCAACTTCTCGACCGGCGGCTTCATCGGTGCGACGGCATACGCCGACGGGCTCGTCGTCGGTGGTACCGCGATCGACGGACCGTGCCCGTGCCTGCACGGGATCGACGTGCAGCGCGGCGCCCTCGCCTGGCAGCAGGAGGCTGCTGCGCCGACGTTCGCGTCGTCCGCGATCGTCAACGGCGTCGCGTTCTCGGGGAGCACGACCGACTTCACGCTGCGGGCGCTCGACCTGCGCACCGGTGAGATCCTCTGGTCGCACGCCATGGTCGGCGGCGTCGCGGGCGGCGTCGCGATCTCGGGGAGCACCGTCGTCGCGGTCGCGGGTATCCGCGAGCCGGGCATCGACCCGGCCGGTACGCGAGCGGGCGTGTACGCGTTCACGCTCGGTCCGGAAGGGTCAACCACGACCACGGAACCAGGGTCCTCCGACGACACGCTCCCTCCGACCCCGAGCGCGCCGCCCGAGGACCCGTCGTTCCGCGCCCCCGCCGACGGGCCGCGCTGCATCGCGTCCGCATGCTCGCTGTCCTTCACGCTCAAGGAACCGCCGCCCGGAACGGCGCCCGAGGTGGTCCTCAAGCTCACACCCGAGCCGTTCCGCATCGAGGTCCGCGCCGAAGACCTCGGCGAACCGAGCGCGTGGATCAGGCCCGGCGGAGTGGCCGCCGAGCAGGGTGCGGTCGCGTTCGGCGTGTTCGTCTCCGACGACGCCCTCCAAGGCGCGCTGTTGTGCGTACTCGACGATCAGTTCGACTGCGTCGACGAAACGCGGCCCACCGGCGCCACGTCGCGCTACAACCGCATCACCGTCCTCGCAATCGCCGACACGACGAGGTTGCCGTCCCCCACCGAGGGCTTCGACCGCATCGTCACCACCATCGACCTCGAAGAAGCAGTGGAGCTCAGATGAGAAGGATCCTGGCGTTGTGCTGCATCGCGGCGGTCGTGGCGGCGTGCAGCGGTGACGACGACGACGCGGGCGTGGTCGCCGAACCGACGACCGCCGTTGCGGATGGTGTGACGACGAGCACGGGCGCGAACGGCGAGGCGAGGGGCGCGATCGTCTTCAACGGTCAGGGCAACGACCTCGCCGCGTACGAAGCGGCGGCGCCGTTCACCAAGCAGATCGTCATCCCGCACTACGACGAGGAGTCGCAGCCCGACGGCCTCGACATCAACGGCCAGATCTGCTTCGACCCCGACAACCCGCGGCGCTTCGTCGCGGGCGAGGACACGTTGCAGACGACGACCGGCGAGCCCGGCTGGGGCATCTTCGAGCTCGAGGGCGATCGCGTCGGCGAACTGAGCGCCACGCAGGTCGGCAAGCTCGTCCCGACGTACCAGCCCAGCGTCGACAACGCGGAGAACTACGGCTGCGGATTCCTGCCCGACGGCCGGATCGTGACGACAGACATCGGGAACCAGGCCGAGGGCCCGGGCGACGGACAGCTCATCGTGTGGTTCCCGCCGTTCGACTCGTTCGACGTCGCGTATTGCAAGGTCGACGTCGACCTGGTCACCGGGCAAGGCGTGCTGGTCGACGGCGGCTACGTGTACGTCGCCGAGGCACGATCGGCGGGCATCTTCCGCTACCAGATCGATGCGCTCCCGACGTCGCCTGAGCCCGCGGGTGGGTGCGACGGCGCCGACACGACGGGCGCGCCGATGGCCTCGGGCATCGAGGGCGAGCCGTTCATCGTGCCGAGCCCCGACAACGCGATCGCGACACCGAACGCGATCGCGAAGGGCTCCGACGGGCAGCTCTACGTGACGAGCGTGTTCAACGGCGTGATCGCCGAGTTCGACGCCGACGGCAACTACGTCCGCACGATCCTGCAACCACCGGCGGGCGAGACGCTCGGAGCACAACCGTTCTCGACAGGCACGCCACTCGGCATCGGGGTCGGGCCCGACGGCAGCATCTACTACGCCGACATCGGCATCGTCGTCGACGACGGCATCGGCCCCGGCCGCGGCACGGGCAAGGTCCGCCGCATCGCGTTCGGCGCCGACGGTGAGCCACTCCCGCCCGAGGAGATGGACAGCGGGCTCGCCTTTCCCGACGGCATCGGCGTCTGGGTCCCGCCGCCCGAGTGACCCTTTTGGGTACCCGCATTTCTTCCTGAGCAGAAATACGTGTGCCCAGAACGACGGTCAGCCCGGGCTGGGCGCTGGTAGGAGCGATGCGGCAGCTCGCGACCCGAGGTCTTGGGGAGGGACCGCGCGCGACCACAACCAGCCCATCGCCGTGTCACAACCGAGATCGCGCAATCGCTCGGCCTGCTCGGGCCGTTCGACCCCTTCTGCGGTCACCTTCATTCCCAGCGCATGCCCCATCGCAACGACTGCGCGGACAATCGCAACGTCGGCCGACCGTTCGTCGATCGCGTCGAGCAGGGTCCGATCCAGCTTGAGCACGTCGATCGGAAGCTGCTTCAGGTACGACAACGACGAGTACCCCGTGCCGAAGTCGTCGATGGCAACCCGAACCCCGAGAGCGCGCAGTTGCTGGAGCTGCGCGCACGTCGTTTCGAGATCCGTCAGGGCGGTGCGTTCGGTGATCTCCACCTGGATGCACTGCGAGTCGACGTTCCATTCCCGGAAGAGCGAGGTCAGCTCCTCCACGACATTGGCGTGGCGCATGAAGCGCGGCGAGAGGTTCACGCTGACGACGAGCGGTTCACCGTTCGGCCGGGCGGCCGACCACCGCCTGGCCCACCGGCACGCCTCGCGCATCACGTAGCGGTCGATCTCGACGATGAGGTTCGACTCCTCGGCGTACGCCACGAACGCGTCGGGCTCGAGAAAGCCGCGACGCGGATGGTTCCAGCGGACGAGCGCCTCGGCGGCGACGACCGCGCCGCTACGAAGGTCAACTTCCGGTTGGAAGTGAACGAGCAGTTCACGGTTTTCGAACGCCCGCCTCAAGTCGGCTTCGAGCTCGAGCCGATCGACGTGCGGGGCGGACGTCGGGTCGAACATCTCCCAGCGTGCCCTCCCCTTCTCCTTCGCCATGTACATCGCCAGATCGGCGTGCCGCAGCACGTCTCGCGCGCGTTCACCGTGAGCGCACGACACCGCTATTCCGACGCTCGCCGAGACGAAGATCTCCTGGCCCCCGACCAACAAGGGCTCGCGAAGTCGCTCCGAGACCCGCTCCGCGACCGCCGTCGCGGTCTCGGGATCCAGAACGTCCGGCAGCAACACGGTGAATTCGTCGCCACCGAAGCGTGCGACCAGGTCGCCCGGCCGGACACAGGCCACGAGGCGCTCGGCGACGGTCACGAGCACGCGGTCTCCGAGATCGTGGCCCAGACTGTCGTTGACGAACTTGAACCGGTCGACGTCGAGAAACATCACGCCGACGCGGCGATCGTGTCGCTCGGCAGCAAAGAGCGCCGCCTCTAGCCGTTCGAGGAACATCCACCGGTTCGGAAGCTTCGTGAGCGCGTCGTGGTACGCCTGGAAGGTGAGCTGCTCCTGCGCGCTGTGCCGGTCCTGCACGTCACGGATGTTGAGCACGAGCCCGTCGACCGCCGGGTCGTCGATGTGGTTCGAGAGCCCTACCTCGAACCAGCGGAACGAACCTGTGATCGTGCGCAGCGGCAGCTCCAGCCAGCCAACCGCGCCAGGACGCTCCGCGATCGACCGGAAGAACTCCGCCGCCTGGTCCCGATGTTCGGGGTGCACGACGTCGCGCGCCAACTTGTCGAGCCCACCGGCGCCGCCGCCGAACACACGGTCGGTAGCCGGACTCGCGTAGGTCACCGTGCCGTCGATGCGGAGCACGAGGATCGCCTCGGCCGCGTGTTGGACCAATGCGCGGAACCGCTCCTCGCTGTGCCGCAACGACGAAGCCGCCTTCTCTGTCTCGCGTGCGCGGAGCGCGAGCACTTCCCCGATGAAGCACGACGCGAGGAGCGCAAGGGCGCCGAGGCCATGCCCCTGTGGTTGCGGAAGGAGCGTCGGAGCGATGTCCGCGGCGATGGCCAGCTCACCGCAGACAACGACGACGATCATCGCCACGATGGATGCGCGCACGGTCCGGGCACCGTCGACCCGCATCTCCTCCACGGCGACGAACAGCAGACCCACCGAGAGCGCCGCGCCCCAGCCAGTCGCGTAGAGAACCGTCGCGGCACTCGCGGTAACGACGAACGTGCGGACGAACATTCTCGGAAGCGGGCTTCCCGGCGGGACAGCAAGCTTCGCGGTCGACGAGCACACCAGCGACGCACCGAGCAACATCATCAGGACGGCGAGGGGGATGTCGGCGACGAAGCCCAGGTCGACGCCGATCGCGAAGAACGGCACGACGGCGACGGCAGCGACTACGCCCGTCAGGAGCAGGGCGCGCGGGCGCTCAGGCTGTCGACTCGCGCGCAATCCCTGCGCCCGCATAACGCGCATATCGGCGCACTCGGGAACGTCCTTGATGCCCCGCTAGCATCGCCGGCTGTCGCTCGGGTCACAGGAGCACGCATGACGGTTCGTTGCTTGGGTGCCGGCGCCGCCGCCCCGGCCCTTCGCCTCTCGGCCGGCGACGTGGGTGCGGCGTGGGGCCGCCGGGGCGGTCGCGGCCAGGTGGCAGTGTGTGCGCCCGACGAGGACACCCTCACGCTGGCGTGGGAGGCGGGCACCGGCGCGCTGCGTGCGGCCGGCATCGAGGCCGATCACGTCGACGCCTGCTACTGGGGGACGAGCCGCCCGCCGTTCGCGGAGGGACCGAGCCATGCGTTCCTCTCCGCCGCCCTCGGGCTCTCGTCGCACGCGGGCGGGCTCCTGTGCAGCGGCTCGACCCACGCGGGCATGGATGCCCTCGTCGCCGCGTGCGACGCGGTCGCGAGCGGCAGCGTGCAGGTGGCGCTCGTGGTCGTCTCCGATGCGCTGCGTCCCGGGCCCGGCACCGCGTTCGAGGCCCGCTGCGGCGCGGGTGCCGCCGCCGTCGTGCTCGCCGCGTCGGGCGGGACCGCGTCCGTCGGCGCACGGGTCACGCGCACACGCCCGCTGCTCGACCGCTACCGCGGCGACGGCGAGAGCGACAACCGCGACCTCTATGACGGTCGTCTCTTCCGTGAGGAGATCTTCCTGCCCGCGGTCTCCGAGGTCGTGCGCACGCTGGCCTCGTTCGAGGTCGGCGCGTGGTCGCTCCCCGACCCCGACGGTCGCCTCGGTGCAGTCGTCGCGAAGCTCGTCGGCGGCGGCACGCCGCCGTCGGCCGCGATCTACGCGTCGGTGGGCGACACCGGTGCGGCGGCCGCACTGCTCGGGGCAATCGCAGCGTTCGACGCGCAGGGTCTCGTCGCGGTCGTCGGGACGGGCGGCGGGCGAACCACGGGAGTGCTCGTCGACGTCGAGGCGCCGGTGCCCGGCGCCGCCCGTGCACTCGACGCCCTGCACGGTGGCCGCGCCGCCTCGTACGCCGAGGCGCTGCGCGCGCGCGGCCAGCTCACGCCGACGGGCGAGACGATCCCGATGGGCGTGCCGCCGGAGAGCGCGCTGTTCGTGCGCGGCGCCGCCGAGATGCTCGGCCTGCTCGGCGGCCGGTGCGTCGACTGCGGGACGATCAGCACGCCGCCCTCGGTCCATCCGACGTGCATCGCGTGCGGCGGCCCGAAACTCGAACCGGTTGCCCTCGCTCGCAGTGGTCAGGTGCACACGTACGTCGTGAACCACACGATGCCGGCGCCGTTCGTCGCGCCGTTGCCCATCGCGGTGCTCGACATGGACGACGGGGCACGCCTCATGCTCCAGGTCGTCGGGGACGGCAGCGACCTCGAGATCGGCCGGCGCGTCGAACTGGTCCTGCGCCGATACGCGTACGAGCGCGGCGCGCCCGTCTACGGCTTCAAGGCCCGCGCCAAGCGTGAGGAGACGCAACCGTGAGCTGGAATCGCCAGGCGCAGCCCGCAGTTGCGGACCGTGGTGACCGACGTCCAGTACGAATCGAGGACCGGAGGGCGTAGCCGTGTGGAACAGCCAGGCGCAGCCCGCAGGTCCGCACCGTGACCGACGTCCAGTACAAATCGAGGACCGGAGGGCGTAGCCGTGTGGAACAAGGTCGCCGTCGTCGGCGCGGGACTCATCAAGATGGGTGAGCTGTTCGATCAGAGCTACGAACAGATGGCAGCCGGCGCATTCGATGCTGCCGTGGCGAGCGTCGACAAGGGTTTCGAACCGCAGCAGGTCGAGGCCGCGTTCGTCGCGACGCAACGGGGCACGTTGTGGGGGCAGGAGGGCATTGGTGGCAACACGGTTCCCACCGCGATCGGGCTCGCCGGCATCCCGTGCACCCGCATCGAGAACGCATGCCCGTCGGGCTCCGATGCCGTGCGCGTCGGCGCGATGGCGGTCGCGAGCGGAGTGCACGACATCGTGCTCGTGATCGGTGTCGAGAAGATGCGCGACAAGTCGAGCGAAGAGGGGCTGCTGTCGCGCGCGGCGGCCGGGCACCCGATCTTCACTCGTGGCGAGACCGCACCCGTACTGTTCGCACCGTTCGCGACGCGGCACATGCACGAGTTCGGCACGACCCGCGAGATGCTCGCGTCGGTCGCCGTGAAGAACCACTACAACGGTGCACGCGATCCGTACGCCCACTTCCAGAACGAGGTGACGATCGACGACGTTCTCGCGTCCCCGCCGGTCTGCCACCCGCTCCACCTCCTCGACTGCTGCCCGCAGACCGACGGTGCGGCCGCGGTCTTGCTCGCGCGGGCCGATCGCGCCCGCGAGTTCACCGACAAGCCCGTCTTCGTCGCGGGCTTCGGTGTCGCGACCGACCATCCATATCTGCACGAGAAGGACTCGTTCACCGAGATCAAGGCGACGCGACTCGCGGCCCGGCGTGCGTACGACATGGCAGGCGTCACACCCGACCAGATCGACTGCGCAGAGGTGCACGACTGCTTCACGATCACGGAGATCCTCGACATCGAAGACCTGGGCTTCGTCGAGAAGGGACGCGGCGGCATCGCCAGCCTGGAGGGCGAGACCGCGCTGACCGGCCGCATCCCCGTGAACACGTCGGGCGGCTTGCTCGCGAAGGGCCATCCCATCGGCGCTACCGGCGTGGCGCAGATCACCGAGTGCTGGTGGCAGTTGCGGGGCGAGGCCGGCGAGCGTCAGGTCGAGGTGCGCAACGGGTACGCGCTCCAGCACAACGCCGGCGGCCGCGGCTCGGGTGTCTCGGTGGTCAACATCCTCACGACCAACGAGGCCTGATGCTCGTCGTCAGCAAGAGCGACGACGGTGTCGGTCGCATCGTCCTCAACCGCCCGGAGGCGAAGAACGCGCTGACGCCCGAGATGCGCGACGGCATCGTCGGCGCAGTGCGCGACTTTCGCGCCGACCCGGCGGTACGGGCCGTGCTCGTGACGGGCGCCGGCGACGCGTTCTGCGCCGGGATGGATCTCGGGGCGTCGACGGTCGCGCAAGCAGGCGAGCCCGGCTTCACGCCCCGCTCGACGTCGGAGGCCTTGCGCGCAGGTGTCCAGGCGTACATCACCGAGCTGTGGGAGCTCGACAAGCCGACCGTCGCCGCGGTGAACGGAGCGGCGGTCGGCCCGGGCGCGCACCTCGCGCTCGCGTGCGACTTCGTGCTCGTCCACCCCGGGACGCGCTTCATGTGGTCGTTCGCCCGCTGGGGGCTGGTGGTCGACGCCGGTGGCGCGTACCTGCTGCCGCGTCTGGTCGGCCTGCCGCGCGCGAAGGCGATGGTGATGCTCGGTGAAGGCGTGACCGGCGAGGAGGCAGTGACCGCCGGGCTGGCCTACCGTTGCGCTGCCGATGCCGACGGCCTCGCCACCGACGCCGACGAGCTCGTCCGGCGCCTCGCGGCAGGACCGACCCGCTCGCTCGGGCTCTCGAAGCGGTTGCTGAACGCTTCGTTCGAGACCGACCTCGCGCACCTGCTCGAGCTCGAAGGCCACTTCCAGGCACTCGCGACTGCGTCGCCCGATCTCGTCGAGGGCATGGCGGCGTTCCGCGAGAAGCGCGACGCCCGCTTCACCGGTCGGTAACCCCGCCGTTTTGGGCACTCCCCTGTACGTGTGAGCGCGCGTGGGAGTGCCCAGAACGGGCAGCGGCGTGACGCGGAGGTGAGCGCGCCGCGTGGCCGTCGCTAACCTGACGCGCACGTCAGGATCTTCCGGAGGAGGAACACGTGGGCCTGTTCGACGGCAAGGTCGCGATCGTCACCGGCGCGGGGCGCGGCATCGGTCGCAGCCACGCGCTGCTGTTCGCGAGCGAGGGCGCCGCAGTCGTCGTGAACGACCTCGGCGGCGGCGCGGCCGGTGACGGCGCGGACAGCACCCCGGCCCAGCAGGTCGTCGACGAGATCATCGCGAAGGGCGGGCGGGCCGTCGCGAACTACGACAGCGTCTCGTCGTGGGCCGGCGCGGAGGCGATGGTGCGCCAGGCGGTCGACACGTTCGGCGGGCTCGACATCCTCGTCAACAACGCCGGCATCCTGCGCGACAAGATGAGCTTCAACATGGACGAGGCCGAGTGGGACGCGGTGATCGACGTGCACCTCAAGGGCCACTTCGCCCCGTCGCGCTTCGCCGCGTCGTACTGGCGCGCGAAGGCGAAGGAGACCGGAGAACCCGTCAACGCGAAGATCGTCAACACCGCGTCGGAATCAGGGCTGTACGGCAACGCGGGGCAGGCCAACTACGCCGCGGCGAAGGCGGGCATCGCGTCGATGACGATCGTCATGGCGCGCGAACTCGAGCGCATCGGCGCGCGGGTCAATGCGATCTGCCCGGTCGCGCGCACTCGCCTGACCGAGCAGGTCGCCGGCGGGTTCATGGACCCGAAGGAAGGCGAGTTCGACCGGTTCGCGCCCGAGAACATCTCGGCCGTCGTCGGGTGGCTGGCGTCGGACCTCTCGGCCGGTGTCACCGGCCAGGTGCTGAAGGTGATGGGCGGGCAGGTCCAACTCCTGCGCGGGTGGCGCCCGGTGACCGAGGCGACCGACGACAAGCCGTGGACGATCGAGGCGATCGAAGCCGCGTCGGGCACGCTGTTCGCGGGCCGCGACCGAGGTGTCCCACCGTTCATGCCGAACGTTGGCGACGACTGATGACCGTTCCGCTCCCGACGACCGATCTGCGCGTCGACGAGATCCGGCTCGGCGACCTCGAGCAGTGGATGCGCCCCGATCGCGAGGGCATCTTCGCCAAGCTGCGTGCCGAGGCTCCGATCAGCTTCCACGCCGAGCCGGTGCCGCCGCCGGAGGCATCGTTCCCACAGGGCCCGGGCTTCTGGGCGGTCGTGCGCTACGCCGACGTGATGCAGGTCTCGCGCGACCCCGCGACGTTCCACTCCGCGCCGAGCGTCAACATCCCCGACATTCCGGCGGAGATCGCTGAGTGGCTCGGGTCGATGATCAACATGGACGCACCGAAGCACACGAAGCTCCGGCTCATCGTCAACCGTGGCTTCACGCCTCGCCAGGTCGCGAAGATCGAGGAGAGCGTCCGCCAGCAGGCGCGCGAGATCGTCGACCGCGTCGCGCCGCTCGGCGAGTGCGACTTCGTGTCCGAGATCGCAGCCGCGCTCCCCCTGCAGATCATCTGCGACATGATGGGCATCCCCCGAACCGACACGAAGCGCATCTTCGAGCTGACCAACGTGATCCTCGGCGTCGGGGATCCCGAGTACGTGCAGTCCATGGACGACCTCGTCGCCGCCGGGATGGGGCTCTTCCAGTACGGCCTCGCGCTCGCCGAGGACCGCCTCCGTGAACCGGCCGACGACATCACCACCGCGCTGATGCACGCCGAGGTCGAAGACGAGACCGGTAAGCACCGACTCACCGCGAGCGAGCTGGGCTCGTTCTTCCTGCTGCTCGTCGTTGCCGGCAACGAGACGACGCGCAACGCGATCAGCCACGGCATGCTCGCGCTCACCGAGCACCCCGACCAGCGCAAGACCTGGTCCACCGACTTCGAGCGGGTGTCGTCAACCGCCGTCGAGGAGATCGTGCGGTGGGCAAGCCCCGTGATCCACTTCCGCCGAACGGCGGCATGCGACACGGTCGTCGGCGGCCAGGACATCAAGGCCGGCGAGAAAGTGGTGATGTTCTACAACTCCGCCAACCGTGACGACACCGCGTTCCCGGATCCGTACTCCTTCGACGTCACCCGCACGCCGAACGAGCACGTCGGCTTCGGCGCGGGCGGCCCGCACTTCTGCCTCGGCGCGAACCTCGCCCGCCGCGAGATCAAGGTGATGTTCGAGGAGCTGTTCCGCCGGCTTCCCGACATCGAGGTCACGGGCCCGCCCGACATGCTGCAGAGCGCGTTCATCCACGGCATCAAGCGCATGCCGTGCGCGTGGCACACCGTGCGCGCATGAAGCTGGCCTGGGGGCCGCAGGACGAAGCGTTCCGGGACGAGCTCGTTTCGTTCCTCGACGCGTATGCGCCACCCGAAGCGAGCGGGGGCGCGGACTTCATGACGGATTTCGGCGACGAGGACGAGATCGTCCCGCAGTGGTTGCGCGACTGGCAGGCGACCCTGTTCGACCACGGCTGGATGATCCCCGGCTACCCCCCGGAGCTGGGTGGCCGCAGCTGCACGCCGGTGCAGACGCTCATCTACCTCGAGACGATGGCGGCGCGCCGCATCCCGCGCTCGGGCCACTTCCCGGGCTACGCGATCGTCACACCGAGCCTCCTCGAGTTCGGCAACGAGCAGCAGCAGCGGCTGGCGCCGGCGGCGGCGCGCGGCGACACGATCTGGTGCATCGGCATGAGCGAACCGAATGCCGGTTCCGATCTCGCCGGCCTGCAGACCCGCGCCGACGTGTACGACGACCGGTTCGTCGTCAACGGCCAGAAGGTGTGGACGTCGTACGCCACGATCGCGCAGAAGTGCTTCTGCTACGTGCGCACCGACCCGGAGGCGCCGAAGCACAAGGGTATCTCCCTGCTGATCATCGACATGGAGACGCCCGGCATCGAAGTGCGCCCGCTCACCCACATCACCCGCAAGGCCGACTTCGCGGAGGTCTTCTTCACCGACGTCGAGGTACCGCGCGAGAACCTCGTCGGACCGCTCAACGGCGGGTGGGCGATCACACAGGGATCGCTCGCGCACGAGCGCGCCGGCCTGTGGGTCGAAGGCGTCGCTCGATTCGAGCAGACGATCGACTCGCTGATCGGGCTCGCTCGGCGCACCGGTCGCGACCGCGACCCGATCGTGCGGCGCAAGATCGCCGCCGCCTACGAGCTCGCGTCGAGCCTCCGGGCACTGGGCTACAAGGGTTTTGCCTCGTTCGCGCAAGGATCGTCGGCGCCGGAGCACAGCTACATGAAGATGGCGACCTCCGAGGCGGGCAAGGCGGCGTTCGAGCTCGGGATGGAGATCTGTGGCCCGTACGGCGCCGTCACCGATCCCGACCGCGCGCAGGAGCAGGGGCGGTGGGTGACGAGCTTCTTCGTCTCGTTCGCGAACACGATCGCCGGCGGCTCGTCGGAGATCCAGCGCAACATCATCGCCCAGCGGGTGCTGGGCCTGCCGCGGGGGTAGGCGTGGATTTCGCGCTGACCGAGGACCAGGTGCTGCTGTGCGAGACCGCGCGCAAGTTGCTCGACCGAGAGTGTCCGACGTCGCTGCTGCGCGCGCACATCGACGACCCGTCGGTGTACGCGCCGCTGTGGCAGCATCTGCGTGAATACGCCGCTCTCGGAACCGGACCCGCGACCGATCTCTGCCTGTTCCTCGAGGAGACAGGCTTCGCGGCGGCGCCCGGGCCGTTCCTCGCGACGGCGCTGTTCACGTCGTTGACCGGTGAGGACGCGCCCGGCACCGTGGCGATCGCAGGTACCGACGGCGTCTGGCAGCCCGCAGCCGACCCGGTGAAGACGTTCGTGCTCGAAGCCGACCGGGTCGAGCGGGTCGCGGTCGTACTCCCCGGCCCGCAGGTCGCGGTCGCCGACACACCCCTCGACGCGTTGCGATTCGTCGCGACCGTCGATTACTCGCGCCGGGTCTTCGAGCTCGACACGTCGGCGCTGGCACTCGACGCCCGTCCCCTCGCCGGCGACCAACTCGAAGCCTGGCTCGACCGCGCGTACGTCTCGATCGCAGCCGAGATGGTCGGCACGACTCGCCGGATCTTCACGATGGCACTCCAGTACGCGAAGGACCGCGTCCAGTTCGATCGCCCGATCGGGTCGTTCCAGGCGATCCAGCACCGGCTCGCGGAGGCGTCGCTCGCGCTCGAACGGGCGACGGCTGCCGTGCACTACGCGGCGATGACGGTCGACGCGCGCCACCCTGAGCGAGGTCGCGCGTGCCATGTCGCAAAGGCGGCGGCGGGCGAGGCGGCGCGGCGGATCCTCAAGGACGGCATCCAGGTGCACGGCGGCATCGGCTACACGTGGGAGCACGACCTCCACCTGTTCCTGCGCCGCGCGACGGCCGACGAGTACCTCCTCGGCCCGACCGGTTGGCACCACGATCGCCTCGCGGATCTGCTGTTCTTGCGTTGAATCTGCGCTGTCCGTCTGCAATCTCAACGCAAGTTCGCCGTTCAGCCGGTCGTACGTCGGTTGGCACCGATGACCACCGAGCTGACCCCGGTCCCCGGTGACGGTGCGATGCGCAACGTGGTGGTCAGTGCTGGGTCGTCGTAGCTGTGCGAGAACGGCGCCGGCGTGGTGCCAGTCGGGCACCAACCGGTCGCGAGCACGTCGTGCTGACTCCCGACGGTGCGGACGACAGCGAACTGCGAGTGGCCACCGCGGGCTGCGGCGCGCACGACGCCGCGGTACAGCACGACGGTTCCGTCGAGCTGAACGATCCTCAGACCGCCTGCTACGCCGACCGCGTCGGTGAGTGGCCCGATCGTGAACGGGCCCCACAGCGAAGCCAGCCCGCCCGAGCACGCGGATGTGTTCTGCAACGGGTTGCTTACCGCGGTGATCTGCCTCGCGTTCGCGACGTCGTCTGAGAACACATCAGTGAGGCGCGTTACCCTCGACGCGACGACCGTGCGCTCCTGCGACTCCGGCGTGAGGGTGAGCCCCTGGACGAGCACGGTCGCGCCCGCGCCGACGATCAGCCCCGAAATGACAACCGCGACGAGCAGCTCGACGACCGTGAAGCCGCATTCGCGGTCGCTGACCGCGCACGCTCTCACGGCGCGGGCCTCCGCTCCCAACGGTGGATCGTCACCTCGCTGCCCACATCGGCCGGGACGAGAGCGCCGCGGTCGTCGAACTCCACGTCCGCGATCGCGACGACGCGGCCGTCGATTCGGGCGGTGATCGTGACGCGGCGGTTGAGGCGCCGCGGCGACGTCCCACCGCCGAAGGTCGTCACCGCCGGACCGCGTCGCCATCGCCGTACGGTGAGCTGGCGAACGACGATGCCGTCTGTCACGAACGCGGCCTCGTTGTCCATTCCCCGAAACTCCACCGCCGCCGTCGGTGCGTACACGCCGCCCGCGATGTGCAGCTTTCCTCCCGCGAGGCTCGAGTCGCTGAACACGGCGAGCATGGCGCAGTTGTTCGTGTCTTCGGCACCCGTGGGCGAGCCGTACGCCTGGTCGGGGCCTTCGCTGTGCTTGCGGAACGGATCGCCGTTGTGGATGCCGTGCGTCCCCGCGTATCGGCCGGCCGCCTCGTCGTCCGCGCGTCGCGCCGGGTCGTTGGGGATGATCTCCGACGTGCGGATCGTCATACAGCCGCGTAGCGGGCGCGGCAGGCCCGCCGGCCGGTACGCCACCACGAGCTCGACCGCGTCGAGCACTATCGCGCGATTCGCTGTGCTGCTGTGGAACGTCAGCTCGATCTGCGCGCCGTTCACGCCGTTCCACGTCCGCAGGGCATCGGTGAGCACGCGCTCGGTGTCGTCGTCGCCGAAGATGTCGGTCCACACGGACTCGTCGTCGGGCAGGGGCGTCGTGGGGTCATCCGTCGGCGATCGCACGTGCCGCCATCGCGCATCGTCGTTACCCGCGGGCCATGCGCCGAGCGTGATCGCGCCACCGGTGATCCCGAGCTCCGATCGTGTGTTGACGAACCCGAGATGCTGTGAAGGCATCTGCACCGAGCCCGCGAGGTCGCTCGACGGGCGGGTCGTCGAACCCGGGAACACTCGCAACGAGACGCGGTCGACGCCGGGTCCCGCGGCGTACCGGAGCCGGACCTCGACGTGCTCGATCGCCGAGTTCGCCGGGACGGCGGTCCCCGGCACGGTGACGCGGAGCGAGGGATTCGCCGCGTCGGTCGACGCGAGCGTTCCCGCGTGGTTGTCTGCCGCCTCCCACCAGTCGACGTTGACGGGCCGCGGCAGTCCCCGAGCGAGCGCAGCGTCGTACTGGAATGCAGGCCCGCTGAGCGACGTCTCGGCGAACGCGAGACCCCGTCCCCGGTCGTCGTGGCCGCTGTGGTACCGCCACGGCGGCGCCAGCGACACGAAGCGGTTGGCCGGGTCGTCGGGATCGACGGTCGCGCGGCGCTCGTGGCTCAGCCCGTAGACGGCGATGGCGCGCGGGTCGACGCGGGCCCCGCCCGTACGGCCGCACAGCTCCACCCATTCGTCGTTCGCGATCCACTCCATCCGGCTGAGGTTCCCGAAGACGAACTGCACGCCGGCAAGCGTCGGGTCGCACCCGCCCGGGAACGTCGGCGACGGCGGGCCGGTGTACTCGACGATCACGTCGGCACCGTCGACGGCCACCGGCGGCCGGAGGTTCGCGGCCCGCCGTGTGCGGTACTCGACGACGACGCTGTTGACGAGCGCCGGCGTCCAACTGACCGGAAAAGCGCTCGCCTGGGTCCCGCCCTCGGTCGTCGGACACCCGCCGGTGAGCTCGATCCGGATCGCGCCGTCGGCGTCGAGCCACACCGCGTCGCCCGCCCGGCGGCTGTTGTCGGCCACAGGTGTACGGGTGTTGATCGGCATCGCGGGCGAGAGGTCCACGACGCATCGGCCCCATCCCGGGAGTGGCAAGTTCATCTCCACCTGCGGGAAGCCGTCCTGGTACTGCTCGTCGGGCCCGATGGTGTGCTTCACACGGACGACGACCCGGCTGAGCCGCGCGTTGTTGCTGATCGGCGGGAGCAGCCTGTCCCACGTGACCCTGCGGGTCCGGTTGTCGGTCAGTTGCGCGGAGAGCTCGTCGCCGTCGCCGATCAACCCCTCGTCGTCGGCCTCCGACGCCGCCCACTCCGACGGCTCCAGGTTCACCCGGTTCGCGGTCATGCGCCGCGGCGGCTGCGGGCACGAGCCGATCGTGGCGATCGAGTTGTACCCGGTGCACGGGTTCCAGGCGTTCTCGCCCGACGCGTAGGGCGTGCCAGCGACGAGCTGCGTGAACCCCGGCGGCTCCTGCCACTTGCCGCCGTCGCCACCGTCGACGAAGTCGAAGTAGTAGACGCCCGGCCGGAACCAGTACATCACGTGGTTGTTGCACGCGGTCATCAGCGCGTTCAGATCCGTCGCGCTGTGGTACCAGCCGGGGTGGAGCTCGACGTAGCCGTCGGCGCAGTCCGATGTCGGCGGCACGCTGCGGCGCGGCATGTCGCTCGTCTCGGCCGGCAACGCGCCGCCGGTGACCGGATCGATCGGCCGGTTCGTTCGCGGGTCACGCGTCGCCGTCATGGGCGACGCCCACTCGTGCCGGTAGCCCGGCGTCGGCATGAGCGGCCCGCCGGCGTCGCAGGTCCGCGTCCCGTACACGACGAGCCCCGCCGCGCAAGCCCGTCGGGCGAGGACGTCGCCGTGAACGTGCACCTCGTTCTGGGGTCCGCGCGTGATCAACGCACCATTCGAGCGCAGGAGCGGGTTCCCGGGGTCTGCGCCGTTCGGCTCCACGACGATCCCGTCGGGATGCAGGTTGCCTCGTCCGACGAAGACGCCCGCCTCGCAGGCCGTCGGCGCGTGTCGGTCGGTGCAGAACGGCGACGTCGCGGTTCCGCCGTCGTCGGCGTGGCCCCCGACCGTGAAGATCACGTCGTCGAACGGGTGACCGGCCGCGAAGTCGCCGCTGAGCGTGTTGTCGACACGGCAGTCGACGACGACGGAGCCACCCAAGGTTTCGTCCTCGTAGGCGAGCGACGGCTGCTTCGCGCACGGCTGCCCGACCGGGAGGGTGTGGTCGAAGCGGCCGATCTCGGGATCGTCGCGGATCGTCCCGATCATCGTGTCGATCCCCGCGTCCGCTGCGAGGTCGACCTTGCGCTTCTCGACGAACGCCGACTGCGCACGGATCGTCGTGTCCTCGAGGGTCAGCGTCGCGCTCACGATCAGTCCCACCACGGCGACGACGACGAGGCAGATCGTGAGAGTCGCACCGCGCTCGTCGTCGGGTCGGTGCCGCACGTTCACGCCCTCTCGTCGGGCTGTCGCTTCGCGACCGTGACCGCCGCGGTCGCACCTGTCGGCGTGTGGGTGACCTCGACGGTGAGCCGGTGCACGGGCGGGTTCCCGGAACACGGGAAGTCGCCGAAGACGCCCTCGTTCAACCATCCGCCGCGCGTCACCGATACGGCGAACTGGGAGGTGTCGCTGCTAGCCGCCTTCGCGGTCGCGTCGTAGGAGGCCTGCATGCCCGGGTTGCACGGGACGAACGCGACCGCGCCGGAGCGCAGGTGCTCGGCGATCCGGCGCGCTTCCGCCTCGGCTTGGGCCCGTCCGACGGTGAAGGACGAGTAGCGCACGGACGCGCCGAGAGAGCCGGCGATCGTGACCACGGCGATCCCCAGGACCACGGTCGCGAGCAGGCATTCGACCAGCGAGAAGCCGTCCTGGGGAGTGGGCGCGCCGGAGCGGGCGCCCCCCTGCCGCGGCCCGAGCCACCTCGACGTCGCCGTTTCGCCCACCACGGAGCGATTCGACCGCCCCGGTTCGCGCCCTTAGCGGTGATTACTCGAACTCGGTGTGATGTCCGGCACAGTCGCGACCACCCACCGACCCGGGCCGCGAGGGCCGTGGCTCTGCGAACGTGATGTTTGCGGCATCTCACCGATCGGACCTCAATGCGGCCGAGGCGCCGTCCGACATTCGGAGCGTGGCAGGAGGCAAGGTACGCGAACGACTGGTGACGCCCGTTCGCGGTCGGGGCGCGTGGCCCACCGACGGCTTCACCCTGGTCGAGTTGCTCGTCTCCGTGGCGATCCTCGGCATCGCCGTCGTCGGAGCGGCGGGGACGATGTTCACGATGACCGTGTTCTCCGACTTCGAGCGTCGGCACGCGCTCGCCGAGGTCGAGGCGCGCCGGCTCGCGGAGGCCATTCGAGCGGCGCCCTATGCCGCGTGCGGTACCGCGGTCAGCACGTACATGACCTACTTCAACCCGACGGAGCCCGGGCACACGACGGCGGAGATCAGCGACTTCCGGTTGTGGCTCCGCGATAGCACGAACCCGCTGGATGTCTCGGATGCACGGTTTCTGAGCTATCCCGAGTACCAGGCGCAGGGCTACTGCATCGACGGAGCCTCAGACGAGAGGGGGACCGACCACGGGCTGCAACGCATGACCGTCACGGTCAGTGTCGGCGCTTCGCCGCCCGCGTCCGTGTCATTCGTGATCTCCAAGCGCCTCAGCCAGTACTAGGAGCATCTTGACCGTGCCTACGACTTGGGCCGCCCGATGCGTCCGCCGCCGAGACGAACACGGCGCCATGCTCGTCATGTGCCTGGTCGTCGTCATCCTGATGAGCACGGTTGGTGTCGCGGTGCTCGACCTGCAAGGCGTCACGGCACGCGCGCAGGAGACGATGCGGGAGAAGCGCACCGTCGACCTGACGGCCGACGCTCACCTCGACGAGGCCATCGCCGCGTTGCGAACCGACCGCCGGTTCGGTGTCGACGACCCGAACATCACGGGCGCCGCCTGCAACGACCGAACGCGGGAGGATGAGCTCACAGGGGCGCACGAGACGGGCGGCTACGTCGTGACGTGCCAGCCGGTCGAGGGCTCAGGCTTGCTCGTCGGTGACGCCGGGAACCCGCCGGAGAGCTCGATCCTCGTGCTGGGAGGCATCGCACCCGATGGGAACGACGAAGCGAACACGTCGAAGACGATCGACGGAACCCCGACTGTCGAGGAGGTGGACGACTACATCCCGTTCTGCGACGACTGGCACAGCCGAGTTTCGACGACGTGCGAAGCGGGGCTGTACGTCGGCCGAGTCGACGACGCGAACGCGGAAACGAGCGGCCTACTCGTCGCGGACAACGGCTCCAACAGTGGGCAACCGGCGGTGCGCTCGAACTCGTCGATCGTCGTCATGGGCGGACAGCCGGCGAGATCACTCAAGGTCGAGGGTCCCGACGACGCGCCAGACATCTTCGCCCGGCGGTCGTGCATGGGTGGTAGCTACGGCACCGTGATCGAAGACTGGGACCCCGCGACCAACTCCGGCGACAGCACGCCGGACCTTTGCGACCAGGGTGGCCCGCTCATCCCCGACCCCGCGTACCGGCCGGCACCCGTGCAATGGACCGACAAGCCGCTCGACCGGACCGGGCCCGGCGGAACCAGCGAGATCACGTGCGGGAACTACGGCACGCGCGTCACGGCCTTCGAACCCGGTTGGTACACCAACGGCGAGGCGATGAACAACCTGATGCGCTTCTGCGAGTCGTTGTTCTGGTTCAAGCCCGGCGTCTACTACTTCGACTTCGACGGCGACGAGGTCTCGTGGATCGACCCTCGCCTGACTTCTCGCATCGTCGGCGGTACGCCGATCGGCTGGACACCTGAGAGCGGCCCGCAGCCGCCGAAAGAGATGACCGGGAACGGGACGACCACGCAGGCATGGGACTCGAGCCCCACCTTCGCCTTCAAGCGCGACGGAACGAACCTCGCAACGAACACCGTGGCGCAAGGACAGAGCGGCATGAGCCGCCTGGGACTCACGAATTTCGCCACGCCCGTTCCCGAACTGGCGTCGACGTCGATCTCGAAGGTCGAGCTCAAGGTCGCGCACAATGCCCCGAGCCCGGTCCAGAGCTACCGACCGGCAGACGGCCTCGGTCTCAAGTTCCCACGCGTCGAGATCACGATCCCCAACGTCGGAACGTGTTACATCGAGCTCGCGAAGGGCGACCACATCGCCCTTCCCGAGACGCTCGACGTCACGACGTGCAACGACGGCAGCGGGCGGAAGAACCACACCGGCACGTGGCCCGGCAAGGGTGCGACTACCTGGACCGCGTCGCTCGTCAACTCGATGCGCGTCGAGTACCAGGTCGACCGCTGCACCGTGAGCCAGGCGGTATGCGGC
>Ga0209172_10003723_pt1 | contig 22428 bp, 19 predicted proteins | sample LarsenN4metaG_FD_184113 | JGI IMG/M metagenome (GOLD analysis project Ga0209172, IMG submission 184113) | Hot spring sediment bacterial and archeal communities from British Columbia, Canada, to study Microbial Dark Matter (Phase II) - Larsen... ... | reverse complement strand
TTGACGAGTATTTTTGAACTCGGTTGGCTATCAAGCTATTCTCTTGTCTAGGTTCAGGACGCAGTCCCTTCAGCGTTTTGCTCCGCCTCCGTTCACCGCGCTTTACTAATATAGCGACAGCACTTGGGGATGTCAACACTTTTTCTGATTTTTCTTGGCTTTCCTTCTAGCGCTTACCTGATAGGAGTTTGAGGCTTATTGGCAAAGCTGCTAAGACAAGTTAAGTATGGGAAAAGACTAATTTGAGTGAGAATGGAAGGCTGAGCTTGTCTTAGTAATGAGTAATGAAGGGGATCGGCAATGAATTTTCAGTCAGTGATTGCGACGTTGCATCAATTTTGGAGCGATCGCGGTTGTTTGATTGTGCAACCCTATGACACTGAAAAGGGAGCAGGTACAAAAAGTCCGCATACATTCTTAAGAGCCATTGGGCCTGAACCTTGGTCTGTCGCCTATGTCGAGCCTTGTCGTCGCCCTGGAGATGGCCGATATGGAGAAAATCCAAATAGGGTGCAGCACTATTATCAGTATCAAGTCCTGATTAAGCCTTCACCAAGTAATATCCAAGAGATTTATCTAGACTCTCTTAGAGCATTAGGAATTAACCCTGACGACCATGATGTGCGGTTCGTTGAAGATAACTGGGAAGATGCGGCTGTAGGAGCGTGGGGTGTTGGCTGGGAAGTTTGGCTTGATGGGATGGAAGTCACCCAATTTACTTACTTTCAGCAATGTGGAGGCTTAAACTGCCATCCAGTCTCGATTGAAATCACCTATGGGTTAGAGCGATTGACCATGTATTTACAGGGAGTCAACTCGATCTTTGATATTCAGTGGAATGACGAACTTACCTATGGTGATGTGCACTTACAAGGAGAAGTCGAAGGTTCTCGATATAACTTTGAAGCGTCTGATCCAGAACTACTCTTCACGTTATTTCAGCTATTTGAGAAAGAAGCTTTGAGGCTAATTGAACAAGAGCTAGTTTTGCCAGCTTTTGATCATGTGTTGAAGTGTTCTCATACATTCAACTTGTTAGATGCACGGGGGGTTATTTCGGTGACTGAGCGAACACGTTATATTGCCAAGATTCGAAATATGGCGCGGCAGGTAGCACAGCTTTACCTAAAGCAGAGAGAGGCGATGGGATTTCCTCTGTTGAAGCAGAGCAGTTTAGAAGCGGCGTAACAAACCTCAAAAATTAAGGAATGGTTATCAAGGTAGGAGAACCTAAACAGAACGTACTCTTACCTTACAAATCTAGTTAGCGTCTACCCAAATCCTTGAGTGAATGACTCATAGGTGACACAAACCTGGTAGATTTAGCGGAGTATCCTTGAAACATGTTTTTAGCATCATGAAGGTTCTCGTTATTGGTGGTGATGGCTATTGCGGGTGGGCAACCGCTCTGTATCTTTCTAACCGAGGTCATGAGGTTGGAATTTTAGACAGCATGGTGCGGCGGCATTGGGACGCCCAACTATGTATTGAGACGTTGACACCGATCGCTCCCATTCAGCAGCGGATTCAGCGTTGGAAAGATTTGACTGGCCAGCATATTCCTTTATATGTTGGTGACATCACCAATTACGAATTCTTGAGCGCATCTCTGCGGCAGTTTGAGCCAGATGCGATCGTTCACTTTGGTGAACAGCGTTCAGCGCCCTTCTCAATGATTGATCGTGAACATGCTGTGCTGACTCAAGTCAATAATGTTGTCGGCACTCTCAATATTCTTTATGCAATGAAAGAAGACTTCCCCAACTGCCACTTGGTGAAGTTAGGCACAATGGGTGAGTATGGAACCCCTAACATTGATATTGAAGAGGGTTACATCACAATTGAACACAATGGCCGCAAAGATACATTGCCTTACCCGAAACAGCCAGGCAGCATGTATCACCTGAGTAAAGTGCATGACTCCCACAATATTCACTTTGCTTGCCGGATTTGGGGCTTGCGCGCAACCGATCTTAACCAAGGCGTAGTTTATGGCGTTTTAACAGAAGAAACCGGAATGGACGAACTTCTGATCAACCGCCTCGACTACGATGGAGTATTTGGTACAGCATTAAACCGATTTTGCATTCAAGCTGCGGTTGGTCACCCACTGACGGTTTACGGAAAAGGTGGTCAAACCCGTGGTTTTCTCGACATTCGCGATACCGTCCGTTGCGTTGAGTTAGCGTTGCTGAATCCGGCAGATAGCGGTGAGTTTCGCGTCTTTAACCAATTTACTGAAATGTTTAGTGTTGGTGATCTGGCCCAAATGGTGCAGAAAGCTGGGGCTGCGATGGGCCTGAAAGTTGAAGTCAAGAGCTTCGACAACCCTCGGATTGAAAAAGAAGACCACTACTTTAATGCCAAGAATACGAATCTTCTTGATCTCGGTTTGCAGCCACACCTTCTCTCCGATTCGCTGCTTGATTCGCTGTTGAATTTTGCCATCAAGTACAAGCAACGAGTTGATGAGAACGAAATTCTACCCAAAGTGAAGTGGCATCGGTAACTGATTTCCACCAGTCTTAACTCAAGCGGAACTGTTTAGGACTGGTGGATTTTTTTGTTTGGTCATACTTAATCAAGGTTGGTTTAGAACGCAAATTGGTATGCGAATCGCTCTTTTTACTGAGACTTTTTTACCAAAGGTAGATGGAATCGTTACCCGTCTAAAGCACACGGTTGATCATTTGCAGCGAATGAATGACCAGGTGTTGGTGTTCTCACCGGATGGGGGCATTGCTGAGTATAAAGGAGCAAAAATTCATGGTGTGTCTGGGTTTCCTTTACCACTCTACCCAGAACTAAAACTCGCTCTGCCACGGCCCTCAATCGCCGCCGCAGTCCAAAAATTTCAACCTGACATCATTCATATTGTTAACCCGGCTGTCTTAGGTTTTTCGGGTTTATTTTGCAGCAAGTTCTACAACATTCCTTTAATTGCGTCTTATCACACTCACTTACCAGAGTATTTACAGCATTACGGCTTAGGTATGCTGGAAGGGGTTTTGTGGGAATTGATAAAGATGACGCATAATCAAGCAGCTCTGAATCTTTGTACCTCCACCGCAATGGTGCAAGCGTTGTCAGAGCATGGAATTGAGCGAACCTCACTTTGGCAACGAGGTGTAGACACCGAAACCTTTCAACCCTCGCTTGCCAGTTTAGAAATGCGATCGCGACTTTCTAAAGGGTATCCTGATGCGCCCCTTCTGCTTTATGTGGGGAGACTTTCAGCCGAAAAAGAAATCGAGCGGATTAAACCTGTTTTAGAAGCCATCCCAAATGCGCGCTTGGCATTGGTCGGTGATGGTCCCAATCGGCAAAACCTGGAAAAACATTTTGCTGGAACTCCAACCCATTTTGTTGGTTACTTACAAGGGAAAGAATTAGGTGCCGCTTTTGCTTCAGCCGATGCATTTATCTTTCCCTCGCGAACCGAAACTTTAGGCTTAGTTTTACTAGAAGCGATGGCAGCAGGTTGTCCCGTAGTTGCAGCCCGTTCGGGGGGTATTCCTGACATTGTTGAAGACGGTGTCAATGGGTACTTATTTGACCCAAGCGACGAGACAGGTGCAATTACCGCCACAAAACAGCTTTTAGCCAACCCCGAACAACGGGAGACATTGCGGCAGAATGCCCGTAAAGAAGCTGAGAAGTGGAGTTGGTCAGCTGCAACTCAGCAACTGAATGAGTATTACCAAAAAGTTATTGACCTGCATCCAACAAAAAAGTAAGCGACTAATAAATCAGAAAAAGCCCTGATGAAGCTGTTTGGTTGATAAAGATAGTCTGTAGTAAGAATTTTCATCAGCCCTACCGCTTGCGTCTATGAGTGAATCAATACCTCTCCATCCCTATTTCAATAAGGAAGGGAACTCGCAGGATATTCTTGCCTGTTTGCCAAATGCAGCCAAGCAGTGGGTTGAGTCACTTTCATGGCAGGAGCGTCGATATATGCTTTCGCTATGTCATTTGATGTGTGCGGCATCACCCGAAACACGGGCTGAGTTTCTTGATGATTACACAGCAGATGGAATTGTTTCTAAAGTATTAGAAGACCGAGATACCAAAGAAAAAGTCAAGAACCACCTCAAAAAATTTCGGATCAATACGAACTTAGACAGCTTGCTTTTAAGAAATTACATCAAGCAATTTTATATTCACTCCGCTCAAGACGTTAGGCGACAACCCGATCTCTATCTTGAAGCCGCGCTCAAGTTAGTCATGAATATTGAAGAACGAAATCATGTATTTCACTACATTCTTGGGTTTGAGCTAATCAAGATGATGTTTCGGATGAGTTGGCTGCAGCAGGAGCGGCTCTACCGGATTCAGCGTAACCAGGAAGAGTTTTTAAACACCTATATTAAGCCGATCCAATATACGCACAAAATCAATCGCATCATCGTGCCAAAAGATGAGCATCTCTTCTTTGCTCGCCGCGATTACTATGTGCAAGAACCCGAACTAACAGACAAAAAATTAACTGAATTGGCGATCGCAACCTTCACAACAGAAACAACCATGAATTTTGGTTTTTCAATTATTCGACATGAAGATGCCTTAGCGTTTGATTATGAATATATTTTTGAACTTGAGCACGACTTCCTCTTTATTGAGCGCGCTTAGAACTAGCATTTCCATACAAGCAGCCACAACCTGAGTGTTAGACTCAGAGGAGTTAAAAAGAAAGTTAGTACTCTTTAACTCCTGTTTGCCAAATGACACTTCGACTCCGTACAGGGCTAGTTTTAACACTCGTTTTATTAGCTGGATGTGATCGACTTTCTAATCTCAATCAACCGGCACCTTCTCCTCAAGCGTCGGTTGTTTCGCCAGTGCCGTCTGTCTCACCCAGTCCAACCGTTACAGCAACGCCCAACCCTAAACCTGAGTTGACTCAGAGTGTTGAGCGTCAGTTAAGCAGCCTCCTCACGGATGCTTTGACAGTAGAACCGACTTCGATTCAGTGCCCTGACAAAGAAAAAGCTCAACCGGGCGATCGCACCCGGTGCCAAGTAAGTGTCGATGCCCAGACCTTTCCAGTGGAAATTGAGTTTACAAATAGCAGTGGGGCTTTTAACTGGCAGACAAAAGATCTGGTTATTCTCTCCAAGCTAGAAAGCTTTATTCAAAATAAAGTCAAAGAACAGAGTGAAGTTAACGTCACAGTGAACTGTGGAGGAACGATTCGAGTCACTCAAGCAGGCGAAACCTTTGAATGTGGCATGAGCGACCCACAGGGGAAATCGCGTCCCGTCAAAGTGACTGTCAAAGATTCACAAGGGCGAGTCGATGTTACGCTCTAGCTAAAAATTTTTGTGGTCAACATACTGCTTATCCTGAGGCAGCGAAACGCTTGTCTGAGAACTGTAAACAGCACATTGACAGTAGCAGCACCTGAATTTGTGACTTTTTCAATCGTTATGTGCAGGAACAGCATCCGTAAGGCCGGGAAAAATTGATGTAGATCAAAATAGGGACGAAGCATTTCATCTGTATTTCCCATTTCGATACAAACTGGTAATCGCATGAGTCTCAAACAATCGCTCCTAGCCTCAAAACTAATTGTCAGTTTAGGTTTGCTACTTTTAGCAGCTTGCAACGAACAACCTGCCTCAAACGATTTGAATCAACGATCTGGATTTGAAGTGAGATTACTCGTTGGCAGTGCGCTTCAGAGCTTTTGTGATCAAGCCTCTGAAAAGTTCAACCAGCAGCGTCCCAAACTTGAAAATGGCAAAGAATTTTATGTCAAGTGTGAAGCCATAGGCAGCGGTGATGTTGTTACAAAAACACTTTCACTGGCTCAACAGTTTAGATCAGGGACTCTTCCAGCTGATGCACCTGAATTTCCAACCCTGCTGTCTGTGGATGGCGAAATTTACCAGAACCAATTGATCTACCAGATGAATCAGTTGTTCCCTGGTAAGAACTACATTCCCGATATTACCGAATCACCATTACTGGCTCACAGCCCGATGGTGTTTATGGCGCAGTCAGATATTGCTCAAAGCTTGCGAAAAGTGCCCGATCCCTTTAAGGCGTTAGTCACAGCCAAAAGTCATAAAGATATCGAAGCCTCAGCCCCCCCGCTGACTGTTCATTACGTTCACACTGCGCCAACTCGCTCTAACTCTGGGCTACAAACCCTTGTTGCCCAATACGCTTCAATATCAGGTAGACGACCCGAAAACCTAACGATCGCCGATGTCAAAAAGTACCAGAAAGAAATTGAGCAAATTCAGAAGAAAGTAACACGCTACGGCATCTCGACCAACTCTTTGGCTCAAGCAATGGTGCAGAATGGTCCCTTTTGGGCATCAATGGGGTCTGTGTATGAGTCGTCAGTGATTGAAGCTAACTCTAACTTGCCACCCGGTCAAAAACGGTATGAGGCAGTTTATCCCAAAGCAACTTTTTCTTCAAACATGCGAGCCATTTTGCCAACCGCTCCGTGGATTAGCCCCGATGAAAAAGCGGCTGCGACTCAAGTGCTTAACTTTTTGCGATCGCCCGAGGCTCAGCAAATTGCTGCCAACTTAGGCTTACGTCCTGGTTTACCCGGCATCGCGTTAGAGCCAAAGTTTTCTCCTGAATATGGTGTGGCAACCCAACCCGCCTACGACTCTTACCGTCCGCCCAAACCTGAAGTTGTCGAAGCCATGCTTGCTTCCTGGCAGGCAACCACTAAAAAACCGTCCCTTGTAGCAGTCGTGATTGATACTTCTGGTTCTATGACGGGCAATAAGATTGCGTCGGTGCAAAACACACTCAAAAATTACATTGAGAATCTAGGCCCTAAAGAGCAGGTTGCGCTGATTCGATTTAGCTCCGATATTGGGGAACCCTTGCGAATTGATGGCACTCCGCAAGGTAAAGAGAAAGGCATTCAATTTATTAGCAGCTTGCAAGCGCGCGGTGGCACGAAATTGTACGATGCCACGCTCTACGCTCGTAACTGGTTACAACAGAACTTACGTCCCGACGCCATTAACGGAGTGCTGGTACTAACGGACGGGCAGGATGAAGGTTCAAACATTCCGCTCAATCAACTCGGAGAAGAGCTGAAGAAATCTGGGTTTGGCTCGGATGATGCGCAACGAATTGCCTTTTTTACGGTTGGTTACGGTAACGAAGGCGAGTTTGATCCAAATGCACTTAAAACCATTGCCGAGCTGAATGGAGGCTATTACTCTAAAGGGGATCCCAGAACAATTTCTCAAGTGATGGCAAACCTCCAATTTGAGTTCTAGAAGGTGAAGGCACAAATATGAAGCTTGCCAATCCGCTAAATTATCCTCTCGCTGTGCTAGCTGGTGGCATCTTACTGGTAGCTGGCGTACGCATCGTTCGTTTACCCGCGCCTGTTGTCGTGTCACTTGCAACTGCCGTCGCGATCGGTGGCGCAACTTTTCTCAAATCTCAAGAAGTTGAGCCTCTAAACTTAGATAACCCTGCCTTAGAGCGCGAGTTACTGGCAGTTAAACAGCAAGCCCAAGACCTAGCCGAAAAAGCTGCCGATTTACGAGCTGAGGCCAGTCGGCTGTTGACCAACTCCAACCAAGTCGATTTGCTAGCAGCCGTTCAGTTTGCCTGCGATCGCGCCCGTGAGTTGCCCACCAAGATTGATGAGTTAGCGCGTCGGTTGCATGGGGCGAATTCACTATTGTCAGTTGCGAACCTGCAACAACAATTGCACGCAGCTGAAGCCCGCTTTCAGAAAACCTCAGATGGCGTGGCGAGAGAACAATTAAGACAATTAACTCAGAGCTTAGAACGCAACATTCAACTCGCCCAGCAAGGGCAAGATGCCCGTCAAGCCCAGGTTTTGAGCTTATCTCGCTTAATTTATGATTCAGCAGGGGTTTTACAATCCATGCAAAATCAACTTCGCACCTCTGATCTAGCAGATGCAGAAGCAGCAGGAGCGTTACACACCCTCAGTCACGAACTGAAATTATTCCAAGAAAACGTGGATCTGCTTGTCGCTAAAACTTAGACAGTTTACATCACAGTTGGTCTCAGCCTGATTTAGGCTGTCCCGTTGCCTCACAACATTTGTCTAGAGGACGTATGAATCCAAAAGTTATCACATCACTTGGAATTATTGCTGCTGCCGTAGGTTTGGCCTATGCCCCGTTGCCGGGAGTCAATCGCACCATTGTCGTTGTCGCCGGAACCGAGCTACAAGAACCCCTGGAAGCCCTGCACAAAAAATTTCAGCAGGAAAATCCAAACATCACAATTGATCTTAAGTTTCAAGGCTCTCAGGAGCTAGCCGATCGCTACCTGGATCAGAGGAACGATTTCAAGCCAACCATTCTCATACCTGCCAATAGCGAAATTTTGACCGAGTTGAGCGATCGCTGGAAAGTCCAAAACAGCAGTGATGCCTTTTATGACACCCCCCGTGCGGTTGCAAAGACGCGGCTCGTCGCAATTGCCTGGCGCGATCGCGGCAAAGCCCTCTTCCCCGACGGAAAGTTTCGCTGGAACCGACTTGAACAGGCGATGCAAGCGGGCAATTGGAGCGATATTGGGGGAAAGTCCAATTGGGGTAGTTTTGATTTCGTGATGACCGACCCAGAGCGCTCAAACAGCGGGCAACTCACAATGGCTCTATGGAGTCAGGCAAAAACAGGCACCTCGACACTCACCCCAGCTCAACTTGATACATCTCAAATCAGAGCGCTATTCAGCCTGGTAAACAAATCAGTCTATCAACCTCCTCGCTCAACCGACATCTTGCTGCAAGAGTTTATCAGCCGGGGTTCAAACGATGCCGATATTGCAACCGTCTATGAAAGTGTTGCGCTCTACCGTTGGCAACAGTCTGGAGCAAATAACAGCAATCCCTATCAGGTCTACTATCTTAATCCCACGATTGAAACCATTTCAACAGCCGCGATCGCCCGTCAAGATGTAGATTCGGGTCAGGCCAATGCCGCCCGCCAGTTTCTCGACTTTCTAACGCAACCAGAGCAGCAGAGAATCTTTGTTCAATTTGGGTTTCGGCCCGTCTCAATCGATTTAGACCTGAAAGCAGTACCTAACAGTCCCTGGAACCAAAACATCCCAGGCGCAGAGGTAAACCCAAGCGGGCAAGTCCAACAACCCCCTGCCATTGACACGCTCGAAGAATTAAAACGGCTTTGGAGTCGAGCTGAATAAAGAACGCTACAAAACCAATTGAGCTGCCGAGTTGAAATATTGGCGGCAAATTCCCGTTGTGACCAGTAAAGTTGTGACGAGGTCAGCGAACGCCAGCATGAACATAATCAAGATTTGGTAAGCAGCGGCTTGCAACGGTTCAGCGCCGCCAAGCAGTTGACCGACCATCACGCCCGGCAAAGTTACCAGTCCCACCACCATCATGGAATTGATGATTGAAATCATCCCCGCTTTAATGGCATCGCGTCGATATCGCGCTACAGCCTGAGTCGGAGCCGCTCCTAAACTCAGATGGGTCTCAATCTCAAGGCGGCTGGAGTTAAGAGTACTCACGAGCCGTTCCCCCGCGATCGCAGCAGCATTCATACTGTTGCCCAACACAATCCCCGCAAACGGAATCAAAAAGCGTGGCTCGTACCAGTTGTCAGGACGAACTACCAAAACAATAGTGTAAAGCAATGTCACAGTGCTGCCTAAAAAAATTGCCCCAGCCACCAGTGGCAAAAGATTAGGGATTTTTTTGCTAATTCGATTCCGCGCCACGATCGCCGCCGTTAGCAGCATCACACCCAGCAGCATCAAGACCACCAGGGGACTCCGCAGCGCAAACACTGTTGCTAATACATAGCCAACGACGAGTAATTGCAACACCGTACGTCCAGTTGCTAAGGTCAAGTTGCCCTCTAGCTCCAAACGTTGCCAGGCAGACAACGCGATCGCGATCGCCATGAACCCAACCGCCCAAATTAACTGAATGTACGAATCCAAAACTAACTCCCAGTTGTTGAACTTTAGCCCAGTTTCTCAAAAATCCCGTCGATTGCAACTTTTTGTGCGTAGCCCTGGTCTATTGTCTTCAAGTGCTGGCCGTCTATAAACAACAGATAGTCTTTTTAGCCTGCTTCAGTAACGGCGATCGCAGCTATCACAGCCTGCTTCAGGCCACAGAACACACGTCAGTCATACACCTACTTGCTGCTTCAAGCTCAGCTTGTTTTGCTTTCTGACCTAGCAAATCGTTCTCTTAACTGCCTCAATTTCGTTGTAGTCGCGATGTTTTTTGGACGATTCTCGACATTCTCTGCGACAGCACCGTTCCCTTTCGAGACAAAATTTGGTTCCATATCAGTAATGCATGTGGTGTAAGCGAGTGAACAAAATTCCACCTTTTGACCTGTCTGAACAAATCAAACACATTGGTGAAGAAATCAATGCCGCCGCGATCGAGGTTTTGACTTCGGGGCGGTACATTGGTGGAGCCACCATTGAGACGTTTGAAACCGCTTTTGCAAATTACATAGGTACGAGCGAGTGTATCGCCTGCAACTCTGGTACCGACGCGCTCTACCTTGCACTGCGAGCATTAGACATTGGGGCAGGGGACGAAGTCATTACAACCCCATTCACCTTTGTGGCAACGGCTGAAGTCATTAGTGCAGTTGGGGCGAAACCTGTCTTTGTTGATATTGAGCCAGACAGCTTCAACCTCAACCTTGACCAAGTTGAAGCCAGCATTACCGATCGCACCAAAGCCATTATCCCAGTTCATCTGTTTGGGCGGCCAGTCAACATGACCCGCTTAATGGCGATCGCGCAGGCCCATCAGCTGACAGTCATTGAAGACTGTGCCCAATCAACCGGAGCCGAGTGGGCTGGGCAAAAAGTCGGCAGCATCGGGCAAATCGGCTGTTTTAGCTTTTACCCGACCAAAAATTTAGGGGCATGTGGCGATGGTGGAGCCATTACGACCAGCGATCCAGCGATTACCGAACGGTTGCGCCGACTACGCGATCATGGCCGCAGGGGTAGCTACTACTACGAAGAATTAGGGGTCAACAGTCGATTAGATGCTGTTCAGGCCGCCATTCTCACAGTTAAGCTGCGCTATCTAGAAACCTGGAACACCAATCGAGCCGCGATCGCGCAACGCTATGATCAACTCCTCAACGCTGTTGCTGGCGTCACTCTGCCAAGCTCTGACCCAACTGGGCGTAGCGTCTGGAACCAATACACTGTGCGCATTGCGGATGCTACCCCAACCGCAGAAACATCGACACGGGATGCTGTGCGGGCGAAGCTGTTAGAGCACAACATCATTTCAATGGTCTACTATCCTCTGGCGCTGCACCTGCAACCCGCCTATGCCAACTTAGGTTACAGATCAGGCCAACTTCCTGAAGCTGAAAAAGCTTCTCGCGAAGTTCTCTCTCTACCTATGTTTCCCGAATTAGATCCAGATGATCAGGAACAGGTGGCGATCGCCTTGAAGCAAATTCTGAGTCCAGCGATGGCAGTGGTTTCTCCTTAGCCTCGACCCGGACTTATCGATGTTTCTCTCATGTCAGAACGTCTACCGTTAGAGAGATTTCAATCATTTCTATTTGTAAAATCAATTACGAATCATTACGAGCATGCGCCTTTGTAAATCGAGATTTTTGTAGTTTCGTTTACAATGATTAAGTAGATGCAACGGTTCAGTAATAGCCAGCCATTCTCTGAAACTGGCTGCTGTGCCTTTGTAGGCTGTCTCAGGAGGGCGGTACTCTTTCGCATTGTGTTGCCCTCAAGCATGTTCGATTTTGTTTTGAGAGGTACACGTAAGCGTGGGTCAGCATTCCCTTTATGATTCAAAGCGTTACGATTCTGATTTAATCGGTCGGTATTATGGACGCCGCCCCTGGTTGGCAGTCTTTCGTACATTTCAGATCCTCTTCGCTTTTTTAAGCTTTTTTATTGGTCTCAAGTTAGATAAATGGTTGGGGCGAGCCGACTCAAATCGTCTGCAGCGGGCTGAGCAGCTTCGCCATGCCCTAATTCGATTAGGGCCTACCTTTATCAAAGTCGGACAAGCACTTTCTACCCGCCCTGACCTGATTCGTAAAGACTTCCTTGATGAGCTGGTCAAACTGCAGGATCAGTTGCCAGCTTTCCCAAACGACACGGCTTTTCAAATCATCGAAGCTGAGTTAGAGCGCCCCGTTGATGAGGTTTATCGTAAGATTTCCCCACTCCCGGTTGCGGCTGCAAGTTTAGGCCAGGTTTACCGAGCCACCCTTTACAGCGGTGAAGAAGTCGCTGTCAAAGTTCAGCGGCCAAACCTGGTACCTGTGATTAGTCTTGACCTTTACCTGATGCGGTGGGCTGCTAGTTGGGCCAGTCCGTTTCTGCCGCTAAATTTGGGGCATGACCTCACCTTGATTGTGGATGAGTTTGGCACCAAGTTATATGAGGAGATTGACTACCTCAACGAAGGGCGAAATGCCGAACGGTTTGCCACCAACTTTAGAGATGACCCAACGGTTAAAGTTCCTTCTATCTTCTGGCGTTACAGCAGCCAGCGAGTTCTGACTCTTGAGTGGATTCCAGGTATTAAGCTGACCAATACTGAGCAAATTCAGCAGGCTCAGCTTGACCAAGACGCGCTAATTGAGATTGGAGTTCGCTCTGGCTTACGACAGTTATTAGAGTTTGGCTTCTTTCACGCTGATCCGCACCCAGGCAACTTGTTTGCCCTTCCTTCACTGGATGGCAAAGCGCCTGCGGTCATGGCTTATATCGACTTTGGCATGATGGATCAGTTAGAAGAATCAGCCAAAGAAACCCTGGTTGACTCGGTTGTACATCTCATCAATAAAGACTACGAAGACTTGGCTAGGGACTTTGTGAAACTCGGCTTTCTCACGCCAGATATTGATTTGAAGCCAATCATTCCAGCGTTAGAAACGGTACTCGGTGAAGCCTTGGGCGAAAAAGTCAGCGACTTCAACTTCAAAACCATCACTGATAAGTTTTCGGAGTTGATGTACGAGTATCCCTTTCGGCTGCCTGCCAAATTTGCGCTGATCATTCGCTCTTTAATTACACAAGAAGGCTTAGCACTGACATTGAACCCAGAGTTCAAAATTGTCGATATTGCTTTCCCCTATGTCGCTAAGCGCCTGCTAACTGGCGAGTCTCCCGAACTGCGGCGACGCTTGTTAGAAGTGTTGTTTAAGGATGGCAAGTTTTGCTGGAATCGGCTCGAAAACTTGATTGAGATCGCCCGTTCTGACAACAATTTTGACTTGTTGCCGACTGCTCAGCTGGGCTTACAGTTTCTCCTGTCCGATGAAGGCAAGTTTCTCCGGCGGGAAGTGTTGATCGCTTTAACCGAAGACGATCGCCTGCACACAGAAGAGGTACAACGCCTCTGGCAGTTAGTCAAAGACGACCTGCAACCAGCCCGACTGTTAACTGCTGCGATCAGTGCGCTAGTCGCCAACACCGCTGCAATTAATCCGATTCCATCGGCGTTTGGGTTTGTAGCCAGCGATCGCTAATCCGCAACCAGGGTTAGGGAAACCTCAATACACTTCATTCACCCCGATATTAATTTACCCGTAAGCAACTTGAGTGGCGTTTCTTACGGGTAGTTTTTTTGGATGAGAAAGTACGTAACTAATACTCTGAGTGAACAGGACTCGGCGTTTGGGCAATTCAAAAAATACACCATGCTTAGGGGTGAATATCCGGTCGATCTTACTTCAGGTGTTTGCCCCTCAGTATGGTGGAAAATTACATTTAGTCTAAAGTCCAATGGGACAGCAGAAGAGGATCACTCAGTCTGACAATCCCCAAATCAGCCAGGAACCGATTTTGTTAGTCGAGTTCTTGACCAATCACCGCCGCGATCGCCGCTTTCGCGTTGTCACGAAACTCTTGAACATCCACCCGACTGAGCAACCAAATTGCTGTAATCATGCCAACGGCTTGAAGGCTAAACACCAAACCATAGGCCAACACATCACGGTTAAACAACAATTGGCCCAAATCAAGGACTGCCCCACCCAAGACTGTCGCGATCGCGCGAGCAAGAGCTTGAGCCAAGCCCCACGCACCAATAAAAGTCCCTGCTGTCTCGGCGGCTGTTAAATCAAGCATCAAACTGATTGCGCCTGTTGTGGTAATGCCAGAGGCTAGCCCAAACAATAACAAGCCCCATTGCAAGAATCTTGGATTAGCAGTGAACCCAGCCAGAATGATCAGCAGCATCGTTCCGGCCACCATCAGACAACCAAAGCGCGCTGTATTTTTCTTGCCTAAGCGGGGGACCACAGCAAAACCTGCGCCTGCAATACCAATTAGTGTCCCCGTGCCCCAAAAAGCATTGAGTTTGGTTGTTTCGCCCACACACATGCCAAACACACGGCCACCGTAGGATTCCATCACCGCATCTTGCATGAACAAGCTAATGGTCATAAACAGCAAGAAGGTAAAAAACAACCCCGTCTGACGAGAGGCGGTCAACACTCGCAGCGCCCGACCCAGAGTAATTTGGTCTTCGCGATCAACTGTTGTTGAACGCGTGGCAAAGCGAGAATATTTTTTCTCAACCCCAAAAGTGGCAAACAAAGAAATTAAAAATACCACCCCAGGAATAATTAAAAAAAGACGATTTACAGATGTGCGGAGTAAGGCCAAATCGGCTTGCCCTAAGTCCTGACAGGTACTATTCAACGGTTGCGGTAACAGACGCGAACTCAAAATCGCGCCGACAACAATACCAACCATTAACATTGACCAAACAATACCGACCAGTTTAGAGCGATCGTCTTCATCAGAGACATCGACCAGTAGCGCGGCAAAGGGGGTGGAACCTGCACTTAGGGATAGACCATAGAAGGCAAAAATCACCCCCAGCAGGGCAACCCAGGCATAGGTCGCGCCACTCCAGCCAGTTGTCTGTAAGCTATCTCCCAACTGCCACATCACTTGCACTGCCAAAAAAGCAGCTAACGCAAACAGGGCAGAGCCGATCCATACGTAGCTGGTGCGGTGTAGACCTGCGATCGGTCGAGCATCCGACAGTTGCCCAAACCACAAACGGGCCGGAGCTACAACCTGGTGCATCGCGATCGCCCCTGCGGTCAATAAAGCTGGGATCGCCAATTCATTGATCATGACGCGGTTTAGCACACCCAGAGTAAGCACCGACATAATGCCTAAACCCATCTGATATAACCCCAGTTGAAACATCGTGGGGAGAGCCAGTTTAGGCTTTGGGGCCGCTTCAGCAACGGGCGACGGGTCTGAAAAATTATTCATATCGGCTGATTAACAGGTTAATAACGACTCAAAGCAATCACAAAAGGGAATTTATCGTTGTCACTTTATCTAAAATACGGTGCCAAAGGGTCAAGACAAAGTTTTTTCAAAGGTTTTAGACTCAGAAAAGCACCTAACGTTGATAACCAGCATGAATTCTTCTCAATCCTTACAGACTGTGGCGCTTGGTCCTACGAATGTCATTGTACCCGCCTTGGGCATTGGCACTTGGGCATGGGGCGATCGCCTGTTTTGGAGTTACGGCTCCGATTATGGGATCGAGCAAGTAAAAGCTGCATTTCAGATGGCCGTTGAGTCGGGTATCACCTTTTTTGATACCGCAGAAGTCTATGGACTCGGTGAATCTGAACGGTTGCTGGGGCAGTTTATGCAACAGACACAAACACCCGTTCAGATTGCAACCAAATATTTTCCCCTCCCATGGCGCTGGGGAGCCAACTCCGTTGCAGATGCACTTAAAGCCAGTTTAGATCGGTTGCAAGTAAACTCTATTGCCCTCTATCAAGTCCATAGCCCCTTCGACTTTTTAATGGGCAAACAAACCCTGATGAATGCTTTAGCCGATGAGGTTGAGCGCGGTCGGATCCAGGCGATCGGGGTGAGTAACTACTCGGCGGCTCAAATGCGTGAAGCCCACAAACATTTAGCAGCACGGGGCATTCCCCTGGCAGTTAACCAGATGCAGTATTCCTTACTGGCGCGGCAGATTGAAACCAACGGAGTGATGGAAACCGCCCGTGAGCTAGGCATCACCATCCTGGCCTATAGCCCTTTATCCCAAGGGTTGCTAACTGGGAAGTATACGCCTGAACATTCGCCCAATTTGACTGGCGCTCGCCGCATTGATCCCCGCTTTAGCCCGAATGGGTTACGCAAGATAGCACCCGTGCTTTCAGTGCTGCAAAATCTAGCAGAAACTTACCAACGTACCCCCGCTCAAGTAGCGCTAAACTGGCTCATTGCACAAGGGAATGTGGTGCCCATTCCAGGGGCCAAAACACCAGACCAGGCACGGCAAAACGCAGGTGTTCTCGGTTGGAGCCTTAAACCAGCCGACATTGAAGCACTCGATCATGTCAGTCGTCCCTGGCGTTAGACATCTGGCTTTATTAGGATTAAGCAACTAGCTATTGAAAGGATTGATTGGGGAGGGTTCAAGATGAAACTGTTGGCCGACTGGGGGTTTAGCAAAGAAAGCTGGCGCGGTACCCACGGCGAATATTGGGTGGTTGGGCAAGCAATTGTGCTGATGACCTTTCTGTTTTTGCCGATTTACCGTCCGCCGCTTCAGTTTATCCCCGGTACGCCTGCCATCTACTTTATTTGGGCGATCGCAGCTTTTTTGGGTGTTTTGGCCATCACCTTACTGACCAAAGGACTCATAGACCTAGGGCAAAACCTGACTCCCCTTCCCTTCCCCAAAGCAGATGGGCAACTGACAGAAACGGGAGCTTATAGCCTTGTGCGACATCCCCTCTATAGTGGTTTGATAATTCTGACTCTGGCCTGGGCACTCTATGTAATAAGTTTGTCCCACCTGCTATGCAGCTGCATTTTGTTTCTCCTGCTAGACCGCAAAGCAGCGCAAGAAGAAATGTGGCTGACCCAAAAGTATCCTGAATACGAAAATTATCGTCACCGAGTTAAAAAGCTAATTCCCTGGGTGTACTGAGGGGTGATATGCTTCCTGAAGCATTAGCCAAAGTATGAATTGACCGTCAATTCAAAATACGCAGAGGATTACTATTTTTTACTGCGACTCCCACTACGTTTACAACTGCCGCGCCCAAACTCCCCATGCCTACCATTTTGATCGTAGATGATAGCCACACAGTGCGAGAAATGGTCTCAGAACAACTGAGAAGAGCGGGCTTCAACGTAATGGAAGCGATCGACGGTGAAGAAGCCATTTCTCAAATTAAAGCGAATCCGCCAGACTTAATTGTGACGGACATCGTCATGCCGAAAAAAAACGGCTATGAGCTTTGCCGCTGGCTTAAAAACGAACCACAAACCAAAAACATTCCAGTTGTGATGTGTACCAGCAAAGGCGAAGAGTTCGATCGCTACTGGGGCATGAAACAGGGCGCTGATGCTTACATCACCAAGCCCTACCATCCCCCTGATTTGCTGGCAGTCGTCAAAAAGCTGTTGCAAGAGGCAAAGGGCTGACATTAACCTTCGCCATGTAGCTCCCTAGAGCGAAGCGAAAGTACTTTTTCCAATTTAAACGCCTTACGCCCCTGCAGAGTAAGCTTTTAGCGCACTTGCTGAAGGGTGAGATCAGTGCCGCTAAGGATTGATATGCGTGAATTTAAAAAATAACCCGCCTCCCGAAGAGCGGGCTGTTTAAATCATAAGTTCAGACATTGCCGTTGACCGAGCAACCGCAAACGTTTGTTTAATCCAGTGAAGGGGCGTTAGCGACTCAGGTAAACGACTCTGTCTTACCCCACTTCTTACTTGCCCTTCGCTTCTAGCACCTTCTCCTTAAAGAGTTTGCCAGCGCTGAAAGCAGGTACACGGGTTGCTGGAATTTTGATTGGCTTACCAGTCGAAGGGTTGCGGCCCTCTCTGGCTTGGCGATCGCGAGCTTCAAACGTACCAAAGCCAACGAGCGTGACTTTATCGCCCGAAGCAACCGCGTCAACAATCGACTCTAACATCGCAGATAAAACTGAATCTGCATCTTTTTTAGTTACGTTTGCTTTTTCAGCAATCTTGTCAACTAATTCGCCTTTGTTCATTTTTGAGAATCCTCGCAATGGTTGCTGTGATTATACTTAAGGGATTTAAATGTGGCACAGTTTCATTGCTTTTATGCAGGGTTGAATTTACAAAAAACTCCGATAAAAATTGTGACGACCTGTTGCTTTTTGGCTAGCCAAACAACTTACCAAAGTGACAAAGACTCCACAAGTTTTGTTGAGTCAAAAACTCAGAATTAGCTCCCTGAAGCGTTTTCAAGTTTTTTTTACTGACTCTTTTCAAACCTAAAAATGAGCTTTTTGGGCACTGGCGCAGTAGCTTGTGGCACCCAATTAAGCGTAATCACTGCCCAGACGGGGATTGATAGAGGACATATTTGGAATTCTGATAGGAGACTGGAAAGTCCAAATTTCCCGGTGCATACGTTACAAAATACTGAGCCTGGTACTTTTTAGAGAGCGCGATCGCCTGCTCAGTTGTCAATTGTTTGTATCCTGCGGTCAACCGATCCATAATCAGCAGGGCATTATCCTGATTGCGCTGCAAGTCCTTCCAGGGATCCACAGGGCCACTCAAATCCGTCAACCGCTCAACCCAATCGACCACCCCCTGAGAAGTCGGTGGAACCAGCTTAAACTTCACAACAGTAGCCCGCTCTGCCAACCAGTTAAAACTGACAAAATCGACCGGCGGCGTCACAAAAATCGCCTCTTTGGGTGTGTTAGCGCGGATCCAGCCTGCCATATCTTTGTCAGCCATTGTCACCGTTTGAGGCTTACCGGGAAACTGACGCAGGTTCGCCACATCTTGAAATGTTGTAAACGCTTGCAAACAACAGGTCAGCGTGATGAGAAAGAGACACACCTGCTTGTAATAAACGCGCGATCGCCCCCGACTTAATTGTTGCTCTAACGCGCAACAAAACAAAATGCAGGTCATCAACGGCAGCATGATATCCCCAAAGCGAAAGGGATAGTACTGCAAAAATTTGCCCTCTGCGTCAAAAGGGGCAAGCGTCACCCCTACTAGAAAAGGGATCAGGCTCACCAGAGTAAAGTCAGCCAGGTCAATCTGTGCCTGATAAGCTGCGATCGGCTTGATTGGTTGGCGTCGCTGCCGATGAATCAGCCACAGACTTAAACAAAAAACAGTCAGCAAAATCCCCAGCTTTAACACCCAAGTAGGATGCCAAGAAAGCGGATTGAGATGATGCGGCGTGCGAATAAAAACATAGGTGAAAGAGGTTGTAAACCGTCCCCGCACTGCCGGATCCGAAATTTGCTGCCAAACCGTAGGGAAGGTAAAACACGCTGTCAGCAGGAAAATAGCAATCATTTGCAGCAGACGCACCCGATCGCCCAGCACTTGATCACGACGACGCAAGAACAACCAACCCAAACAGGCGATCGACGCCCACCCACCCACAAGCGTGTGAAACGATGCGGCTAACCCAAACAGGCCAACCGCCCAACGCCAGCGATCGCGGAGCAAACACGTAATGCCAAACAAAATCAGCCCATAGGCTACCATCTTGGGTTCCAGACCACCAATCATCCATTCACGGGCCGCAATCCCCTGATCGCCTGCAGCGTTGCTGGTGCCTGTATTGACATAGAGAAACAAGGCCAGGGCCAGAAGCAAAGATGTCAAACTTAAGCGCAGTTGGCGACTGAGAAAAACTAGCCCCGACGAGATAAATGAATAACAGAGTAAGCGGCCAATAATAGAAGTCGGCAAAAAGCCCAGCGTCATCGCAAGGCGACCGAACGCATTCATAAACAACACCCGGTAGCCTGCCGCCTGATTGAGATACCAATCATTTGGGAGCCAGGTTGGATCGACCTGCTGGCGCGAAAAAACGAGCAAGTTGGACTCATTAAACAACCCGACATTGCTGTTAAACAGCCAACGTAGGCTAATAAAGGCAGCCACAACTAGCACAGCCACCCAAAAGGGAACTTGAGCCTGTTCGACCGTCTGCAATTTTTTGCGCCACTCTGCCATAAGAACCTCCCAACCACGCTTCATTAAGATATAGCAGTCCTGGATATTCGTGAAATGGAAGCGGTGTTGTAAACAGGAAACCTTTTCAGAATCCAGATAGGATTACTCGATCGCGCAATAGCTGCACTTCCCCGTTAAGTGAGCGGTAGAAACGTGAATGCAGCGATCGCAATAGCCGAGCGATCCGCTCAAAATTTCGACTCATCGCCGCTTCAAGCTTTCTGCTAGTTCCTTAGCTGGATAGTAAATGTCGCCATTAATCCGCAAGTTTGGGTTGAAGGGCAAAGCAATCCGTGCATGATGATGTCTGTGGATTTGACATAGAAGCGTTGTGAGAAGTTTCCCGAAAGTAAAGTTGTTAGCGGTCGGCAAAGTTAAAAAAGAGTGGCTGCGCGAAGGGTTAGCCGTTTACCTCAAACGTCTGCCAGAACTAGAGATTTTAGAACTGAAAGACTCAACCCCTGATCGCGAAGGTGAACAGATCTTAGCCAGCCTCAAACCCAGCGATCGCCTGATTGCGCTGACCGAAGAAGGCAAAACCTATTCTTCGGTTGCATTTGCTGAGTTGTTGAGTCAGGCTGATTCAAATAGCTTAGTCTTCGCGATCGGCAGTGCCGAGGGGTTAAGTCCTGCGCTCAAGCAACAAGCAACTCACCTGCTCAGTCTCTCACCCATGACATTTCCCCATGAGGTCGCCCGCTTGTTACTCGTGGAACAACTCTATCGAGCCAAAACCATTCTGCAAGGCAGTCAGTATCACAAGTAAGCGTGCGCTTTGCTTAAGGGGTTCGCAATTGCTCAACCACACGGTCAAGACCTACCGCTCGCGATGCCTTAAACAGCAGGCGATCGCCTGGTTGCATCAGTTCTTTCAGACGGGCAACAACCTGCGCCTGATCCTCAAAGGTTTCCGCCGCTAGAGGGGCCGCCCCTTGCTTAAGGGCCGCCGCTTCAGCAGGATCCGCCAAAATCAACAAGCCATCTAAGTTCAGCTCGCGCACGCTCGTACCCACACGCTCGTGAAATTCTGGTGAGCGATCGCCCAACTCTTTCATCGTTCCCAAGACAGCAATGCGACGAGTGCCAGGAGTTTGAGCCAGCAACTTCAAGGATGCCAACATTGACTCCAGGCCAGCGTTATAGGTTTCATCGAGTAGCACAATGTCGTGGGGTAACTCATACCGTTTTGCGCGTCCCCCCGGCAACTCGACAGGCAGACCCGCTGCTAAAATCGACCAGTCAATTCCCAACACTTTTGCGACTGCCAGTGCCGCTAGATAATTGAGCGCGTTATGTTCACCCGCCAATGGCAACGGAAACTCCTGGTTTCCGACTCGAATCCGATCTGTCCCCACCATCTCTCCATATATGTCCCCCCCCGTCAATCCATAACGGATTGTCTTGCCCTGCCAGCAGTGAGTCGCAGTCTCCATCAACAGCGGATTGTCATAGTTGAGAATCGCTGTTCCACTCGCAGACATCTCCACCAGCAGTTCACATTTGGCTGCCGCGATCGCCGCCTCTGAACCTAACAAACCGATATGCGCCGTGCCAACATTCGTAATCACGCCAATCTCAGGACGTGCCGTTTGAGTTAATTCGGCAATTTGTCCTTTGCCGCGCATCGCCATCTCAATTACCGCAAAATCATGCTCTGGCCCTAACTCCAGCAACGTTTTCGGCACACCAATTTCGTTATTAAAGTTTGCCTGACTCTTGAGAACCTTGCCTTTTTGCCCCAAGACAGCAGCAATCAACTCTTTGGTCGTCGTTTTGCCAACCGAGCCAGTCACCCCAATTACAGGAATTGTGAACTGATCTCGCCACCAACGCCCGATCGCTTGATACGCCTGCAACGTGTTTTCAACCTGCAACAGCGGCAGGGCAGCATCAGACAGTGGGTACTGGGTATCGACAATCGCCGCGATCGCCCCTTGTTCCAGCGCTTTAACCACAAAATCATGCCCATCAAACTTTTCGCCCCGCAGAGCAACAAATACCTCACCCGGCTGAATACAACGGCTATCAGTGGTGATGCCCGTTGCAATTTGAGTCGCTTCCAACGAGGCAGGCGCGATCGCCTTTGCATGGGTTGCAGAAATCAGTTGAGCCAGCGTTGCACGACAGGGCATAGGGTAAAGACATCACAATCAGGACTAGGTGCCATTGAACGGCGAAAGGGGAACTTTGGCAAGTCATTTTTTATCGTGTTCATCCCTCAGAAAAAGCGCAGATCCCCAGAAGCTTAAAGCATCTAGGGATCTCGGCACACGCTTAGGTTAAACGCTTACAGAACGTTGACAAACGGGCGCATCTAGCGGTTGGGGGAGTACAGAGTGGGAGACAGAGGGCGATCGCCAAACAAGGAATCGAACCTCCCATTTACCCAGGCGACCCGGAGATGCAGCAAATGATTGAAACCAGTTTCACTCC
>Ga0209172_10003722_pt1 | contig 22430 bp, 21 predicted proteins | sample LarsenN4metaG_FD_184113 | JGI IMG/M metagenome (GOLD analysis project Ga0209172, IMG submission 184113) | Hot spring sediment bacterial and archeal communities from British Columbia, Canada, to study Microbial Dark Matter (Phase II) - Larsen... ... | reverse complement strand
CGCGGATGTGCGCGAGGAACTGGTTGCCCAGGCCCTGGCCTTGCGACGCGCCCTCCACGAGCCCCGCGATGTCGACGAACTCGACCACGGTCGGCACGATCTTCTCGGGCTTTACGATCGCGGCGAGCGCGTCGAGCTTCGGATCGGGCACCGTGACGATGCCGACGTTCGGATCGATCGTGCAGAACGGATAGTTCTCGGCCGGAATTTCCGCCGCAGTGAGCGCGTTGAACAGTGTCGACTTACCGACGTTCGGCAGTCCCACGATGCCGCACTTTATGCCCATGAGCTATTCGTTCTCCGGTTTTCGCATGTGCAAGCGATTTTTCGCGCGCTCGGCGCCGTGGTCGAGCACGACGGGGAGCAGCTCCACCGCTTCCGAGAGCTTGGCGCGGAGCGCGGCTTCCTCGCTGCCGCCCGCGCGCTTCAGCACGTGCTCGACGACCTCGCGGCGCGCGCCGGCTGCTTGCTGGTCGCGCGGATGGCCGACGCCGAAGCGCAGGCGCCAGAACTTCGGCCCGATGTGCTCGATGACGTTCGCGACGCCGTTGTGGCCGGCGCTGCCGCCGTCGAGCTTGAGCTGCGCGCGGCCCGGCGGCAGGTCGAGCTCGTCGTAGGCGACGAGCACGTGCTCGGTCGGAATCTTGTAGTAGTTGACGGCCGCGGCGACGGATTGGCCGCTCAAGTTCATGTACGTCATCGGCTTCAGCAGGCGGATGCGGTGGCCGGCGACGGCGATCTCGGCGGTTTCGCCGTGCAACTTTTTCTCGCGCGAGAAGCGGCCGCCGTGCTTGGTGGCCAGCAGGTCGACGAACCAGAAGCCGGCGTTGTGGCGCGTGGCTTCGTATTCCGGCCCTGGGTTTCCTAGGCCGACGATCAAGTCGATTGGCGTTCCCATTTCGCTGTCGTCGTCAATTCACGTTGCATGATTGCACAAGTCGTTCGTTCGCTCGTCCGCGCCCACGCGTGGCGGGAATGCCGCAAACGCAGGAGCATTTTGCGGCCTGGCGCCGACGCTGCCGAAAGGGGCTCTGCGCATCGACGCCACCTTGGGGCGTGGGTAGCGCCTGCTCGGTCCCACCTTGCCGCGCGCTCGCCGCCGGCCGTGCCTTTCGAGAGGCGCGACGTGCTCTTGTCGTGCCAACGTTCTTGTCTTTCTTGGGGAGGAAGAGAAAGGCCGCCTGGCGGCGGCCTTTCCGGAGCGGCGGAAGAAGAGGTTGGTTACTTCTTGGCTTCGGCTTTGCCGGCCTTTGCGTCGGGTTTCGCTGCGGCGGCGGCTTCGCCGTCGGCCTTCGCGGGCTCGGCTTGCGCCGTGGCGGGCACCTCGCCGGCGGCCGGCGCGGCCTCGGCCGCCACGTCGACTTCCTCGGCGCGCGGCGGGTTGACGGCGACGACGGGGTGGTCGTGGCCGCCCGCGAGCGCGACGAGCGTGACGCCTTCGGGCAGCTTGATGTCCGACAGGTGGTAGATTTGATTGAGCTCGAGCGCCGTGACGTCGAGCTCCAAGTACTCGGGCAAGTAACGCGGCAAGCAGCGCACTTCCACGTCGGTCATCAGGTGATCGACGACGCCACCTTGCTCCTTGACGCCCTTCGCTTCCGCTTCACCCAAGAAGTGGATCGGCACGGACAGCGTGATCTCGACGTCCTCGCGCACGCGCTGGAAGTCGAGGTGCATGATCTGCGGCCGCGCGGGATGCCGCTCGACGCCTTTGACGACGACTTGCTGAGCCTTCGGGCCGATCTTGAGCGTGAGGATGCTCGTGTAGAACGCCTCGCGGCTCATCTGATTCTTGAGCGCGTTGTGATCCAAGATCAGCGCTTCGGGCGCTTCGCCGCCGCCGTACAGGATGGCGGGGACTTTGCCGGCCTTGCGCAGGCGCCGGCTGTCGGTTCGGCCGAGCTGCGGGCGCGGCTCTCCGGCCAGTTCGAATACGGCTTTCACGGGCAGGGTACCTCCAGGAAGCCGCGCATCATACCAGGGGCCGAGCTGGCCGGGCTAGTCGAGGTACAGCGAGCTCACCGAGTCGGATTCGTTGATGCGGCGCAGGGTCTCGGCCAGCAGCTCGGCCACGGAAAGCTGGCGGATCTTGGTACAGGCGCGGGCGGCCTCGTTCAACGGAATCGTGTCGGTCACGACGATCTCGTCGAGCGCCGAGGCCTTGATCCGCTCCACGGCGGGCCCCGATAGGACCGGGTGGGTGATGTAGGCCACGACGCGGACGGCACCTCGCTGCTTCAGGACCTCGGCCGCCTGGCACAGTGTGCCGGCCGTGTCCACCATGTCGTCTATCAGGACGCAGGTCTTCCCGGAAACCTCGCCGATGACGTTCATGACCTCGGCCATGTTCGGCTGCGGGCGGCGTTTGTCGATGATCGCGAGACCGGCGTCGTCGAGCCGCTTCGCGAGCGCGCGGGCACGCTCGACGCCGCCGACGTCGGGCGAGACGACGACCATGTCCTTGTACTTCTGCTTCCATGCGTCGCCGAGCAACACGGGCGACGCGTAAACGTTGTCGACGGGGATGTCGAAGAAGCCCGTGATCTGGTCCGCGTGAACGTCGACGAACAGCACGCGGTCGATGCCGGCCGTCGCGATCAAGTTGGCGACGAGCTTGGCCGTGATCGGGACGCGCGCGGCCCGCCGGCGCCGGTCCTGGCGCCCGTAGCCGAAGTACGGCATCACGGCCGTGATTCGCGCGGCCGAGGCGCGCTGACACGCGTCCGCGATGATCAAGAGCTCCATCAAATTTTCGTTCACGGGCGGGCACGTGGGCTGCACGATGAAGACGTCGCGGCCGCGCACGTTCTCCATGATCTCGACGCTGATCTCACCGTCGCTGAAACGGCCGACGGAGATGCGCCCAACCGATAGCCCCAAGTGATACGCGATGTCGCGCGCGAGCGCAGGATGAGCCAAGCCGGAGAAGATCGTCGTCGAGATCGGGTCCACCGGTCCGGCTCCTGAAGATTTGGTTATCGTTGTGAGTGCGACTGGCTGGGGCGGTAGGAATCGAACCTACGTATGGCGGGATCAAAACCCGCTGCCTTACCGCTTGGCTACGCCCCAACGCCCGCTATTGTGCGGAAGTGCGAGCGCTTCCATCAAGGCGCGTCGGCTGCGCTCGCGGGCTGCCAATCGTCGACCGTCAGCTTGAGCGTGAGATCGCGGTGACTCATTTCGATGCGGCTCGGCACGAGCACCTGCTCGCCCGTCGCCTCGATCGGCGCCAGCCCGTAGCTCCGATAGGCAACGCGCCATAGTCGCTGCTCGAGCGAAGCGAGCGTTCCGTCGGCGCCGGGCTCCGTCGCGGCGCGAAAGTCGTCGTCGGGGAGGCCGAGCAGCCAGCTCGACAAGCTCGCAACCGGCAGCCACCAGCCGACGAGCTCCGACAACTCGACCTCGGGATCCGTCAGCGTGCGCGTCTCGCCGCGCGCCGTCACGGTCAACGCGTCGGGCCGTCCTGCGACGCGCAACACGCCGGCCCCGATCGCGTTGCGGACGACGAGCTCGATGGCATCGTCGTCTCGGCTCAAGTTGAATCGGCCTTGGACGCCGCGATCGCCCGTGTCCACGGTGAGCCGGCCGCGCATCTCCCAGCGGTCGATGTCCTCGAGCAGGGCGCGTCGCCGCTCGAAGCTCATGCCGTCGCTGCCGGTCGGCAGCGTTGCGCAAGCGCAGAGCGTCGCCGCGGAGAGCAGCGCCGCGGCCGCGCCGCGCCTCATGGCGGAAGCCGCTCGGAAACCTCTCGCAGGTGACGGCTGTCGGGGTTGGCGTCGAGCGACTGGCGCAACAGCTCGCGTGCGCTGTCGCGCTCGCCGAGCTGCCAACGCACGTCGACCAAGTGTGCCGCGATCTCGGGATCTTGCTCGAGGCGATAGGCGCGCTCGAGATAGTCGCGCGCCGCCCGGTAGTCCCCGAGCTTGTAGAGCACCCAACCCATGCTGTCGATGATCGCGGCGCTGTCCGGATTCAGCGCGAGCGCGCGCTCGATGTAGTCGCGCGCCTCCTCGTGTCGATCGAACCGGTCCGTCAACAGATAGCCGTAAGCGTTCAGTATCGCGGCGTCGTCGGGGTATTCCTCGGCGAGCGCTTCGAGCACGTCGAGCGCCTTGCGGTTGCGGTTTTGGTCCTCGTAAAGCAGTGCCAGCGAATACCGCAGCGAGGCGTTGTCGGGGTAGCGCTCGAGCGCCTCGTCGAGCAACGCTTCGGCCTCGTCCAACGCGCCGCGTTCGACGATGCTTTGCACCTGCTCGAGATAGAGCTGCGCGTGAGCCAAGTGCAGCGTCGGGTCGTCGGGCGCGGACGCAAGCGCCTCGTCGAGGATGCGCCTTGCTTCGTCCGGCCGGTCCATGAGCTGCAAGAGCTGCGCCTGCGCGACGAGCATGTCCGTCGCGAAGCGCGGATTGGCCGTGCCGAAGTCGCGCAGGTGGCGCACGGCGCTCTCGCGGTCGTTCTGCTCGGCATAGAGGATCCGGGCCGTGCGCAGCTGCGCATCGACCGCGTGAGTGCCTTCCGTAACCCGCGCGTACGAGCGCGTCGCTTCCAAGAAATCCCGCTCCGTCTCGGCGAGGCGGCCCAGGTAATAGAACGCTTCGCTGCGATAGTTGGGCTCCCCGCGCAAGTCGCCGAAGTAGCGCTTCGCATCGTCGACGCGCTCCTCGGTCATCGCGAGAAAAGCCAGCGCGCGAGTCGCTTCGGGCAGCCCGGGATTCTCGGCGAGGATCTCGTTGAGCCGCGTCTCGGCCTCGCGTGGGCGCCCGGCGGACAGCAATAGCTCGGCATACTGGAGCTGCACCTCGAGCTCGTCGTGCCGTTCGGCGAGGTCGGAGGCGATCGCGAGACTATCGTCGCTCCTGCCCGTCACGAGCAGCGTGCGCGCGTAGAGGAGCTGCGCGTCGATCCAGTCGGCGTCCGACTGGCGAGCCGCGTCGGCGTTCTCGAGCGCGAGCTCGAAATCGCCGGAACGCAGCGCGAGCCGCGCGAGCGCATATTGCCCGAACGGCACGCCGGGGAACGTTTCGTTCAGCGCGCGCATGATGGTCGTCGCCGCGCGCGTGTACGGCTCCTCGCCTAGCGCTTGAAGCACGAGCGCGAAGCCCGCGCGACGATCGTCGAGCGAGCGGATGAACGTCGAGAATTCTTCGATCGCGCGCGGCACGCGATTCGCGCGCGTCTCGAACACGCCCAAGAACCAGGCGGGCCGCTCGTCGCCGGGCGCGAGCTCGCGCCAGCGCCTCGCAGCCGTCAATCCTTGCTCCGTGAGCTCGAAGTCGTGCGCGACGCGCGTCGCCCGCTCGGACGGCCCGGGCTCGTCGGATAGCATGGCGGCCGCGAGGAACTCGCGCGCCGCGGTCTCGCGATCATTCCGCTCGAGCGCGATGTCGCCGAGCAGTAGATGGGAGTCGACCTCGATCCGACGGTCGGCGCCGTCGACGGTAGGCGCCGTGGCGCATGCGGCGAGCAGCACGGCCGGGAGCAGCAGCCGGGGGTACTTCATGCGGCCAATATAACCCATGGGGCGCGGCCGTTGCCGTGCCGCGGCGGGTGTCGGACGGCGCCGTGCTTGCTTGTGAACGCCGAGGGGTTCTACCACAATTCGCACCCGATGGCGGAGCTTTCAGCATTGTTTTCGACGTGGCTCGAGCCGCGTGTCGTAGGCGACCTCCTATTGCTTTGGGGCGGCCGCTTGCTTGCCGCGCTCGCGATCTTCGTCATCGGGCGCCTGATACTGCGCGGGCTCACGAGGTGGGCCCTCTCGGCGATGCAGGGCGTGGGTCTCGACAAGACGGTGAGCCGTTTCTTGAGCAATCTGCTCTACACGGTGCTGCTCGTCTTTCTCGGGCTGACGGCGTTCGCGGCGCTCGGCGTGCCGACGATCAACTTCATTGCGATCGTCGGCGCCGCCGGGCTGGCCGTCGGTCTCGCGCTCAAGGACTCGCTGAGCAACTTCGCGTCGGGAGTGATGCTCGTGTTCTTCAGGCCGTTCAAGGTTGGCGATCACATCGAGGCCGCCGGTGTGGCCGGCACGGTGGAGAGCGTCGGAATTTTCGACGTCGTGCTCAAGACGCCCGACAACCGCGTCGTCAACGTGCCGAATCGGTTGATCTACGGCGGCACGATCACGAACTACAACGCCGAAAGCACGCGGCGCGTCGATCTAACGATCGCGATCGGCTACGACGCCGACATCGCGCAAGCGAAGTCCGTCATCGCGGCCGTCGTCGCCGCCGACTCGCGCATCGCGAACATTCCGGCGCCGGAAATCGCAGTGCAGGACTTGATGCCGACTTCCGTCACGATCGCCGTGCGCGTTTGGGTCGACAGCAAGGCCTACGGCGCCGTGCGCAGCGACCTGCTCGAGCGGATCAAGCGCACGCTCGACAAGTACGGCTTGTCGATTCCCACCGCGCAGCGCGTCGTGCCGCCCGCCACGTTGACGGCGAGCAAGTGAAGGAGTCGCTGCGCAGCAAGCTCACGGAGTTGGTCGAGCGGCACGAGGAGGTCGCGCGGCTGCTCGGTGACGCTGCCACGATCGCGGACAAGGACCGGTTCCGCGAGCTGTCGAAGGAGTACGCGCGCCTCGACGAAGTCGCGCGCGACTTCAACGCTTACCGGGCGCTCGAGCGCGATCTCGCCGCCGCCGAGGAGCTGCGATCGGGCGCCGATCCCGACTTGAAGGCGCTCGCGGAGGACGAGCTCAAAGCGCTCGCCGCGCGCCGGGCCGAGCTCGACCGCCGGCTGCTCTTGCACCTCGTCCCGCGCGACCCCGACGACGACGCCAACTTGTTCCTCGAGATTCGCGCCGGCACGGGCGGCGACGAGGCCGCGATCTTCGCCGGCGATTTGTTTCGCATGTACAGCCGCTACGCCGAGCGGCAAGGCTGGACGGTGGAGGTCTTGAGCGCGAATCCCGGCGAGCACGGCGGCTATCGTGAGATCATTTCGCGCGTGGCCGGCAAGGGCGCCTATGCGAAGCTCAAATTCGAGTCCGGCGTGCATCGCGTGCAACGCGTGCCCGAAACCGAGGCGCAAGGGCGCATTCACACCTCGACGTGCACCGTGGCCGTGTTTCCGGAGCCCGAGGACGTCGGCGACATCGAGATCAACAAGGCGGACCTCAAGATCGATACGTATCGCGCGTCCGGCGCCGGCGGCCAGCACGTGAACAAGACGGACTCGGCTATTCGCATCACGCACGTGCCGACGGGCATCGTCGTCGAGTGCCAGGACGAGCGCTCGCAGCACAAGAACCGCGCGCGGGCCATGTCGCTGCTGCAGGCCCGGTTGCGCGATGCCGAGCAGAAGAAGCGGCAAACGGAAACCGCCGAGAAACGCCGCAGCCTCGTCGGCACCGGCGACCGCTCCGAGCGCATCCGCACGTACAACTTCCCGCAGGGGCGGCTCACGGATCACCGCATCGACCTGACGTTGTACAAGGTCGACGACATCGTCGACGGCGATCTCGACGACGTGATCGGCCCGCTCGCGAACGAATACCAGGCCGACCAGCTGAGCAGCTTGGGCTTGGAGAGCTGAGCCATGAGCTCGAGCTTTTCCGTGTCCTCGGCTGCGCCGTTCGCGCAGTGCGAGCGAACGGACGACTTGTTGGCGGCTGCTACGCGGACGATCGAGTCGGCAGGGACGAGCGAGTCGCCGCGGCTCGACGCCGTGCTGCTGCTCTCGCACGCCACGAAACGGCCCAAGTCCGCGTTGCTCGCGTTTCCGGAGCGAGCCGTTTCACGCCTCGAGCGGCTCGAGCTCGCGGAGCTCGTGGCGCGCCGCGCGCGCGGCGAGCCCGTCGCGTACATCGTCGGCAATCGCGAGTTCTTTTCGTTGCCGATGCGCGTCGGTCGCAACGTGCTGGTGCCGCGGCCGGAAACCGAGCTGCTCGTCGAGGCTGCGCTCGCTCGCTGCGCATCGCTCGAGGCGCCGACGGTGCTCGACGCCGGCACGGGCAGCGGCGCCATCGCGCTCGCCATCAAGCGCGAGCGCCGCGACGTGCGCATGACCGCCGTCGACGTGAGCTTGGGCGCGCTCGAGCAAGCGCGCTCGAACGAGGTCCTGTTGATGGACGGCTTCTCGAGCGTGCGCTGGGTGCAGTCGCGTTGGTTCGAAGAGCTGCGAGGCGAACGCTTCGACTTGATCGTGAGCAACCCGCCGTACGTGCGAACGGCGGAGATCGTCGGACCGTTGACGTTCGAGCCGCGCGTCGCGCTCGACGGCGGAGCCGACGGGCTCGATGCCTATCGCGTGTTGTTGATCGAGGCGGCGCGGCACTTGAGCTCGCGCGGGGCGTTGCTCGTCGAGCACGGCGCCGATCAGCGCCCGGCGATCGTCGCGCTTGCGGCGGCGCACGGCTGGCGCCTGGCCGCCGCGCGCGACGACCTCGCCGGCCGGCCGCGCGTTCTCGAGCTCGAGCGGAGCGGCGCGCCATGAGCGAGCGCTACGCGCGGCAGATCGCGCTCGCCGACTTCGGCGCCGAAGGCCAAGCGAAGCTCGGCCGCGCGCGCGTGCTGCTCGTCGGTATCGGCGGTCTCGGATGCCCTGCGGCGCTCTATCTCGCGACGAGCGGCGTCGGACGGATCGCATTGAACGACTTCGATACCGTCGACGAGACGAACTTGCCGCGGCAGATTCTGTTCGGCCCCGAAGACCTCGGCGCGCTCAAAGTCGACGCGGCGAGAAAGCGTCTGACGGCGCTGAACCCGGCCGTGGAAATCGTCGCTCTGCCGGAGCGGCTCGACGCCGCCGCGCTCGAGGCAGCCGTCGGCAGCGTCGACGTCGTGCTCGACGGCACGGACAATTTCGCGACTCGCTTCGCCGTGAATCGCGCCTGCGTGGCGCGCCGCGTTCCGCTCGTCTCGGGCGCCGCCGTGCGCGTCGAGGGCCAGGTCGCCGTATTCACGTTCGAAAACGACGGCCCGTGCTACGCGTGCCTCTACGACGACGAGGACGAGTTCTTGGGCGACTGCCAAGGCAACGGCGTGCTCGCGCCGGTTCCCGGAGTCATCGGCGCACTGATGGCCGAAGAGGCGCTGAAGCTCCTGCTCGGCTGGGATTCGAAGGTGCGCAATCGACTGCTGCTGTGGGATGCGAAGCGCGGCGAGTGGCAGAGCGTCGCGCTGAAGCGCGATCCCGATTGCGCCGTCTGCAAGGGGCGCTGAGCCGTTTTGCTTTGGCTCTAGCGGCAGCGCCGAGCGAGTAGGCGTCGCAACGAGCTCGCTCGCGCCGGCGAGACGCGCGCGCAGCCGTCAGGTCTCGCCGGAATAGGCCGTAAGCGGCCGTCAGCAACGCGGCCACGAGCATCAGCACCGCGACCGAGAGCGTTCGTGTCGAAGCCCGCATGAGCTCACGGTACGCCGTGTGTGCAGCGCCGGACACTCGTAGAACTGCTCATTCGCGTTCCGTACCGCCGGTATCGCTTGCACCGCAACCGAGCGGCGAGCGCTTTTGTGCGCTTCGAAGCAGTGCGATTTCAACGCCGTTTCGCGCGGCAAATCACGAAAACCCGCGCAGTTGTGCGGCGCACGCGCGTTGGCACGGTTGATGCTTAATGTCGTCACGAACACGTCACGAATCATGAGTAGGTTGATCACGCGTCATCGAAGTCCGCGCTCGACACATCCGAAGAGTTACGACTCGACGAACGCAACGCTCGATACCCCCCAACGTGAATTGCCAAGGAGGCACAGAATGAACTTTCCGACTCGATCCGTTCCGGCGCTTACGGCGCTGCTCGCGCTCGGCGCATCCCTCGCGGCGCACGCGGCGCCGAGCGCCCCCGACGCGTTTGCGACGAAAACCGTCCGCTTCCATCGTTCCGAGCTCGCGACGGCGTCCGGCGCGCAGGCGCTCTACGAACGCATCGCGGCGGCCGCGCGCATCGTATGCCGCAACGAGCCGTATGCCAGCGTTAGAGAGTGCAGGGCCCGCGCCGTCGACGACGCCGTCAGGGCCGTCGATAGCCCGTTGTTGAGCTCGATCCACGGCTCGGCCGCGAACCGCGTCGAGGAGGTGGTGCTACGGTGACCGTGAGAGCCCGGGCGCGGCCGGCACTTCCCCCTCTGCCGGCTGCGCTCGGCGCTCGGCAACTGCTCCCTGCGTTGCTCTACCTCGGGCATCCCTGTCCTCGTCAGTTGTTGAGCGCCTGAAGCGGCGCGGGAATGCGCCCGCCGCGCGCGATGAACGCTTCGCTCGACTCTCGATGCAGCGCCATCACCGGCGCGCGCCCAAGCAAGCCGCCGAATGAAACGAAGTCGCCGACACTCTTGCCGGGCGCCGGAATCAAACGCACTGCCGTCGTCTTGCGGTTGATCATGCCTATCGCGGCTTCGTCGGCGATGATCGCGGCGATCGTGGCGGCGGACGTGTCGCCCGGCACGGCGACCATGTCCATGCCGACGGAGCACACGCAAGTCATCGCCTCGAGCTTGTCGAAAGTGATCGCGCCGTCCGCTGCCGCGTCGATCATGACGGCGTCTTCGGACACGGGAATGAATGCGCCGGAAAGCCCGCCGACGTGGCTCGACGCCATCGCGCCGCCTTTCTTCACGGCGTCGTTCAGCAGCGCGAGCGCGGCCGTCGTGCCGTGCGTGCCGACGCGCGCGAGCCCCATGGCTTGCAGAGCTCGTGCAACGCTGTCGCCGGGCGCCGGCGTAGGCGCGAGCGACAGATCGACGATGCCGAACGGAACGCCGAGCTTCTCGGACGCCGCTCGGCCGACGAGCTCGCCCATGCGCGTGATCTTGAACGCGGTGCGCTTGATGACGCTCGCGAGCGCCCCGAAGTCGAGATTCGGCTCGGCCTCGACTACGTTTGCGACGACGCCGGGTCCGCTGACGCCGACGTTGACCACGCAGTCCGGCTCGCCGATGCCGTGGAAGGCGCCGGCCATGAACGGATTGTCCTCGACGGCGTTGCAGAACACGACCAGCTTCGCGCAGCCGATGCCGTCGCGGTCCGCCGTGCGCTTCGCCGTCGCGACGATGATCTCGCCCATGCGGGCCACGGCGTCCATGTTGATTCCGGCGCGCGTCGTCGCGACGTTGACGGACGCGCAAACGCGCTCCGTGCGCGCGAGCGCTTCGGGCAGCGACGCGATCAGCGCGTCGTCGCCGGGCGTCGTGCCCTTGTGCACGAGCGCCGAGAAGCCGCCCAAGAAGTTCACGCCGACTTCGGCCGCGGCGCGGTCGAGGTGCTCGGCGAACGCTACGTAGTCGTCGCTCGCCGAAGCTTCGGCGATCAGCGCGATGGGCGTCACGGAAACGCGTTTGTTGATGATCGGAATGCCGTACTCGCGCTCGATCTCCTCGCCGACGGCGACGAGCCGCGCGGCGCGGCGGCAGATCTTGTCGTAGGCCTTCTTTGCGGCCGCCTCGAGGTTCGGGTGCGCACAGTCCCGCAGGCTGATGCCCATCGTGATCGTGCGAATGTCGAGGTTCTCCATCTGCACCATGCGGATGGTCTCGACTATCTCCTCGGGCGAAAACTGAATGGCCATCGGTGGTGTCACTCGCGCTCGACGCTATCGCGACGCGCTGCGGCGAAGGCGGACGCGGCGCGCCGCGAAATCCGCGCCCCCCGGCAATCAACGCCATCGTCCCCGAACGTCGCTTGGCGGCGAGCAGTATAGGCGGCCAGGCTTGCCGCTCGCAGCCGTCGCGCGGTGAAGCGAACGTTCGCGCCACGCGCCGGGACCGAGCGCGTTACCGGCCGAGGAGCGGCCGGCCGACCGTCAGCGCGCCGATGGCGACGAGGCTCACGACGCTTGCTTGCAATATCTCGAACGGCCAGAGGTTGTGCGAAGTGGGGTCGAGCGCCGTGCCGAGCACGATGCGCAGCGCCACGAGACTCAGCCAGAGCGCCGGCAAGGCGGCCGCCACCCGCCAACCGCCGCTCCAGCGGCGCAGGGCGCGCACCGGCAGCGCGATGCCGCCGATGCCGATCGCGACGACGAGCATGAAGCCGGCTCCGAAGACTCGATCGCCGACGGTGACCGGCTCGCTGATGCGACGCTCGTAATCCTCGCGTTGCAGCCGTTCCTCTTCCGCTCGGAGGCGAGCGAGCCAGGCCGGCTGCGGGCTCGCCGGCGCCGGTTGCGCGCCGGCCGTGATGCTTTCCGCCGTGGCGCGCGAGCTTCGCCTGCATCCGTAGGATCGATTGCTTGACGGCGGCGAGACGCGCTCACCAGAATGTCCGCCGGCGGTAATCGGGCCACGCATGACACGACCGGTCGGACACAGGCGCCGGAAGACCTGCTCGGTGCTCTCGCTCGCCATGCTGCTCTCGCTCGGCGCATGGACCGGTAGCGCGCTCGCCCAGCGCGCGCGGGCGGCGCAGAGCGCCCCGGCCGATGCCGGCGTCGAGGTCGTGCAGCTCCGCGACAACTTCTATTTGATCGGCGGCGCCGGCGGCAACATCGTCGTGCAGTTGGGACCTCAAGGCGTCATCCTCGTGGACTCGGGCTCGACGGCCATGGCCGAAGAGGTGCTGGCCGCGATTCGCCGCATCACGCCCTTGCCGATCCGCTACATCATCAACACGAGCATGGATGCCGATCATGTCGGCGGCAACGAAGTGCTCTCGAAGGCGGGCCTCAGCATCTTGCCGGGCGCCGTTGCGGCCGGCGCTGGGCTCAGCGACGACGTCGTCGCAAACTACGGTTACGCGAGCGTGTTTGCGCACGAGAACGTGCTCACGCGGATGACGGAAGCCGATCCGCCGATCCCGTCGGCGCTCTACCCGACGAAGACCTTCTTCTACCGCATGTACTCCATGTACTTGAACGGCGAGGGGATTCAGATCATCCACCAGCCGAGCGCGCACACGGACGGCGACGTCGTCGTGTTCTTTCGCCGCGGCGACGTGATCGCGACCGGCGATCTCGTCGACACGACGCGCTTCCCGTTCATCGACGTGGAGCGCGGCGGCACGCTGCAAGGCGTGCTCGACGGGCTCAATCGCTTGATGGACTTGAGCATCCACAACGTGCCGCTCTTGTGGTATCCCGATCGCACGTTGCTCGTGCCGGGGCACGGCCACGTCTACGACAAGCTCGACCTCCTCGAGTACCGCGACGCGATCACGGTCATCCGCGACCGCGTTCGGCACTTGATCGACCAAGGCATGACGCTCGAGCAAGTGCAAGCCACCAATCCGACGCTCGGCTATCGCAGCCAGTACGGAACGGACACCGGTCCGTGGACGACGGAGATGTTCGTCGAGGTCGTCTACAACGAGCTCGCCGCAAAGAAGAGGGCGCAATGAGTCGAGCGAGCGGCACGATCGTCTCCGCTGTCGGCGCGATCGCGCTCGGTTTCGCCGCCCAAGCGCACGCGCAGCGGGGCGGGGGCCCCGCCGCGCCGCCGCCGAGCCCCAGAGCCGCGGCGCCGATAGACGTCACCGGGTACTGGGTGTCGATCGTCACGCAGGACTGGCGCTGGCGCATGGTCACGCCGAGGAAAGGCGACTACGAGGGCATCCCGCTGACGCCGGAAGGGCGCGCCGTCGCGGACGCGTGGGATCCGGCCGAGGACGAAGCCGCCGGCGAGCAATGCCGCTCCTACGGCGCGCCGGCGTCGATGTACGTTCCGGGGCGTATCCACGTCACCTGGGAGGGCGATCGCACGCTGAAGGTCGAGACCGACGCGGGGATGCAGACGCGGCTTCTGCGCTTTGGCGAGACCGCGCCGCCGCCCGACACGCCGCGAACGTGGCAGGGCTTCTCGATCGCAGAGTGGCAGACGCCGCGCCCGAATGTGCCGCTGCTCTTGCGGCCGGCGGAACGAACGGCCGACGCGCCGCCCGTGGTGCCGACGGGCGGGTCGCTTCGCGTCGTCACGACGAACCTGCGCGCCGGCTATCTGCGCAAGAACGGAGTCCCCTACAGCGAGAACGCCGTGCTGACCGAGTACTGGGACGTCTACGAGCGCCCGAACGGCGAGGAGCTGCTGACGATCACGACGATCGTCGAAGACCCGCAGTATCTGCGCACGCCGCGGCTCGTCGCTCCGGTGTTCAAGAAAGAGCCGAACGGCGCCAAATGGGATCCGACGCCGTGCTCGTCGACGTGGTAGCCCTATGAAATTCGCAGCGCTGATCGCGTTCATCGTTCTGCCGGCCGCTCCTACCGCGGCGCAGATCGATCTCACGGGCACGTGGGCGAGAAGCGGGCAGTCCGACAACGTGAACGCCGTCGAGCCCGTCGATCTGCTCGGCATCCCCGTGAACGAAGACGGTCGCGTGAAAGCGCTGAGCTACGACATCGCGGCACTGTCGGCGACCGAGCGGCAGTGCCAGATGTATCCGCCGTTCTACGCGATATCGGGGCCGTTCCCGCTCGAGATCTCGATGGTGCGCGAGCCGGTCACGCAGAAGCTGCTCGCATGGAAGATCGCGGGCTGGGGCGATCGCGACGAAACGATCATCTGGATGGACGGGCGACCGCATCCGTCGAAGTACGCGCCGCACCCGCACGGCGGGTTCACGACGGGCACGTGGGAGGGCGACACGCTGACGTCCGTCACCACGCACTTCAAGCTCGGCGACATCAAGCGCCATCGCGGTTTCAGCAGCGACCGAGCGACGTTCACGATGCGCTTCAATCGGCACGGCGACATCTTGACCGTGACGGGCATCCTCGAAGACCCGGTATATCTCGCCGAGCCGTACGTGCTGACCGAGGTCTTTCGTTTGACTACCAATCCGAACGGCTTCCCGCTGACGGCGTGCGAGACGATCGAGGAGCTGCCGCGCCTGCACGAGGATCCGACGATCGCGCCGCACTATCTGCCCGGCCAGCACCCTGCGATGAACGAGGTCACCGACAAGTACAACATCCCGCTCGAAGCGGTGCTCGGCGGCCCCGAGACGATGTATCCGGAGTTCCGCAAGAGGCTCGAGGACCGCTACGTCCTGCCGCCTCCCGTCGGCGGCGGCAACTAGATCAAGAAACCCCGGGCTGCTTGGCGGCCGATCGTTAACTTGCGGTACCGTAGGCGCTAGTATCGCGCAACGCCGAACATCAATAAGGAGAAGGGTCCCGTGAAGTCGTCATTCCGCACGATCGGCATCGTCGCCGCCACGCTCGTGACGTTCGGAGCGTGGGCGCAGGCGCAGCCGGGACGACCGGCGGCCCAGGCGACCGGACAAGGGCCGCCGGGACGGCCGGCGCCGCCGGCGCTCGGCGACGGCCCCTGGGACCTGCGCACCGAGACCGGCATGGTCCACGTGTCTGTCCTCACGAAGGATCTCCAGTCGCCGTGGGGGCTCGTGTTCCTGCCCGACGGCGACATGCTCGTCACCGAGCGGCCGGGGCGGCTACGCGTGATTCGCGACGGCAAGCTCGATCCCACGCCGATCGAAGGGTTGCCAGATCTCGTCAGCACCGGCATCAGCGGGCTCTTCGGTATCGCGCTGCATCCGGACTTCGCGCGCAATCGGCTCATCTACCTTGCGTACCCCAAGCCGCAACCGGACGACCGCGACGTGCTGACGCTGGCCGTCGCTCGCGCACGGTGGGACGGCGGAGCGTCGCTCGCCGACTTGAAAGACATCTTCGTGGCGAAGGACTGGTACGGCACGGCCATGAGCCGAGAGAACAACCGCTGCTGCGGCCAGGGGCCGGCGTCAGGCAGCTTCGGCGCGCGTATCGAGTTCGACAGAGAGAACCGGCTCTACATCACGTCCGGCGACCGCAACTGGGGCGAGAAGGCCCAGGATCCGCAGTCGCACCTCGGCAAGATCCTGCGGCTGAACGACGACGGCTCCGTCCCGAACGACAACCCGTTCGCCCGCACACGCGGTTATCTGCCGGAGATCTACACGCTCGGGCATCGTAACCAGACGGGCTTACGATTCGACCCGGCCACCGGCGAGCTTTGGTCGACGGAATTCGGCCCGGCCGGCGGCGACGAGTTGAATCGCATCGAGGCCGGTAAGAACTACGGCTGGCTCCTGATCACGCACGGCAACCACTACAACAACGAGCCGAAGAAGCTCGGATCGGGCGGCGTCGAAGGCTACGTCGATCCCGTCATATGGTGGCCGCGCGGCGGCAACCCCGGCAATCTCGTCGTCTACCGCGGCGAGCTCTTCCCAGCGTGGCAGGGCAACGTGATCATCGCGACGATGTCGAATCCGGCGCTGAAGCCCGGGCTCGTGCGCGCCGTCATCGGCGCCAACGGGGCACTCGAGCACGAGGAACGCATGCTGACCGAGATCGGCACACGCATGCGCGACGTCGTCGAGGCGCCGGACGGGCGGCTCTTCGTGCTCACCGAAGCATCGGCGTTCTCGTCGCCCGGAGCGATTCTCGTTGTCGAGCCGGGTGCTCAACCCGCTGCGCCACAGAGGTAACGGCCGCTGCGATCGCCCGGACGAGCAGTGACTGCCCACGCGCGATCGCGGCACGGTCGTCGACCGCCCGCGATGAACGACCCTGTCTGAAGGAGAGTATCGATGCTCGCCTTGCGAATGCGACAGAAGGACTCCGAGTTCTACTTCGTGAGTTATCGGGCCGAAGACTTGCTTCGCCGCGTCAGATTCGAGACGCGTTTTTACGGCGAGCGGGGAGAGGTCGTCGGCGGCGACGCGCCGGACGACGACGGTGCGCCGAAGGAGATCGACGACGTCGAGCGGTTCGTGCGCGAGATCGAGCGCAGCTCCGGCGCGTTTCAGCGCGAGCTGAACCGGCGCAAGGTGCGCCAGATCCGCGACTTCTTCCGTAACGAGACGGATCAGCCCGTGGTCCCAGGCGCCGTGCTCCTGTTCACGTCCGAGGAGCTCAAGTTCAGCCCGATCGGGCAGTACGAGCAGATGGGCGACCTCGCGCTGCCGCGCGCGCCGTTCCTGATCATCGACGGCCAGCATCGCCTCGCCGGGCTGCACTTCTACTTGCGCGAGCCCGACGCCGATCGCCGCATCGAAGTTCCCTGCGTCATCTTCGACGGGAAGACTGCGGACTTCGCGACCGAGATGTTCGTGATCATCAATTCCACGCATACTCGCATCAACAAGAGCCATCTCGTAGATCTCTACGAGAAGATCGAGTGGGGCACGGACCCTCACAAGAAGCTCGCGGCGCGGCTCGTGCGCGCGCTGTACGAGGAGAGCGATTCGCCGCTGCGTTATCACGTGAACATGCTCGGCGGGCGCTCGCAGCGCGACATGTGGATCAACCAGGCGCAGCTTTTCGGCGAGGTGCATCGATTCGTCACGCGCAAGGAATCGGAGGCGTGGACTAGCGACGGGCGCGGCCTGTCGCGCGATCGCGCTTACGGTTTCTTGCGCGACGTGCTGCGCGCTGCGAAGCGCGTGTTCGGCGACGCTTGGGGCGACAACAAGCGCTACATGGTCACCCGCGACGTGACGCTGAAAGCCCTGATCCGCGTGGCCGGCGACGTGGCGGCGAAATCCCGCGCGCTCGGCCTGACGCCATCCGCGAGCGCCGGCGCCGTCGAGGCGGCTCTCGTGAAGCGATTCGAGCCGTGGGGCGCGCTCGCCGCCGAGTTCCGCCGCGACGGCTTCTACGAGCGGTTCCCGGCCCGAGGCCAGGTCGAGCGCGTCGAGAAGATTCGCGACCGCCTGCGGCGCGACGGCGGCTTGTAAGCGGCCCCGCCGTCACCGCAGCAGCCGCCGCGTACCCGAGTGGTCGCGGCGCCGGTGTCCGGCCGGCGAAGGTCGAACGCAGGAAAGCGAGTACTGCCGCCCGAGCCGTCGTATGATTTCGAGCCATGAGAACGACGCTTCGACGACGCCGCGCTCTGCCCGCGACGATGGCCTTCGCCAGTCTGGTGTGGATGGCGAGCGCCGCTTCCGCCCAATCCACGGCGCGCGCGCCGGCATTCCGGGTGGACCCCACCTGGCCGACGATACCGAACGGCTGGGTGCTCGGCGAGGTCACCTCGGTCTCGGTCGACCGCAACGACGACATCTGGGTGCTGCACGTGCCGCAGTCGATTCCGGAGGACCGGCGCGCGAACGCCGCGCCGCCCGTGCTCAAGTTCGACTCCGAGGGAAAGCTGCTCGCGAGTTGGGGCGGCCCGCGCGAAGGTGCCGAGTGGATCGGGCGGGAGCACGGCATCTTCGTCGACGACAAGGACTTCGTCTGGATCGGCGGGCGCGCCGGCTGGCCGCGCGCAGCTCCGTCTACCGATGGGGCGCCCGTCAACAGCGACGACATGATCATGAAGTTCACGATGAGCGGCGAGCTCGTCATGCAGATCGGCCGTCGCGGCGCCAGCACGGGCAATCGCGATACGGAAAACGTGCACCAAGCCACGGACGTGTTCGTCGACACCGAAGCGAACGAGGTTTACGTTGCCGACGGCTACGGCAACAAGCGCGTCATCGTCTTCGATTCTGAGACCGGAAGGTTCAAGCGCATGTGGGGCGCGTTCGGCAATCCGCCGCCGGATACGTTCGCGCCGAACGCTCCCGCGCCGCAGCCACAGACGACACCCGAAGGTCCGCCGGAGTTCGGCTTGCCGCACGCGATCAAGGTGTCGAACGACGGCGTCGTTTACCTCGCGGATCGAATCAACAATCGCATCCAGATGTTCACGCGCGAGGGCGAGTTCCTGAAACAGGTGCGCGTCACGAACGAAGGCAGCGACGTCGTGCCGGTGCCCGCGGGGTTCGCGTTCTCGCCTGACCCGGGGCAGCAGCTTCTCTACGTCGTCGATTCCGGTCCGATGCGCATCGTGATCTTCGACCGGCAGTCGATGACGCAGATCGGCGTCGTCGGCCGGCGCGGCACGAACCCGGGCGAGTTCGACATCGTGCACCACATGGCCGTCGACTCGAAAGGCAACCTCTATACGGCGGAGATCGTCAACAACCGCCGCGCGCAGAAGTTCGTGCCGGTCGAGGCGCGTTAGGGCGTAGGCCTCCGAGCCGCACGTGGACAAGACTGCGCTGCAACGATTCGTCGACGAGACGTGGAGCGCCACGATCGTTCCGACGCTCTGCGAGTACATCGCAATTCCGAATCGCTCGCCCGCGTTCGACCCCGATTGGGAGAAGCACGGGCACATGGATAAAGCCGTCGCCCTCATCGAAAGCTGGTGCGCACGGCGCCCGATCGCGGGGCTCACGGTCGAGGTCGTGCGGCTGCCGGGCCGTACGCCGCTCATCTACATGGAGATTCCGGCCACGGCGCCGTCACGCGATACGGTGCTGCTGTACGGGCATCTCGACAAACAGCCGGAGTTCACGGGGTGGGAGACGGGCCTGGGCCCCTGGACGCCCGTGCTGCGCGGCGACCGGCTTTACGGTCGCGGCGGCGCCGACGACGGCTACTCGGCGTTTGCGGCGCTCACGGCCATCGAAGGCATTGAGAGGCAGAACCTAGGGCACGCGCGCTGCGTCGTGCTCGTCGAAGCGGGCGAGGAGAGCGGCAGCCCCGACTTGCCGGCGTACATCGAGTACCTCGAGGATCGCATCGGCGACGTGAGCCTCGTCGTGTGCCTCGACTCGGGTTGCGGCGACTACGACCGGCTTTGGAGCACGACGTCGCTGCGCGGCATCATTGCAGGCAATCTTTCGGTCGAGGTGCTGCGCGAGGGCGTGCACTCGGGCGCGGCGAGCGGCATCGTGCCGTCGAGCTTTCGCGTGCTGCGCGCGCTGCTATCGCGCCTCGAGGACGAGTCGACCGGCGCCATCAAGCTCAAGGAGCTCCGCGTTGCGATTCCGCGCGAGCGCATCGAGCAGGCGCGCGGCACGGCGCGCGTGCTCGGCGACGGCGTGTGGGAGGAATTTCCGCTCGTCGACGGACTGAAGCCGATGGGCAAGGACAATGTCGAGCGGATATTGAACCGAACCTGGCGCGCGACGCTGTCCGTGACCGGCGTCGACGGCATTCCTCCGCTCGAGAGCGCGGGCAACGTGCTGCGGCCGAAGACGACGTTCAAGCTTTCGGTGCGCGTGCCGCCCACGGCGGACCCGAAGCGCGCCACGGCGAAGCTCAAGCGGCTCCTCGAGAAGAGCCCGCCGTACGGCGCGAAAGTGACGTTCGCGAGCGAGCAGCCGGCCGCGGGCTGGAATGCGCCGAAGCTAGCGCCTTGGCTCGAGCGAAGCGTCGATGCCGCGTCGCAGCAATTCTTCGGCAAGTCCGCTTGCTACATGGGCGAGGGCGGCACGATTCCGTTCATGCACATGCTCGGACGCAAGTACCCGTATGCGCAGTTCCTGATCACGGGCGTGCTCGGGCCGCACTCGAACGCGCACGGTCCGAACGAGTTCCTGCACCTGCCGACGGCGCGCAAGCTCACGTGTTGCGTGGCGCAGGTCCTTCACGAGCACGGCCAACACTCGCGCGAGGCCGCCAAGGTCGGCAAGGCCGCGAACGTTACGAAGGCCGCGAAGCCCACGAAGGCGGCGAAGATGGCCACGGCGCACGGCCGGCGCGCCGTGCAATCGCAACGGGCCAGGCGCAAGCGCTGACACCGAGGCCAACCCGTTGCGCAGTCGGCGCTCTCAGCCGGGCGACCTCAGTGCGTCATGTCGTAGATGAGGTAGTTGACGGCGACTTCGTAGGCTTGGCGCGTGAAAGGCTCCGGATAGGCCGGATTGTCGGCTTGCTCCCAGCCTTCGCCGTAGTCGATGTTGTGCGAGATCAGCACCATCCACCGCCCGCGCGAGTCCCGAATGCCGCGCCAATGCGGCGTGACTCCGTCGTACCGTTCATAAAGCATTCCGGAGCTCATGTAGCCCGGTCCCGGTACCTGCAGGCGTTCCTCGATCTCGTACGGTAGTGAATAGATGGCCTCGTTGGCCGGCACGTCCTCGATCGGCCGATCGGGGAAGATACTTCGCATGCCTTCGACGAAGGCCTGCCACTCGTATTCGCCGTGGAAGTCGTCGACCATCAGGAAGCCGCCGCGCAGCAGATACTCGCGCAGTCGCGCGGCTTGCGAATCGCTGAATGCCCAAGACCAAACCTCGACGGCGTACAGCCACGGATAGTCGAACAGGTCGTCGGTGTTCGGGCTCAGCACGTGACCGTCGGGGTGGACGTCGATGCGCGTCAGGCGCTCGACGGCCTGCGAGAAATGCATTTCCGCGCGCGGATAGTCGACGTCCCAGCGGCTCCCGCTGCGGCCGCCGTCGTACGCGAGCCGCGCGAACGTCCACTCTTTGCGCTCGCCGGTCAGCGGTTGGTCCGGGATCGGTCCGTATCCGCGGCGGAAGCCACGCTGGGCGAGGACGGCCGACGTGACGGTGCAAAGTGTCACCGCGGCGACGATCAGGCCCAGTCGTCGTCCCATGTTGAGCCTCCGGGCGGATCGCGAGCTGTCTTGGATCGTAGCGCAGAGTCGCGGTCCGCGCCGCATTCAGAGTCGGCCGGCCGCGCTGTCGCGCCTATGGAGGCGGTCCGCGCTGCCGGTGAGGCTCCCGGCGGCGAGGCGGTCATTCCCAGCCGCCCGAGCGCAGCTCGATCGGCAGGATCTTCATGAACGCTTCGACGGCGTGAATCTGGCCGTCGTAGACCTTGAACGCTTCCCATACCGTGAGCTGGTCGCCGCCTTCCCGCTGCACACCCCACGCCATGCGGAGCCAAACGATGCCCATCCGCTCGTCGACGCCGATCACACGCGTCGCCACGTCGCCGAGCCGCTCGAAGATCGCGAGCGACTGCGTGGCGATGTTCTGGCAGCCGGGAGCGAAAGTGCAGTCCGGGCCGGCCATCACCTGGCCGTTCTCGTGGCGGTAGGCGTTCGGTGCGAAAGGCGCGTTGACCGCGGCGAACGTCTTCGCCTCGTTGAGGCCCCTCGGATAGTGCAGCGCCGCCTCGATCGCCTCCTCGCGCGACGCTAGCTGCTCCGGCCGCGGCGCAAGGTTCATGACTTTGCTCGGCGCGCTCAGCCCGTCGATGTTGAAGATGAGCCCTTCGGAGCGGCTGCGCGTCGCGACCGTTTCGATCTCCGTGATCTTTTCGTCGACGACTTCGAGGCGCACGACGAGCAGCACGGGCGCTCCGACCTCTTCGACGACGATGTGCGTCCCGGCCATCCCGGCGCGCTCGTCGAGGATGTCCTGCCGATAGCCGCGGAGCCGCGTGACGGTGTTGAGCAGCGTGAGCCGCTCGAGCGGCTTCTCGATGCCGTCCTCCGTCACGCGCACGGTGGTCGCCACGGGAATCTGGCCGGCGTCGTGCTCGAGCAGCGCATGGAGGAACGTCGTCATCGTGCTGCGCAGACACTCGCGGTCGCACGCATCGGCAGCCGTTGCGGTTCCGCTGGCCAAGACGGCCATACCCGCAAGCGCGGCAGCGAGCCCGATCGTCTTCATTTTTTCCCCCGTGCGCCGGTTAAGCCGGCAAGGTGTTGAATGTGAAAGTCATTTGTGTCGAAGGTGTAGCGAACCACGACAGCCCCGAGTCATGCGCAGTGGCGGGTAACCGCCGCGGCGAAGCGTTGACAGGGGGA
>Ga0209172_10003720_pt1 | contig 22439 bp, 26 predicted proteins | sample LarsenN4metaG_FD_184113 | JGI IMG/M metagenome (GOLD analysis project Ga0209172, IMG submission 184113) | Hot spring sediment bacterial and archeal communities from British Columbia, Canada, to study Microbial Dark Matter (Phase II) - Larsen... ... | reverse complement strand
ACCGCCACCGCGACGGCCCCGACGAACAGCGTCCGCCAGATCGACCGCTGCTCCGAGATGGCGTCCATCCGCTCCGCCGTGAAGATATCGCTCGCGCTCACCCCGGAAGCGCGCCCGTGTGGAGGGCGCGGTCGTCCAGGTGGCGGCATCCACCGACGCGAGCACCCGGCGGTCCCTCGCGTCCGGTCGTGGTCCGGCGGGCGAGGGGCTGCGTGACGGAGGGCGAAGCGAGGCCGCTCTGCTCGTCGTGCCGAAGTGACCATGGAAAGTGACCATGGTACATTCAGTTCGTCATGGACGTGCTTCCCGTGTCGCGCTTCAAGGCCACCTGCCTCGCCGCCCTCGAACGGGTGCGCAGGACCGGCCGCCCGCTGCTCGTCACCAAGCGTGGCGTGCCGATCGCCCAGGTCGTGCCACCGCCGACGCCGAAGCCCAAGGAGGGCGCGTTCGGCGCGATGCGAGGGACGGCCACGGAGCTCGGTGACCTCCTCGAGCCCCTTCCCGAGGAGGAGTGGGAAGCCCTCCGGTGAGCTCGCGGCGCCGCCGGCCGGGACCTCCGTTCCTGCTCGATACCCACGTCTGGTTCTGGTACCTGGTCGGCTCGGACCGCCTCCCGCCGGGACTCCGCGACGCGATCGACGATGCTCTCGGCGAGCTCTGGCTCTCACCGATCTCCGTGTGGGAGCTCTGCATGCTGGACGAGCGCGGGCGGGTGCGGCTGGAGCCCGATCGCCGGTCGTGGGTGGAGGAAGCCCTCGGTCGCCTCCCCCTCGAGGAGGCGTCGCTCAACCGCGAGGTCGCGCTGGTGAGCAGCGAGGTCGAGCTCGCCCAGCGGGACCCCGCGGACCGGTTCCTGGCCGCCACGGCGCTCGTGTTCGGGCTCACGCTCCTCACCGTGGATGAGCGCCTGACGAACGCCCCGGGGATCCCGACCCGCTCCTCCTAGCCGCGATCCGCGACCGCCGACGGTCTCCGGCAGCCCGGACCATCCGTCATACGTACTGACCCATGCCGCCGGCGACGTCGATCGAGGCGCCGGTGATGTACGACGCGCGATCGCTCGCCAGGAACGCCACGATCCCCGCGACCTCGTCGGGCCGTCCGAAGCGCCCGAGGGGAACCTCGTCGCGCGCCATCGACGCGAAGAACTCCTCCTCGCTCATCTCCGGGGCGCGTCGCTGGTGGATGTTCCTCCACTGCGGGGTCACCACGAAGCCGATGTTCACGCTGTTGACCAGGATCCCGGCCGGCGCCAGCTGGATCGCCAGGGTCTTGGTGAACGCCAGGCAGGCGGCCCGGTTCACCGACGTCGCGAAGAAGGACGGGTCGGGGTAGCGGCCGAAGACCGCGTTGATGTTGATGATCCGGCCCCCGCCGCGTCGCTGCATGTGTGGGATCGCCGCGCGGCTGCACCGGATCATCGAGAACAGCTTCACGTCGAGATCCGCGCGCCAGTCCTCGTCGGTCAGGGTGTCGAAGTTCCCCGGGCGCGCGGCCCCCGCGTTGTTGACCAGGATGTCGATCCCGCCCAGGGCCTCGGCCGAGGCCGCGATGAACCCCGTGACCTGGTCCGGATCGGTGACGTCCGCGACCTGGGCGTGGACCCGGCGGCCGGTCGACCGGAGCTCCTCGGCCGCGGCCTCCAGGTCCTCCGCCCCGCGGGCGCAGATCGCCACGTCCGCGCCGCTCGCCGCGAGCTCGATCGCGATCGCCCTCCCGAGTCCCCTGGACCCACCCGTGACCACGGCCGCGCGACCGTGGAGGGAGCCGGTCGAGCTCACGGCTCGGTGGATGCAGGCTCGCTCGGCGGCAGCAGGCCGGCGAGCTCCAGCAGCGCCCGACGCGGCGGCGAGAACACGTCGATCTCGAAGCACGACGAGTCCAGGGTCCGGGCGCCGTGCGGCACGAACGGCGGGACGTGCACCACGTCGCCCGGGCGCATGATCCGGACGTCGCCGTCGAGGTCGAACTCGAACTCCCCCTCGATCACGCAGGCCACCTGCTCCTCCTCGTGCGAGTGGACCGGGGCCACCGTGTTCGGCTGGAACCGGACGAAGTTCACGAGGAGGCGCTCGCCGAGGATCGGCTGGAAGGCGAGCCCCGCCGCGAACTCGATCGGGTCGATCGCGTTCACGTCGACGTAGCGGCCCTTGGACCGCGGCGCGCCCGGATCCCCGGCCCCCATCTCGAAGTAGCTGCCCTGGGTCATGTCCCTCCCTCCATCGCGGTTCGGATCAAGGCGGCCAACCGGCGGGTGCCCTCGCGGATGTCCTCGTCGCGGATCCGGCTGAAGGCCAGCCGGAGGTTGTTCGCTCCCTGGGGGTCGGGGAAGAACGGCGGTCCGGGGACGAAGGCGACCCGCTGCTCCATCGCCCGCGCGGCGAGCGCGACCGCGCTCACGCCCTCGGGCAGCGTGAGCCAGGTGAAGAAGCCGCCACGCGGCATCGTCCACGAGACGTCGGCCGGCATCTCCTCCTCCAGCGCCCCGAGGAGCGATCCGCAGCGCCTCGCGTAGAGCGCCCTCGCCCGCTCGTTCTGCGGCTCGAGCAGCCCCCGGCGGCCGTACTCCTCGAGCAGCCGCTGCCCGAGCGCGCCGGCGCACTGGTCGGTGACCTGCTTGGCCCGGACGAGCTCGGCGACGACCTCCGAGGGACCCACCGCCCAGCCGAGCCGCACGCCCGGGAAGAACGTCTTCGAGAAGGTGCCGATCTGCACGACGGTCTCGGGGGCGAGGGCCCACAGGCTGTCGGGCCGCTCGGGTCCGAAGCCCATCTCGCGGTACGCGACGTCCTCGACCAGGAGCAGGCCGTACCGGCGCGCGATCTCGACGAGCGCGGTCCGGCGCTCGATCGACAGGCTCACGCCCGCGGGGTTCTGGTGGTCGGGGATCGTGTACAGGAGCTTCGGGTGACCTTCGGTGGAGAGGAAGCGCTGGAGCAGGTCGACCCGGAGCCCGTCGCCGTCGATCGGGATCGCCCGCACGTCGGTCTCGAAGCTCCGGAACGACATGATCGCCCCGAGGTAGGTCGGGCCCTCGACGAGCACGGTGTCCCCGCGGTCGAGGCACGCCTTGCCCAGGAGCTCGAGGGCCTCCACGCCGCCGCTGGTGACGACGAGCTCGGCGCTCTCCGGCCGGCGCCCCTCGCGGGCGTGGAGCATCCCCGAGAGGAAGTCCCGGAACCCGGGGAGCCCCTCCGTCGGGCCGTACTGGAAGGCCGAGGGGTCGCCCGAGGCGATCAGCTCCCGCACGATGTCGGCGAGGGCCTCGCCCGGGAAGGTCTCGGGATCGGGGAAGCCCCCGGCGAACGAGATCACGTCCCTGGCCCCCGAGAGCGACAGGATCGAGGCCAGTCCCTCGCCCACGCCGGCGCGGGTCCGGGCGGCGAACAACCGCCCCCATCGTTCCGTGGTCGATCGGTGACCGGCGATGACCCTTGTCTCCGTACCCGGCGCTCAGTAGCCTGGTTTGTAACACAGAGGAGGTTCGAGGGTGAACGGATGCCCACCCGCACGCCCTGATCAGGACTCGATTGCCAGCAGGAGCGGCATGGAGACCTGGCGATGAAGCAGCCGGCACCCGTCGTGAGATCGGCCCGGCGGGCCAGGCTCGCGGCGAGGGAGGAGGGCCCGGGCCGCGTCGCGCTCGACGCGACCGACCTCGCGATCCTGCGCCTGCTGTCGATCGACGCCAGGGTCTCCCTGCGCAGCATCGCCCGCGAGCTCGGGATGTCCCCGCCCGCGATCACCGACCGGGTCGCCCGTCTCGAGGGGCTCGGCGTGATCCGCGGGTACCGCGCGGAGATCGACCGGGCCCTGCTGGGCTTCCCGCTCGTGGTCTACGTCGGCATCGTCTCGGTGCAGGGGAGCGACCAGACCCAGGTGGTCGAGCGCCTCCGGGAGACGCCGGAGGTGGAGGACGTCCGGCTGGTCACCGGTCCGAAGGACCTGCTCGTCCGGCTGCGTCTACGCGACACCGGCCATCTCCGCGAGGTGCTGTTCGACCGGATCTGGTCGGTGCCGGGCGTCGACCGGACCGAGACCTTCGTGAGCCTGGGCGGGATGGAGCCCAAGCCCTTCGACGTGCTGCTGATCGAGGGCCTCCTGGCGGACGCACGCGCGGACACCTGAGAGGCCGTCGGGCCGTCTACCCGTAGTAGGTCGGCTGGACCTCCGCCTTCCCCTCGTCGTCCGGGATCAGCTCAGGGTGCTGGTAGCGCGACGCCCACCGGAACCCGTACTTGACCGTCCTGATCTTCCTCGGGACGATCTTGATCGTCCAGCACGGCTCGACGTTCTTGGGGCCCCGGTACTCGTTCGCCTTCTCCCCGAGGTAGCGGGGCCCCGTGTGGTACGTGCCGATCTTGTTCCAGATCGACATCTCTCCGGTGTCGAGGTACGGCCCGACCGCGGCCTCCACGATCACCGCGGTGCCCTCGCAGATCACCTTCTGGAGCGGCGGGTTCGGGTTGTCGACGAGGATCGTGACCCGCGGGTCGCGGGCGAGGTAGTGGGCCCACTCGGAGCGGGCGCGCGGCACCACCCAGAAGGCCACGCCATCCCAGTGGTACCAGCTGGCGGCGATGTAGGGCGAGCCGTCCGGCTTCAGGCACGCGATCTTCGCGATCCACGGCTCCTGGAGGAACTCGTTCATCTCCCGGACGGACATGGGGGACGGCTTGTCCCCGCCCATGAAGTCGCCGCCCTCGCCGTCGGTCATCAGTAGACCTCGAAGTACTCCTGGTGCTCCCAGGGCGTCACCTTCGTGAGGTGGTCCTCCATCACCGACCCGTCCTCGCTCGTGATCGAGGCCATGTAGGCGTCGATCTCCGACTGCTTCACGGCGTCGATGAACTCGATGAACGGCTCGCCGAGCGCTTCCCGGAACACCTCGTCCCGCTTCAGGGCCTCCATCGCGTCCATCAGGCTGCGCGGCAGCAGCGGCTTGTCGACGAGGTACGGCTCCTCGTCCATCGGCCCCGGATCCGTCTTGTTCCGGATGCCGTCGAGCCCGGCGATGATCTGCGACGCGATGTACAGGTACGGGTTGGCGCACGGCTCGCCGGCACGGTTCTCGACGTGCGCCGCCTCGTCGCCGGGGCCGGCGCTGCACACCCGGATGTAGGCGGCCCGGTTCTCCAGGGCCCAGGTGATCTTGTCGGGCGCGAACGACTCCGGACGGAACCGCTTGTACCCGTTGATCGTCGGGGTCGAGAACACGCACTGCGCCGCCGCGTGCTCGAGGAGCCCGCCGACGAAGTGCTTGCCGGTCTCGGACAGCCACTCACCCGTTCCCCACTCGCCGCCCTCCCGGTTGGTGAAGGCGTTCCGTTGCTTCTCGATGTCGCGCAGCGACTGGTGCAGGTGCCAGCCGCTCGAGAAGAAGTTCTCGAGGTTGGGCCGGCACATGAACGTGGCATGGTAGCCGTTCCGGCGGCAGATCTGCTTGGTCGCCGTCCGGAACAGGACCATGTTGTCGGCGGACCCCATGCCCTCGCGCGGATCGAAGGTGAACTCGCACTGCCCGGGACCCCATTCGTCCTCCATCGTCCGCAGGGGGAGGCCGACCCCCTGGAGCTGACGCTCGAGGATCGAGAGGATCTCGTCGATCTCGTCGTTCCGGTTCTCCGTCAGGTACTGGAACCCGTGGGCGATCGCGCGCACCTTCGGCGGCTCGGGCGGCCAGCCGGACTGCTCGGGGAGCAGCATCGGGTCCTCGAGCTTGGTGATGTAGAACTCGACCTCGAGGCCCGAGACGTACTCGTAGCCTTCGTCGGCCAGCTTGCCCAGGAGCTGGCGGAGCACGTAGCGGCTGGAGAACGGGACCGGCTTGCCGTTCTGGAAGTAGGCATCCGAGAGGCACCAACCGGTGCCCGGCGCCCACGGCAGCTCGCGGAAGGAGAGCGGGTCGGGGACCAGGATCATGTCCGGGTACCCGGTCATCTCCGGGATGCCGAACCCGCCGCCGGAGCGGAACAGGGGGAAGATGATCCGGTTCACCGTGTCCATGATCAGGACCGCCGTCTGCATGTCCTGACCGTTGCGCATCGCGTGCAGGAACGCGTTCGCGGTCAGGGTCTTGCCGCGCAGGATCCCGTGTTGATCCGGCCAGGAGATGCGGACGGTGCGGAGGTTGCCCTCCTTGACGAGCGCGCTCACGCGTTCGGCGGCCTGCTTCTGCTCCTCCGTCCAAAGGTCGTGCTGCTCGACGAAGTCGAGCTTCCCCACGCTGATGGCGTCAAGTTCGATGGGCACCTCGATCCCCCTTCCGCGCGCGATCACCGGCGATGCACAGGTCAGACAGCGCGTGCGGCCGCCCGCTGATGCCTCCAGGCGTATATCCCACCGAACTTTCGTTTGTCAAGCGATAGGGTTGCTCGGCCGAGCGCATGATAGCGAGGGGCACGATGTACCTTCCAAGACGCCACGCTCCCGGCTGGCGGTGCCGGGGTTCACGGAGGGAGGAGACGTGATCGACGACCACTGCCATCCGTTCTCGCTGCGGGCCGAGCCGCTCGACCTGAGCGAGCTCAGCCTGAACATCGATCCGGGGGACGCAGCCTCGGAGCGCCGGCGCGCCGACGGGCCGTGGCGCCTCGCTCAGGAGCTCCTGACCGTGCGGCTCGCCCGCTACCTGGGGTGTGATCCGGGCGAGGTCGCCGCGGCGCGCGAGGAGGCGAGCCGGGACTGGCAGCGGTACGTGACGTCGCTGTTCGCCGACGCGGGGATCACCGACCTGGTGATGGATCCGTCATGGCCGCCCGGCGCGGGGGAGCGGCTCGAGGAGTACGCGGCGACCTCCGGCTGCGCGATCCATCCGATGCTCCGGTTGGACCCGATGGTCGACGCCGCGATCGAGGCCGGCGCATCCGCCCGCGAGATCGTGGACGACGTCCTCGCCCGGATGCAGGCCGCCGCGGGCAGCGGGTACGTCGCGTTCAAGACGATCCTCGCGTATCGGACGGGGCTGACGGTCGACCCCGACGCGAGCATGGGACAGGCCGAGGCCTCCCTGCGTTCGGAAGGTCCGGTCCGGCGTCGAGGCAAGGCGCTGCGTGACCTCCTGCTCCGGCGAGCCCTCGGGATCGCCGCCGACCTCGGGCGTCCGTTCCAGATCCACACCGGGATCGGCGACTCGGAGATCAGGATCGCCGAGGCGAACCCGCTGCTCCTGGAGGAGCTGCTCCGAACCCCCGAGGGGCAGGCCGCGCGGATCGTGCTGATCCACGGGTCGTATCCCTGGCACGAGGAGCTCGCCTACCTCGCGACCACGAAGCCGAACGTCTGGGCGGACCTCTCGCTGTTCAACCTGTTCTCGCCGGTGACCAGCGGTGGGAGGCTCCTCAGGATCCTCGACCTCGCGCCCGCCACGAAGATCCTGCTGGCGACCGACGGCTATCACCAGCCAGAGTTGTTCTGGTTCGGCGCCCAGATCCTCCACGATGCGTGGGGGTACGCCTCCGCGGCCATGCGCGAGGCTGGGGCCAGGGACGCATGGCTCGAGGACGTGCGTTCGATGATCTCCGAGGGGAACGCGCGCTCCCTCTACGGTCTCTGACCGGCCAGCGCGAAGCGTCGGCTGATCCGACGGCGGGGGGATGATGTTCCGATGCGTGAGATCGGGGAACGCTCCGCGGCGCTGGAGCGGCCGCTGCTCCTGGTCGACGTCGACGGCGTGCTGGCGCCGTTCGGCCACGGCGCCTCGGAGGAGGAGCGCGCCGCCGAGGGGACGCTCGACGTCGACGGGCTCGGGATCCGGATCGTGCGCGACCTCCGCGGCTGGATCTCGCGCCTCGAGGACGCGTTCGAGTGCGTGTGGGCGACCGCCTGGGAGCACAAGGCGCCGCTGGTCTTCGGACGGGTGTTCCGGTTCGGCTCGGGGTGGCCGGTGATCCCGTTCTCCGGCCCGAACGGCGGCGGACCGACGTGGAAGCTCGTCCACGTGGCGGGGTGGTGCGAGGAGAACGCGGCCGGGCGCCGCGTGGCCTGGATCGACGACGACCTCTCGTGGGACGCCCGGGAGTGGGCGCGCCGGCGCGACGAGACCCTGCTCGTGCGGACCGATCCGGCGAGGGGGATGACGGCGGCGGACGTGGACCGGTTGCTGGCCTGGGCGGCGATGCCCCAGGCCGAGGCGTGAGGCCACCGCCCGTCGCATCGCCCGTGACGATGGACGAACGTCTCAGCGGCGCGCGGAGGATCCCCACCCGCTCGTCGTAGCGGATCCCCGGAGCCGTACGGCGTGCATCGGGTGCCCCGGCTCAGCGCTCGGACCCGAGCGACCAGAACCCGGCGGGGGCGAGGATCGGCGTCCCGCGATGGACCTCGAGCGCGAGCAGGTCCGGATCGCCCGTGACGATCGCGTCGGCCCCGCCGGCGGCGGCCGTCGCGAGGACCGGGTCGTCGTCGGGACCTCCGGTGGCCGTCGAGGCGCCCGCGGGCCCGATCACCTCGGACAGGTCCTCGAGCTCGGCGCGCACCATCCGGGCCAGCTCCGGGGGGAAGCGGAGGTCATCGGTCAGCGCGCGCTCGAGCTCCTCGAGGAGCCCGGGGCTCGTGACGAGGTCGACGTCACCCCGGATCGCCCGCTCGAGCAGGGATCTCGGGGAGCCGGGGAACAGGACGGCGGCGACGACGACGTCCGTGTCGAGGAGGGCTCGCACTACCGCGGACGCCCACGCCGCGCTTCCCGGACGGCCGCCGCCGCGTCCTCCTCGCGGATCCCGAGACGGCGGGCGGCTTCCTCACCGGCCGCGAGGACGCGGTCCCACCGGTCGCGGCGATCGAGGTACTGGCGCAGGGCCTCCCGGTACAGCTCGCTCCGCGTCCTCCCCTCCGCCCGCGCCGCCCGCTCGGCCCTCCGCGCGAGCTCGGGCGGGAGGGAGATCGTGACGGTCCGCGAAGGCCTCATCCTGTCGCCACGCCCCTGTAAGACAAGCTGCTACCGCATCGTAGGGCGGTGATCCGCCCCGGTCAACGCCGGGCAGGTCGTCGCCCCCGCCGTGTCGCCGGGTACCGTCCCGGGTCGTGTCGGCCGGTTCCGAGATCCCGGGAACGGAGCTCCTCCGCGGGCTGGGGGAGGTGATGCCGCTCGAGCGGATCGGCTCGCTCCTCCGGGACCTCGCGGACGACCGGAGCCTGGAGCGGCTGCGCGAGGCCGCGGGCGGCGAGCTGGGGTCGCGGGAGCGGGCGGGCCCGGGTACCGTGCGTACCTCCAGCGCTCGGCGTGGGCGCTCCGAGCGCTCGCCGGCCGGCTCGGCGTCCCGGTGGGCGAGGCCCCGGCGGCGCTCGGCCGCCCGGGCTCGACGCCGCCGAAGCTCGTCGACGAGTACCTGTGGATCCGGGCGCGGACCCTGAGATCCCTCGGCGCCCCGGATCCCCGAGGATCGACCGTGTCCTCCTCGAGCCGCCCTGACCTCGTGGCTCAGCCGCCCCGCCGCAGTGGACGGCGAGGGCGCCGGGCGCGGTGCTCGGCGAGGGTCTCGCACTACACGGGGGCGGAGCGGGTGGCGAGCGTGATCGCCGAGCGGCCGAGCGCGGTCCGGCGGCTGGCCGACACCCTGCGGAGCCTCGACGCGCTGATGCGCTGAGGGTCCCCGGACGTCGTCGGGCGGCGGTATCCTTCGGCCGATGGCGTCCTACGAGTACGTCTGCCTCGCGTGCGAGCACCGGTTCGAGGATCGGCGCCCGATGGGCGCCGGTCGAGACCGCGCTCGCCTGCCCCTCCTGCGGGAGCGACCGCGTGCGGCGTCGGTTCTCCTTCGTCGCGGGTCCGGGCACGCGCAGCGCGCCCTCGGGCGGCGGCTGCGCCTGCGGCGGCTCGTGCGCCTGCGCCGGCTGAGGCGCCCGCCCCCGGACCCAGACGGGACGGCCGCGAGCGTTCGCGACCGCGGGGCGCGTTGTGTATGCTGTGTGCATGTACACCGAACGCCTCCAGATCCTCGTGAGCCCAGAGCAGCGGCGCAGGCTCGAGGCCGCCGCACGCAGGCGGGGCGAGTCGGTCTCGGCCCTGGTCCGTGACGCGGTCGAGCAGCACCTGGGCTCGGTCGACCCGGCGGACCGCCTCGAGGCGCTCGAGGCGGTCCGCGGGATGCGGGGGCGGTACCTCCCGGTCGACGAGCTCGAACGGCTCGTCGAGGGGGAGCGCACCGGGCCTTGACGTTCTTCGTGGACGCGAACGTCATCGTCTACGCGGCGACCGCGAGCGGGTACCGCGATCCGTGCCTACGGGTGCTCGAGGCGGTCGCGGCCGGACGGGCCGACGGTCGGACCTCCCCCGCGGTCCTGGAAGAGGTCTGGTACGTCGAGCGCTCCGGGCGGGCCGGGCGCGTCGACGGGCTCGCCGCGCGTGCCTATGCGATCTTCACGCCGCTCCTCCCGGTGACCGACGAGGCGTTCCGCCTGGCGCTCGAGGTCCGGGGCTCAGGGCTCGGCCCCGCCGACCGGCTCCACGTGGGCACGTGTCGGTCCCACGGGATCGACACGGTGGTGTCGGCGGACAGCGGGCTCGGCGGTCTCCGAGGCCTGAGGAGGGTCGATCCCCTGGACGCAACGGCGCTGGACCGGCTGCTGTCCGAGGGCGGCTGATCGCGGGCTGCGACCGCGCCCGGATCACCCGCGCGACGCGAGACCCCGCCGTCGGGGGGTGGGAGGGCCGCCCGAGCTACCGAGAGCTCGGCAGCACCTGGTTCGACTCGAGGAAGTCGTCGGTCAGGTAGAAGGCCTCCCGGGTGAGCGCCCGGGTCTTGCGGCTGAAGATCACCGAGAGCTCGCGGCGCCCGTCCTCGTAGTGCAGGTAGACCTTGATCGTGGAGGCGTCGACGCGAAGCTCGTTCCACGAGGGCGGCGTGAACCCGCGGACCCGGCGCGTCGCGGCCGTGCTCGAGTTGCAGATCAGGATCCCGTTCAGCCCCCAGAAGAACGGCACGTGCTTGTGGCCGGCGAGCACGATGTCCACGTCGAGGCGCGTGAGCTCGGCCAGCAGGTCGCCGGCGTCGGTGATGATGTTCCGCTCCCGGCCGGTCCCCGGGATCGGGACGAGGTGGTGGTGGATCGCCAGGATCTTCAGGTCCCGCTCCCGGTCGAACTGCTCACGGATCCACGGGTACCACTCGCGACCGATGTGCCCCTCGTCCAGGTCGGGCACCGACGAGTCCACGCCGATCACGGTCACGCCGGTCGCGAGCACGCGCTCGGCCCGTTCGGGCTCGAGCGGCTGCCGGTACCGCGAGAACCGGTCCCCGAACCGGCGCTCGAAGTGGACGAACCCCACGTTCCTCGCGTCGTGGTTGCCGGGGATCACGACCGTCGGCGCCTCGATCCGGCCCAGCCACCCGGCGGCCTGCTCGAACTCCCACTCGTACCCGGCGGCCGTGAGGTCGCCCGTCACCACCGCGATGTCCGGACGCAGCGCGTTGATCCGTTCGATCGTCCGGGCCATCAGCTCGTCCTGGAACGTGAGCTCGCCGCAGTGGATGTCCGAGAGGTGGGCGATCCGGAGCGGGATGTCGGCGATGGGCATCTCGGTCCCCCGCGGCGGGCGTCGCCGCCAGCGTAGGATACGCGAGGGGGCGACCGTGGCGGAAGCGATCTCGCACAGCCTGGTCAAGGCGCTGCGGTCGGTGCCGGATTTCGAGGCGCTCGACGACCGGACCCTGCTGCGCCTCGTGGGCGCCTCGGCGAACCTCGTCTGGCCCGCCGGCGGCGTGATCTTCGAACGCGGCTCAGAGTCCGAGGCCCTGTACATCGTCCTGTCGGGCGAGGTGTCGATCACCGAACCCGGCGACGGGGGCGAGGTCGAGATCTCCCGGATCGGCCCGGGGTCGTCGTTCGGCGAGCTCTCCCTGCTGCTGCACACGACCCACACGCGCCGCGCGCGCGCGACGGAGCCGACCGAGCTCATGGTGATCCCCGAGCACTCGTTCCAGGATCTGCTGGCGTCGAACCCGGACCTCGCGAACCACTTCCGGCATCGCCTGGAGGAGCGACTGCCGGTGCGCGGTCAGGATCCGCAGGCCATCTAGCGCGGTGCGGGTCCGCGTCAGACCGTGACGCCGTCCATCGCCCGGACGGCGATCGTCTCCAGCCGCGACCCGTCGGCCAGGAGCGCGCGCAGCGCGAAGTCGGCGCTCGCGCGGGCCACGTCCTCGACCGAGTCCGGCGGCCGCCCCGAGTACCGGCGGATGTTCACGATGTTCATCGCCGTGATCATCTCCTGCGCGAACGCGGGGTCGACCTCGACGAACTCGCCGCTCCGCACGCCCTGGCGGACCATGTCGCGGATCGCCTCGTGCAGGTGCTCGAGCCGCCCGTGCCAGTAGGCGAAGTCCCGGTCCTGCATGATCTCGCTCACGTGCACGCCGGAGAGGTCGTAGGGCGAGCCGCACAGGAACGCCGTGTCCTCGAACACGAACCGGTACAGGCGCTCGGCGGCCGGCCCGTCGCCGTCGGCCACGCGGCGGGCCTTCTCGGCCGCCTCCTCCACGCTGTAGGCGAGCAGGGTCTCCAGGATCTCGCGCTTGGTGGCGAAGTGGTGGAACAGCGAGGGCTGGCGGACGCCGACGGCGGCGGCGATCTCGCGGGTCGAGGTCCCGGTGTACCCCTTGCGGGCGAAGAGCTTCGAGGCCTCGCGGAGGATGCGCTCCTTGGTCCCCTCCTCGGTGCCCACGCCGCCGATCTCCCCTCGCCCCCGCGGGTCTTGACAGCTCGTAGCCTATCGAACGATAGTCCGGTCCTCACCGGATGGACGCGTCGAACCAGCCGCCTGCCCCGCCCGTGGGGCCCCTCGACCCGCTCCGGGTCCCGCGCTTCGCGGGGCCGTCCACGTTCGCGCGGCTTCCGCGCCTGGACGAGGTCGCCCGCGCCGACGTCGGCGTCCTTGGGATCCCGTTCGACTCGGGGGTCACCTACCGGCCCGGGGCCCGGTTCGGCCCGAACGCCGTCCGGAACGCGTCGCGACTGCTCCGCGCCTACCACCCGGCCCTGGACGTCGAGCCGTTCGCGGCCCAGCAGGTGGTGGACGCCGGGGACGTCGCGTGCAACCCGTTCTCGATCGAGGAGGCGATCGAGCGGATCGAGCGGGAGCGGGGGCAGCTCGGGGACGTGGTCGACCGCGTCGTGACCGTCGGCGGCGACCACACGATCGCGCTGCCGCTCCTGCGGGACGCGCGCCGGCGGCACGGGCCGGTCGCGCTGGTGCACTTCGACGCGCACCTGGACACGTGGGACACGTACTTCGGTGCGAGCTACACGCACGGCACGCCGTTCCGTCGGGCGTGGGAGGAGGGCCTGCTGCTCGAGGAGCGCTCGGTGCACGTCGGGATCCGCGGCCCCCTGTTCTCGCCGTCGGACCTGGTCGACGACGCGAAGTTCGGGTTCGCGATCCTCTCGGCGCTCGACGTGCTCGACCGGGGGATCGGCGGGTGCCTCGAGACGATCCTTGCCCGCGTGGGCGAAGCACCCGTGTACGTCTCGATCGACATCGACGCGCTCGATCCGGCGTTCGCCCCCGGGACCGGGACGCCGGAGCCGGGCGGGCTGACAAGCCGCGAGATGCTCGGGATCCTGCGCGGGTTCCGGGGCCTGGACCTCGTGGGGGCCGACGTCGTGGAGGTCTCGCCGCCCTACGACCACGCGGAGATCACGGCGACGGCCGCCGCCCACGTGGTCTACGAACTGATCTCGCTCTTCGCCGCGCACCGCGGCAGGGGTGGATGAACGGGATGGGGCCGGTCCACGCACCGGCAGGACTCGACACCCGGCAGGGGGAAGGGAGGGGACACGATGGATGGTGAGCGCAGGCTCACCCGGCGCGAGCTGCTCCGGCGTGCGCCGCTGATCGGCGCCGCGGGGCTCTCGCTGCCGGCGATCCTGGCGGCCTGCGGCCGGACGCCCGAGGACGTCGGCGGCGGCACGACGGGTCCGACCGGCGTGACGGGCGGCGCGAGCCCGTCGCCGAGCGCGATCCCGACCGAGGACATCGCGGGCAGCACGATCAAGGTCAGCACGTACGGCGGGTTCTTCGAGGAGAACTTCGCCGCGATGTACCCAGCCTTCACCGAGGCGACCGGCGTGACGGTCGAGTCGATCTCGCAGCCCACCTCAGAGGTGTGGGTCGTGCAGCTCGACCAGTCGGTCCGCGCCGGGACGCCGCCGCCCGCCGACGTCTCGATGCTCTCGGGCGTCGGGATCCAGCGGGCGATCAAGGGGGACATCCTGGCGACCTACCCGGTCTCGTCCCTCACGAACGCCGACAACATCGCGGAGGGCTACATCCGCACCGCCGAGGCCGGCAACGTCACCGGGGTCGGCAACGTGTCCTGGTACATCACGATCGTCTCGAACACCGAACGGGTGCCCGAGAGCCCCACGAGCTGGACGGCGTTCTGGGATCCGGCGTGGGAGAACGAGCTCGCGCTGCTGCGCAACGCGGGGAACTCGTTCCTGATCGAGATCACCGCGGCCGTGTACTTCGGCGGGTACGACATCCTGGAGACCCAGGACGGCGTGCTCGAGGTGCTGACCAAGCTCCAGGAGGTCAAGCCGAACGTCAAGATGTGGTACCGGGACGAGGCCCAGGCGCAGCAGGCCTTCAACACCGGGGAAGTCTCGCTCGGCCAGTTCTACCACGACATCACGACGTACGCGGCGTCCCAGGGCGAGCCGCTGCGCAGTGTCTTCCCGGACGAGGGGGCGATCCTGGACTCGGGGTTCTGGGCCGTGACGAAGACGACCGAGAACCTGGCCGCGTGCGTCGCGTTCATCGACTACTTCTGCCAGCCGCAGATCCAGGCCGAGCTCGCGCGGACGCTCGGCACGACCCCGACGGCGAAGAAGGAGACGATGGACCTGACCGACGAAGAGTACGAGGCGGTCGGCGGACCGGGCCCGGACGCCGCGCTCCGGCCGAAGTACGAGATGTACGACGAGTGGGAGGACTGGATCGACCAGCGGTGGACCGAGATGATCCTGTCCTGAGCCCGGGATGAGCGTGGACGCGCGCGGGGGGCTGGAGCTCCGGGGGCTCGTCAAGCGCTTCGGCGAGGTGACCGCCGTGGCCGGCGTGGACCTGGAGCTCCCGCCCGGCAAGCTGATCTCGTTCCTCGGCCCCTCGGGGTGCGGGAAGACCACGATGCTCCGGATGATCGCCGGGCTCGAGCCGCCGACCGAAGGCCGGGTCTTCCTCGACGGCGAGGACATCACGGACCGGCCGCCGCACCTGCGGGACATCGGCATGGTCTTCCAGACGCTCGCGCTGTTCCCGCACCTGTCGGTGGCCGGGAACATCGGCTACGGGATGCGGATCCGCGGCGTCGACCCGGAGAGGATCCGCGCGCGGGTGGACGAGCTCCTGCGGATGGTCTCGCTCGAGGGGATGGGGGACCGGCGGATCTCCCAGCTCTCGGGCGGCCAGCGCCAGCGCGTCGCCACGGCCCGCGCGCTCGCCCTCGAGCCTCGGCTGTTCCTGCTGGACGAGCCGCTCTCGGCGCTCGACGCGAACCTGCGTGAGCAGCTCCAGGTCGAGCTCCGCCTGCTCCAGCAGCAGCTCGGGATCACCACGATCATGGTCACGCACGACCAGCGCGAGGCGATGACGATGTCCGACCTCGTGGTCGTGATGCAGGCGGGGCGCGTCGAGCAGGTGGGCCCGCCGCTCGAGGTCTACCGGCGGCCGTCGACCGCGTTCGTGGCGCGCTTCATCGGGAGCACGAACCTGCTCGAAGGCCGGGCGCTCGCCGACGGGCGCGTGCGCGTGCGCGACGTCGACCTGCGCGTGGACGGGGCGCTCCAGGCCTACGAGGGCGACCGCGTGATGATCTCGATCCGCCCGGAGGAGACGCACCTCTCGCTCGAGGCGCTCGCCGATGGCAACGCGCTGACCGGGACGGTGGTGTTCGTCCGGGACCTCGGCGAGATGTTCGAGTGCTACGTGGACTGCGGGCTGGATCGGAACGTGGTGGTCGCGGGGAGCCCGCGCGACCGCGTCCCCGTGGGGCAGGGCGATCGCGTCACGGTGCGGTTCCCGCCCGAGGCGTGCGTCGTCGTCCGGGAGTGAGGCCGGCGCGTGAGCGAGCGGCAGGCGCCGAGACCGCGGACCTACGGGGTGCTCGCGATCCCGCTCGCGGTGCTCGGCGTCTTCTTCGTGGTGCCGTTCGGGATGATGGTCGTGACCTCGTTCTACCAGCGGATCGAGGGCGGGTTCTACGAGCCGGCGCTCCTCCTCGACTCGTGGCGGCGGCTGTTCTCCGAGGTGTTCCTTGAACGCGCGGTCTTCTCGATCGGGATCTCGCTGCTGGCCGGCGCGCTCTGCATCGCGATCGCGTTCCCGTTCACGTACTTCCTGACGCGGATGCGGCGGCGGCCGCATGTCGCGCTGCTGATCCTGGTCCTCTCGGCGCTCTCGCTCTCCGAGGTGATCGTCGGGTTCACCTGGAGCGTCCTGCTGGGGCGCGCCGCGGGGATCTCGAACATCCTGGTCTGGCTGGGGGCGATGGACGAGGCGGCCGCCTACCAGCCGAGCTTCGTCGCCGTGCTGCTCGGCCTGTCCTACATCGCGTTCCCGTACTGCGTCCTCACCCTGTACCCGTCGCTCACGCGGCTGGACCGCGAGGTGACCGAGGCCGCGCAGACGCTCGGGGCCTCGCCCTGGGGGACCTTCTGGACCGTGGTGGTCCCGATCTCCAGGCCGATCATCATGGCCGGGTTCCTGCTCGTGTTCGTGTTCACGCTCGGGAGCTACCTGATCGCCGCGCTCCTCGGCCGCCCCGAGCACTGGACGCTGTCGGTGTTCATCTCGGACCAGGCCTCGTTCAACGCGAACGTGCCGTTCGCGGCCGCGATGGCGATCTTCCTGACCGCCCTCTCGCTCGCCGTCGTGGGGCTCGTGGTCCTGATCGAGTCGCGCACGCGGAGGCTCGCCTGATGCGGCCGCTGAAGTGGTTCGTCACGGCGTTCACGGTCGTGTTCCTGTTCGCGCCGCTCGTCGTGGTCGCGATCGTCTCGATCAACGAGAACCGGTACATGGACTTCCCGCCCGAGGGCTTCTCGCTGTCGTGGTACACGGCGCTCTGGACCGACCCGGCGTGGCGGAACGCGATCGTCCGGAGCCTCACGATCGCGGTCGCGAGCGCCGCGCTGGCGGTGGCGATCGCCACGCCGTTCGCCTACGTGCTTCGGGCCTACCGGATCCGGCTCGCGCCGCTGCTGTACTCGCTCGGGATCCTCCCGTTCATGCTGCCGCCGGTGATCAGCGCGCTCGGCGCCCAGGTCTTCTGGAACGCGACCGGCCACGTGGGGAGGATCGAGAACGTGATCGTCGCGCACGCCGTGTTCTTCTCGACGCTGCCGCTGATCACGATCTCGCTCGCGATGGAGACGATGGACCCGTCGCTGCGCGAGGCCGCCCAGACGCTCGGCGCGAGCCCGCGGCAGACCTTCCGCACGATCACGCTGCCGCTGCTCGTGCCCTCGATGGTGACCGGGTTCGCGGCCTCGTTCGTCCTCAGCCTCAACGAGTACATCATCGCGTTCCTCGTCGCCGGATTCTCGGTCGAGACGCTGCCGATCAAGATCTTCAACAGCCTGCGGTACGGGTTCACGCCGACGGTCGCCGCGGTGGCGGTGGTGTTCATCCTCGTGGCCGGGGCGGTGTTCACCCTCGCCGCGATGTACGGGAACCTGCTGCGGTTCCTCGGCGCGGACCCGTCGATCGTGGAGCGCGAACGCCCCGCCGGCGAGGCCCCCGGACCGGCCGGCGAGATCGTCCGCGAGCCGGTCGGCGCTGGCGTCTGACCGGCCGGTCGGCGACCGTCCGGCCGCGGCCCGTTCCGCGGGCCTCTAGCCCCGCAGCCGCTCCAGCCTGCGTGCGGCCTCCTTCAGCGTCTCCGGTCGCTTGCAGAAGGAGAACCGCACGAGCGCGGTCCCGAGCTCGGGACGGGAGAAGAACGAGGAGCCCGGGACGACCGCCACGCCGTACCCGCGCGTGAGGCGCACGGCCGTCTCGGTGTCGTCGCCGAGCCCGAGGTGCGAGATCCCGGCCATCACGTAGTAGGCCCCGGCCGGCGGGCTCGCCTCGAACCCGAGGTCCTCGAGCGTCGTCATCAGGAGATGGCGCCGCTCCGCGTACTCCTCGGCGGTCCGCCGGTAGTACTCGGCGGGGAGGTTCAGCGCGACGACGCCGGCGTGCTGGAGCGGCGTGGGCGCGCCGACCGCCAGGAAATCGTGGACCTTGCGGATCCCGCCGACCAGCCCGGCGGGCGCGACCGCCCATCCGACGCGCCAGCCGGTCACCGCGTAGGTCTTCGAGAGCGCGCTGATCGTGACGGTCCGGTCCTCCATCCCGGGGATCGTCGCGATCGGGACGTGGACGGCGCCGTCGTAGGTGATGTGCTCGTAGATCTCGTCGGTGAAGGCGATCGCGTCCCACCGCTGGCAGAGCCGGGCGATCGCCTCGAGCTCCTCCCGCGCGAACACCTTGCCGGTCGGGTTGTTCGGCGTGTTCACGACGATCCCGCGTGTCCGCGGGCCGAAGGCCGCCCCGAGCTCGGCCTCGTCGAAGGTCCAGTCCGGCGGCCGGAGCGAGACGTACCGCGGGACGGCCCCGGACAGGATCGTGTCCGGCCCGTAGTTCTCGTAGAAGGGTTCGAAGATCACGACCTCGTCCCCGGGGTCGATCACACCGAGCAGCGAGGCGATCATCGCCTCGGTCGAGCCGCAGGTGACGCACAGGTGCCGCTCGGGGTCGACCGTCATCCCGTAGCGCCGGTGGTAGCTCGCGGCGATCGCCTCGCGCAGCTCGGGCTCGCCCCAGGTGATCGGGTACTGGTTCAGGTCGCCGGCGATCGCCTCGGCGGCCGCGCGCTTGACCTCCTCGGGCGCCGGGAAGTCGGGGAAGCCCTGGGCGAGGTTGATCGCGTCGTGCTCCATCGCCAGGCGGGTCATCTCGCGGATCACCGACTCGGTGAACGAGCCGGTGCGCGCGGCGGGGTGGACCTTCGACATGGCGCAGATGCTAGCGGCTGGGCGCCCCGGAGTGGTTCCGGCGAAGATGCGCGCGTGCTCGCCGAGATCACCGCCGCCGTCCGGCGCCGCGAGGTCGCCGCCCGCGAGCTGGTCGAGCGCGCGCTCGCCAGGACCGAGGCGGCGAACCCGGAGCTCAACGCCGTCGTCGCCCTGCGCGTCGACGCGGCGCTCGAGGAGGCCGACGCGCTCGACGGGCGGATCGCCCGGGGCGAGGACCCCGGGCCGCTCGCCGGCGTGCCGTTCCTCGTGAAGGACATCGAGGACCTCGCCGGCCTGCCGACGACGCACGGCTCGCTCCTGTTCGCGCAGGCGGCCCCGGCGGAGCGCGACGGGCTGGTCCCGCGGCGGCTCCGCGCGGCCGGGGCGATCCCGGTTGGCAAGACGAACTGCCCGGAGCTCGCCACCGACGGCTTCACCGACAACCTCGTCTTCGGGGCGACCCGGAACCCGTGGGCGCCCGCCTGGTCCCCCGGCGGCTCGAGCGGCGGCTCGGCGGCCGCGGTCGCCGCCGGGATGGCACCGGTCGCCACGGCCACCGACGGCGGCGGCTCGATCCGGATCCCGGCCGCGTTCTGCGGGCTCCTCGGCCTCAAGCCGACGAACGGCCTGATCGGCCGCGACCCGATCCCGGCGTGGATCGACCTGTCGACCGACGGCCCGTTCGCGACGACGGTCGCCGACCTGCGGCTGCTGCTCTCGGTGGAGGCCGGGCCGGTACCGGGGGACCCGAACGCGCTGCCGCGGTGGGATCCGGGGCCGGGCGGCCGGCCGGGGCGCGTGCTCGCGGCCCCGAGGTTCGCGCCGTGGGGGCCGCTGCCGGAGGTGGTGGCCGAGGCGCTCGACCGGGCGCTCGAGGTGACCGAGCGGATCCTCGGCTCCTCGGTCGAGCGGATCCGGCCGGAGGAGCTGTTCGCGAGCGGGAACCCGGACCTGGACTGGTTCGTGCTGGCCACGACCGAGCACGTGGGCCAGCTCGGCCGCGACTTCGTGGAGGCGAACCTCGACCGGCTGCACCCCACCACCCGGACCTTCCTCGAGCAGGGGCTCTCGACCACGCTGGACGCGTACCTGGAGGTCCGGCGTCGCCGGTTCGACTACGTGCGGGAGCTGGACGACCTGCTCGGTCCCGACGGGGTGCTGCTCACGCCGACGCTCGCCGCCGAGGGCTGGAGCGCCGAGGGGGTGATGCCCGGCGCGGGCGAGCCGGGTCTTCCGGCCGAGGTCTACAACACGGCGGTCCAGAACCTCACCGGCCACCCGGCGATCTCGATCCCGGCGGGTGTGCTTCCGAACGGCGTCCCGTTCGGGTTCCAGGCCACCGGACCGCGGTTCCGCGACGACCTCCTGCTCGATCTCGCCGAGGCCTGGGAGCGCGCCGAGCCCTGGCCGCAGGTCGCCCCGGCGTTCGAGCCGTTCTGGCCCTGAGCGCGGCGTGCCCGGCGGTTCGGCTCCCCGAGCTCGGGTCAGCCGAGCGGGAACCACGCCTCCCGGACCGGGAACAGGTGCCGGTCGGTCAGGAAGTTCAGCACCCGCCGGGCCTCGCCGAAGCGCTCGGGCATCTCGGCCACGGCGCGCGCCGTGTCGAGCACGGGCTCCCGAACGACCCCGGCGATCGCGCGGTAGGAGCTCCGGCCGAGCCGCTCGAGCAGCCCGACGGCGCCGGGCGGCTCCTCCGGTACATCGTCCCCGGCGCGGGCGATCTCGGCCAGCGTGCGCTCCAGGCGCTCGACCTGGATCGGGCGGAAGAGTCGCTCGGCGGCGTCCGGGAACACGCCCGAGAGGAACAGCGCCAGGTCGCCCAGGCGCTTGCGCACCGCGACCCGCTCGGCCTCCGGGACGACGTCGAGCAGCGCGGCCAGCCGCACGGGGTCGAGCTCGCTGAAGCGGATGCGGGACCATCCCCGCCGGTCGCGGACCCACACGCTGCCCGAGACCACGTGCGTGAAGGAGGCCAGGACGTCGGCCAGGAACACTCGGCGGACCACGTCGTCCAGGAACGAGAGCAGCCCGCCCGCGTCGAAGACCGGGACCCGCTGCCGCGGGCCGATCCACTCGTGGACGAAGCTCCTCGCGCCGAGCTCGCGCCGGGCCCCGGCCAGCAGGACCGAGAAGACGAGGAACGGGCTCGCGACCGCGAAGGGGTGCTCGGACCACGGTGCGAACAACGCGTCGTAGACCTCGGACCGACCGATCAGCTCTTCGATCCGGGCGGGCTCGGCGCGCAGCCGCTCCACGGTCTCGGCGCGACCGCCGCCGGCCGAGACCAGGAGCTCGAGATCCCGTTCGGTCAGCCGCGCCAGGTACGCCGTCGGGCCCATCGCCGTTCCACGCCTCCCACGCGAGTGGTCCTCCCGCCAAGCTAGCAGGAGCTCGGCCGATCCGCCGGAAGCGCTCGGCCGGTGCCCGTTGTTGTCCCGAACCGGGAAGGAACCAGACCCGCGAGGAGGAGCCGTGGACGTCGGGATCGGCTTGGGGAACACGTTGCTCGAGATGGCCCCAGGGACGCTGGTCGTGTGGGCCCGGCGGGCTGAGGCGCGGGGCTTCTCGTCGCTCGCCACGATCGGCCGCGTGGCCTGGCCCGGGTACGAGGAGTTCGTGGCGTTGTCCGCCGCCGCCGCCGTGACCGAGCGGATCGGGCTCCTCACCGACATCGCGCTGGTACCCACCTACGACGCGGCCAGGCTGGCCAAGCTGACCGCGAGCCTGGACGCGATCTCGGGCGGGCGGTTCACGCTCGGCGTGGGGGTCGGGGCCCGGCCGGACGACTACGCGGTCACCGGCGTCGACTTCGGGGAGCGGGGGCGGCGGCTCGACCGTCAGCTCGAGGTCCTGCACGAGAGCTGGGCGGGCAGGCCGGCGCTCGGGCCGTCGACCTCCTTCGGCCCGCCGCCCACGATGGGTCGGATCCCGATCCTGTTCGGCGGGGATCCGGTCCGGGCCGGACGCCGTGCCGCCCGCTGGGAGGGCGGGTTCACGATCGGTGGGGCGCCGCCGGAGGCGGCTGCCGGGATGGTCGCCGCGTTCCGCGAGAGCTATGCGTCGGCCGGCGGGAGCGGGAACCCGCGCGTCGTGTGCCTGTCCTACTTCGGGCTCGGCGACGAGGCGGAGTCGCTCCGCCAGCTCCGCGCCTACTACGCGTTCACGGGCGATCGGGCCGAGATGATCGCCGCCGGGGCCGCACGGTCGGCCGACGGGGTCCGCCGGCGGGTCGAGGCCTACCGGGAGATGGGTGTGGACGAGCTGGTCTTCAGCCCGTCGATCCCGGTCGCGGACGAGGTCGACCGGCTCGCCGAGATCGTGTTCGGGACCTAGGCGTCGTCTGTGGGCTGGCTCGACTCGACGATGTGGTCGGGCGTGTGGTGCGCGGCGGGGATCTGGCCGAGGCGGCCGGCCTGGTAGTCCTCGAACGCCTGGAGCAGCTC
>Ga0209172_10003719_pt1 | contig 22442 bp, 18 predicted proteins | sample LarsenN4metaG_FD_184113 | JGI IMG/M metagenome (GOLD analysis project Ga0209172, IMG submission 184113) | Hot spring sediment bacterial and archeal communities from British Columbia, Canada, to study Microbial Dark Matter (Phase II) - Larsen... ... | reverse complement strand
AACGCGGTATCCTCGACGCCCTTGGCCATCACCACGGAGGCGTACTGCTGCAGCCTCCCGGCCACCGCCGCGGCCCGGCCGCGCAGGTCGGATCGCACGTCCCCCAGCAGCACCCGGAGGAGGAAGTCGAACACGGAGGGATCCTCTCCCGGCGTGCGCTGCCTGGCGCGGTAGACCGCCTGCCGCAGGACCGCCTCCGCTTCCGCCCGGTCGTAGGGAAGATACGTCCGGTAGCGGTCGAGCGCGGCGATGACCTCCACGATCGCCTCGCGCAGGGCTTCGTAGGCGTAGTCCCGCGTATGGTAGTCGGCCTCCGAGACGCGGTCCACGTCGTAGGCCAGCCGGTCCAGCTCGCCCACCAGGTGGCGCTCCATCACCGCGCGCTTGCTCCGGTACACCTCGATCCGGTAGGGCGGGCGGTCTCGTACGGAGCGGCGGTACAGGCGGTCCAGCGGGAACTCACCCTGCGCCGGCACGAGCAGCCGCGCCACGTCGTTGAGAAACTCGTAGCCCGTGGTTCCCTCCACGGGCCAGTCCTCCGGCAGCGTCTCACCCGCCGACAGGATCTTCTCCACCCAGATCCGCCGCACGCCGAGATCCTTCAGCCGGCGCAGGTACGCGTGGGGGTCGAAGAGCCCGTCCACGTGATCCACCCGCACGCCCTCCACCGCCGGATGGGCGGCCAGGCGGGCCACCAGCTCGTGGGTCTCCCCGAAGACCCGCTCGTCCTCGACGCGCAGCGCCACGAGGTCGTTGACGTAGAAGAAGCGGCGGTAGTTGATCTCGTAGCCCGCGGCCTTCCAGTACGCCAGCCGCCAGAACTGCTTCTCCAGGAGCTCGTGCAGCCGCAGCCCCGTAAACGGCGCGAGCAGGGCCGCGGCGTCGGCGGCCCGCACCGCCTCCGCAAGCGCAGGCCGCAGCGCCTCCAGCTGCCCGCGCGTGCCGCGCACCAGGTTCGCGTAGCCCGCGGCGAGACCGGCGAGGTCCGCCGGAGCCAGGATCTCCGCGTAGGTGGCCGGCGCGATGGCGAACCGGTGATCGAAGTAGGCGGCGAAGAAGCGCTCGCGCTCGTACGTCAGCCTGATCTCCCCCGCGTCCAGCGCGTCCCCGTACGGCCGGCCCAAGAACGGCAGGAGGATCTTCCGATAGAGCTCCGGCTTAAACGGCTCCCACTCGACGTCGAAGAACGACGCGTAGGGCGAGGCCGGGCCGTAGGCCAGGAGGTCCTGCCACCGCTCGTTTGCCGCGCCCGCGTCGGCGTGGTTGGGGACGATGTCCAGGATCACCCGCAGTCCCTGCGCCTGGGCGGCATCGAGGAGCGCCTCGAAGGCCTCGGCGCCGCCCAGCTCGGCGCGGAGGCGGTTGTGATCCACCACATCGTAGCCGTGCGTGCTGCCGGGCCGCGCCTCGGTGACCGGAGAGAGGTAGAGGTGGCTGACGCCCAGACGCACGAAGTAGGGAGCAGCGCGCGGACCTCGGGAAACCCAAACCCCGGTCGCAGCTGCAGCCGGTAGGTGGCGATCATCCCGCCCCCTCGACGATGGCGGCCGCGGGGCCGCCGAAGCGAAGGACCCCGCCGTCGCGCACGGGCGGATCGGGCCGCGCCGTGTAGGCCGGATCCTCGGAGTGCCACACGACCGCCGCATCCTCCGGACAGGGCAGGCTGAGCCCGCCGCGGAGCGCCACCAGGATCCGGTACATCCCGCGGCGCAGGACGACGGCGCCGTCCACCGGGCTTGCGGCGTCCGCGTCCAGCCCCGACAGACGCCTCCGCCAGGCCAGCAGATCCCGGTAGCACCGGAGCATGCCGGCGTGAGGCTCGGCGGCGGGTTCGGCCCAGCGCAGCCGGCTGCGCCCGAACGTCTCCGGCTCCTGCGGATCGGGGGCGGTTCCCGCGAACCCCGGCATCGCCGCAAGCTCCAGCCGCCGCCCCCGGCTCACCTGCCGGCCGAGCTCCCCGGCATGGTCGGTGAAGTAGAGAAAGGGCGAGGACGCGGCCCACTCCTGCCCCATGAACAGCAGCGGGGTCTGCGGCGCACAGAGCAGCAGCGCGCTGACGGCGCGGTACGTCGACGGCGCCACGGCAGCGCTGAGGCGGTCGCCGGACGGACGGTTCGCGATCTGGTCGTGATTCTGGATGAAGTGGACGAACCGCATCGCGGGGATCCCGTCCGGATCCGTCCCGCGGGGGCCGCCGAAGTACCGGGACGGCCGGCCGGCGTACAGCCAGCCCCGCCGGATGACCGCGGCCAGGTCAGCGGTGGCGGGCGTGAAGTCCACGAAGTATCCGCCCCGCTCCCCGGTGAGCACCACGCGGACCTGGTGATGATAGTCGTCGCTCCAGACCGCGTCCAGTCCGTAGCCGCCCTCCTCCGGCGGCCGCACGAGCCGGTCCAGGTTGCGGTTGTCCTCGGCGATGAGGAGGCGGGGCCGGCCCCCGTGTGCGCACACGACCCCGGCCAGCTCGGCCAGAAAGTGCCGCGGGCTGTCGTCGACGAGCGCGTGGGTGGCGTCGAGGCGCAGGCCGTCGAGATGATACTCGCGCAGCCAGTGCAGGGCGTTCTCGACGAAGAACGCGCGCACCGCGTCGGATGCCTCCCCGTCGAGGGTCACCGCCGGCCCCCAGGGCGTCCGGTGGCGCGACGAGAGAAACACGGGCGCGGCGGCCACGGCGTAGGCGCCGTCGGGGCCGAAGTGGTTGTAGACGACGTCGAGGATCACCGCGAGGCCCGCCCCGTGGGCCGCGTCGACGAGGTCGCGCAGATCATCGGGAGCGCCATACACGCGGGCGGGAGCGAAGAGCGCGGCGGGATCATAGCCCCAGTTCCACCGCCCCGGGAAATCGGAGACCGGCATGAGCTCGATCGCGGTGACGCCGAGGTCGCGCAGGTACGGCAGCCGCTCGCGCGCGCCGGCGAACGTGCCCTGCGGGGTGAACGTCCCGACGTGCAGCTCGTAGAGCACCAGCGACTCGAGCGGCAGGCCGGCCCACGCCGCGTCGTGCCACCGATACGCGCGCGGGTCCACGATCTGGGACGGGCCGTGCACCCCCTCCGGCTGGCAGCGGGAGGCCGGGTCGGGGATGAGCGTGCCGTCGACGCGGTAGCGGTAGCGGGCGCCGGCGGCCGCCCCGGGGACGGCGGCCTGGAAGTACCCGCCGGGCTCCGCCCGCATGGCGGCCTCGCCGCTCCCGTGCAGGATTACCTCCGCCCGCGAGGCCCCCGGTGCCCACAGGCGGAAGCGCACGCCCCCGTCCCCGACGACCGCGCCCAGCGACGGATACGCGGTCTTCACGCGCGCCGGTGGCCTCCTGCTCCCGCGGCTACTTGTAGGCGTCCATCGCCGTCTGCTCGATTGATCGCAGGATCTCGTCGAGCCGGCTCGGGGCCTGGATGTAGTCGAGGGTACCCTTCCAGAACGCGTGGTTCACCGCTTCGGGCATGAGGTCGCTCGCGTCGAAGCGGGCCACCTCCGCCGACGTCAGGATCTCGGCGGCGCGGCGGCTGAGCGGATCGGGGTAGTCCTCCAGGCTCACCCGCCGGTTCGGGGAGAGCGCCCCGCCGCGCTTCACCCAGACCGCCTGCGCCTCCGGCGTCGTCAGGTAGCGCATGAGGGCGCGCGCTTGCGGCGTGTCCTTGAACATGCCGAAGAGGTCTCCCCCCGCCTCCACGGCCTTCGGCACGCTCGCGTCGATCGGCGGGAAGGCAAAGAAGTCGAAGTCTTCGCCCGGCGTGAGGTTGGGATACTGCTTCTGGATGAAGTCCTGGATGAACGTCGCCTGATGGTGCAGGTAGCATCCGGGCGGATCGGTGAACAGCGGGAACGGCGACTCGCCGAAGTTCGTCGCGAGCACGCCCTGGGTGCCTCCGTACACGTTCGGCGCGGCGGCGATCTGGCCGAACCGCTCCCAGGCCCCGCGGATGGCGGGGTCGGTCCAGGGGATCTCGTGGCGGTACCAGCGGTCGTACGTGTCCGGCCCCGCCGCGCGCAGCACGATATCCTCGATCCAGTCCGTGGCGGGCCAGCCGCTGGCCGCGCCGCTCTCCAGACCGATGCACCACGGCGTCTTCCCGTCGGTGCGGATGCGCTCGGTGAGGCTGAGCAGCTCGTCCCAGGTCTGGGGCACCTCATAGCCCGCCGCCTGGAACGTCTTGGGGTTGTACCAGATGAGCCCCTTCAGCGCCGCCTTGATGAACACACCATAGACCTTACCGTCCACGGTGGCCAGATCGATCCACGACTGGCCGTACTGTTCGTTCATCGCGGCCAGGTCGAGCACGTCGTCGAGCGCGACAAGCTGTCCGGCGCGGGCGAACTCCGCCATCTGCCCCGGGCCCGGCAGACCGGCGACATCAGGCGGATTGCCGCCCTGGATGCGGGTGGTCAGCACGGCGTTGATGTCGCGCGTGCCCTCGAACTCCACCGTGACCCCGGTGGCCTCCTCAAACGGCTTGACCATCGCCAGAAAGCTCTCCAGCTCGCTGCCCCCCCACACGGCGACGACTGAGACGCTGCCGCCGAGACGCTGGGGCGCAGCGGCCTGCGGCGGGCGGCGGGTCGCGTAGTACACAGCTCCGGCGGCGATGATGACGAGGACGACGATGAGGAGCCATGCGGTGGTGGTCACTCCGGCCTGGCGGAGATGCGTGCGCATGCCCACTTCCCCCCTCTCGCGAGTACGTGGAGCCTGGATCTGGGCGCCGGGGCGGGGAGACGGGCGCGGGGCCGCCTCCGTCCACGGCTACTCGTGCGCGCCGAGCTCGACTTCGAGCGTGATCGTGAGCGCAGCCGACGGTTCGAGGGTGATGAGCCAGCTACTGATGCTTATGACTCCTTGGAACGTCCGCTCAAACCCTGCCTCGGAATTGGACACGGTCTCCAGCGGGAACCGCCAGACGTCCGCCCGCGGAAAGGTCACCGCCACCGCGCCGGGCCATCCCTGATCCCGGATGGTGAGGCGGCCGCCGGTGGCGATCACCGTCTCCCGGGCCGGCGAGGCCTGTCCGTCCACCGCCAGCGACGCCTGCGGGTCGGTGACCGCCCAGCTCATCTCCACTCCAAAGCGGCCCGCCGCCGGCACGGAGCCGGCGTTGGTCACGCGGTACACGGTCCGCAGCCGCGGCCGGTGCAGGTCGACGAGGAACTGCTTCTCGACCCGGATGACGGAGCCGGCGGCCGGAGCCTCCGCGGACAGCGACACGCCGGGGTGGGCGCGCACGCGCGGCAGCGTCGCCCGGTACGCCCCCCGGGCAAAGGGCAGCGGGACGGCGCCCTGCAGGAACGCCTCCGGCGACAGCTCGCCCGGAAGCACGTGATCGAGGAAGCTCGTCCGGCGGTAGGGGTCGTAGACCAGCAACTGCGCGAGCCCCGGCTCCTTCACACGCACGCGCGGCGTGTGGATGGTCTCGACGCCGCCGTGCCCATCCGTCCCCGCCGCCTCAGCGACGAGCTGCCGGTGGTAAGCCTCAGGCCGCCGGGTAAGCACGTTGACCAGGTTGACCGCCCCTTCCCGCCAGTCCCAGGAGACGACGCCGCCGCCGCGCCCCGGCTCGACCCAGAGGACCATCGAGGGAGCGGCCAGCTCGACCTCGCGCGCCCCGTCGGCGTCGAGGTCCGCTTCGACGGCCGCGCCCAGCTGCGCCCCGTCCCCGCGACGGCGTGTCCGGTCGGCGATCGCTTCGGCGGCGATGAGGTGCGCGAAGTTTGCCCGCCGGATGTGCGGCAGGTAGACACCGCCGAACACCCCGTGCCAGTACGGGCAGTTGCACTGTCCCTGCCATAGCTCGTCGAACGCGCGCTGGCGGCGGCGCCCCGGCGGCATGCGCCATACCTTCTCGCTGACCCGGAGCATCTTCTTGTGCATGGTGTTCACTTCCGGGTACTTGACGAGGAACTGGCGCCAGAAGCCTCCCCGGAGGAAGCGGAGGGCGGGGTCGCCTGCCTCCTCCAGGCGGCGGCGCGCGTCGGCGTACTCGGCGCCGCCGGGGACCGGCAGGGCCCACTCCTCCATCTCGTCGTACGACGCCGTGGGCAGGTACACGCGTCCGGCCGGGGACAGCGCGACGGCCTCCCCCGGCGGCAGCACCTGGAGCCACTCCGACTCACGCTCGACGGCGGAGAAGAACCGCTCGATCCAGCCCTGCTCCCAGCAGTGAGCGTACGTGCCGGGCCACAGCCCGAACTTCTCGCCGTCATCGCCCATCAGCAGCACCGGCGGCTCCCGCCGTTCCCGGCCCCGGTGTCCCCGCAGCCATGCGATGACGTCCTCGGGAGACTTCCAGGGGATGAGATAGCGCAGCGCGCGCAGGCTCGGGAAGACCTTGACCGAGATGCCCTCATCCTCCGTCACGAACGCGCCGGTCAGGGCCTCGGGCGGAAGCCCGGCCGCGAGGAAATGGGCGTCGTCCACGACGGTGTAGACGACGCCCGCTTCCGCGATAGCCCGGGCGAGGTGCGGCTCCCACACGCGTTCCGCCAGCCACAGCCCGCTGGGCCGCGCGCCGAAGCGGCGCTGCAGGTAGATGGTCATCTTGCGGATCTGTCCCTGCCGGTCGCGCGCGGGGATGATGGCCAGGATGGGCTCGTAATACCCGCCCGTCATCAGCTCGATCTGGCCCCGGTCCGCCAGCGCCCGCAGCGCCGGGAAGAACTCCGGATGGGCGGCCTCCAGCCAGTCGAGGAGCGGCCCGGTGTAGTGCAAAGCCAGCCGGATGTGGGGGTGGCGCTCCAGGGCCTCCAGCATCGGCCGGTAGCTCTGCGCGTAGGCGGCCTCGAAGACGTGCGGGAAGTTGCCGACCGGCTGGTGGTTGTGGATGGCGAGCGACAGGATCACACGGTCGGTCATCGCGGCTCCACTACGATCGTACTCCAGACGACCGAGCCGCATGCGGCTCGGTCGCTAGCACAGCCCGACGAAGCGGCCTGGGTTGAGCAGGTTGTCAGGGTCGAACTGGCGCTTGAGCTCGCGCATGAGGCCCAGCGCCTGCGGGGGCGGCCCCCAGACGTCGCGGCCGTGCTTCACGTCAGGCGGCGCCGCCATGAGCACGACGTGCCCCCGGTGCGCCTGAGCCACATCCGTCAACGCGGCGAAGGCCGGGGCGGCGGCGCCGGGCGGCGTCCGCACGAAGATCGCCCCCGAGGCGGCGTGCGCCACCCACGCCGCGCCGCCGGGCAGTCCCCCGACGGCCCGGAGCGCCGGCTCCACCGACGCCGGCGGCACGGTGAGCCGGATCATGGCCTCTCCGTCGCCCGGGAAGTCCCGGATGCCGGCCCAGAGCGCGTTGTGCCGGCTCTCGCGAAGCACGTCCACGGACAGCCCGGCTGATCGCGCCATCGCCGCAACATCCCGCACATGGCGCTCGACGGTCTCGGTGAATCCCTCGGCGGCCAGGGCCAGCGCGTGCGCGCCCGGCGGGAGGTCGTCCAGGGTGTTCGTCACCGTGATCGCCGTGGGCTGAAGGACCGACGCGAAGAGGTCGTCCACCATCCGCATCACCGCGCCGGCCGCTCCCCGGGCCAGGACAGTCGCCTGGGCTTCCGGCAGGGGGGTCATCTTGAACGTCGCCTCGGTGATAACGCCCAGCGTCCCCAGCGAGCCGGTGAACAGCTTGCACATGTCATAGCCGGCCACGTTCTTCACGACCTTGCCGCCGGACTTGATCTGCTCGCCGCCGGCCAGCACCACGCGGATCCCGATGACGAGGTCGCGGACGCCTCCGTAGGCCATCCGCCGCGGTCCGTTGAGGTTGGCGGCGAGGATCCCGCCGACGGTGGCGGCCTCAGGATGCGGCGGGTCGAGCGCGAGGAACTGCCGCCCCGCCGCCAGACGGGCGTTCAACGGGGCCAGCGCCATTCCGGCCTGCACCGTCGCGGTGAGGTTGGCGTCGTCATGCTCGCCGAGCGCCGCCAGGCGATCCGTCCGCAGGACGACGTCCACGCGCCGCGGGATGTTCCCGAGACCGATCGACGTCCCACCGCCCCATGGGGTGACCGCGGCGCCCGCCTCGCGGCAGACCCGGAGCACTGCGGCGATCTGCCCGGCATCGGCCGGACGGCAGACGATCCGCGGACGGAGGCCGTCGACGGCGTGGCCGGCACGCGCGTCCTCCGCCACGCTCACCCAGACCGCGCCGAGTTCCTGCTCGAGCCGGGTGGCCGTGCCGTCCAGGGTCACGCTCATGACGGGGCCTCCCCGGCCTGATAGGCGCGGTCCAGCAGGTCCATGAGGTGGTAGACGACGAGGCCGTCGCCGCGGCGCTGCGCCCCCGCGCGCAGCTGCAGCATGCAGCCCGGATTGGGCGCCACCACCGCGCCTGCCTGCGTGCGGCCGATCGCCCCCATCTTCTCCTCCAGCAGTGTCTGCGACATCTCCGGCTGCGTGAGGTTGTAGATCCCGGCGCTCCCGCAGCAGCGGTCGGCCGCGTCCATCTCGACAAGCGTGAGCCCCGGAACGGCCGCGAGCAAGGCCCGCGGCTGCGCCCGCACGCGCTGGCCGTGGGCCAGGTGGCAGGGATCCTGATAGGTGACCGTCATCTCCAGGCGCCCGAGGCGCCCCGTGAGCCCGAGCTCGACCAGGAACTCCGACGCATCGCGCACCAGCGCGGAGAACGCCTGCGCCTTCTCCGCGTATGCCGGGTCATCGCGCAGCAAGTGCCCGTACTCCTTCATCGTCGCGCCGCAGCCGGCGGCGTTGACGATCACGGCGTCCACGCCGGCGGAGAGGAACGCGTCGATGTTCCGCCTGGCCATGGCCGTCGCCGCCGTCATCTCGCCGTTGTGGAGGTTCAGCGCGGCGCAGCACCCCTGACCTGCGGGGATGACCACGTCGCAGCCGTTGCGGCGCAGCACGCGCACCGTGGCCTCGTTGATCTCGCCGAACAGCAGCGGCGTCACGCAGCCGGAGAGGAACGCGACGCGCGCCCGGCGCGTCCCGAACGCCGGCAGCACCTCGGCCTCCGGGACAAAGAAGCGGTCCGGCACCGGCGGCAGCAGCGCTTCCATCTCGCGCACTCGCCGGGGGAGCAGCCGGGTGAGCGCGCGCAGCCCCGACCGCTGGTACAGCCGGAGCAGGATGATCAGCGCGCGCATCCGGCCCAGGCGCGGGAAGAGCTGGGTGAACGCCAGCGACGCCAGGGCGCGGCCGAGCCGCGAACCCGGCGGCCCCAGCACTTCGCGCGCGGCTTCGGCGATCCGGCCGTACTTCACGCCCGAGGGGCAGGCCGTCTCGCACGCGCGGCACATCAGGCACAGGTACAGGTGCTCCGCAAAGCGGGCCGACGGCGCGATGCGTCCGTCGGCGGCGGCGCGGACCAGGTGGATGCGCCCGCGCGGCGACTCCGTCTCGAGATGGGTGACGCGGTAGGTGGGGCACTGGGTGAGGCACAACCCGCAATGGACGCATTGGTCGAGCTCGGGGATCTGCAGCGCCGGGATGGGCGCGGCGCGGACCTCCCCCGATACGCGGGGAAGCGGGTGGCCGAGCGCGACGATCGTGTCCATCAGACCCATAACCCGGCCGGGATCTTCGGGGGCACCCGCCGCGGCTCGCCGCAGGCGGGCGGGGACGGGAAGATCTTCCCGGGGTTGAATCCGAGGGCCGGATCGAATACGCAGCGCACCCGCGCCATGGCGTCCAGATCCGCGTCTGTGAAGACCCACTGCATGTAGGCCGTCTTCTCCAACCCGATGCCGTGCTCGCCGGTGAGGCTCCCGCCCGCCTCCACGCACGCCTTGAGGATGGCCGCGCCGGCCTCGATCACGCGGTCGAGCTCGCCGGGCGCGCGCATGTCGAAGAGGATGTTGGGATGCAGGTTGCCGTCGCCGGCGTGGAAGACGTTGGCGATACGGACCCCGAAGGCCTGGGCGATCTCCGCCACTTTCCGCATCGTCTCGGGCAGCCGGCTTCGGGGGACGACGCCGTCCATCACGTAGTAATTCGGGGCCAGCGTGCCCAGGGCCCCGAACGCGCCCTTGCGGCCCTTCCACAGCGCCAGGCGCTCGGCCTCGCTCTGCGCCACGCGTACCTCGCGCGCGCCGGAGCGCCGGCAGATGCCCTCCACCTCACGCAGCGCGCGTGCCGTGTACTCCAGCAGGCCCTCCACCTCGACCAGCAGCACAGCCTCCGCGTCCCGGGGAAATCCGGCCGGCGCGCCCCGCTCGACCGCCTCGATCGTCGTCTGGTCCATCATCTCCAGCGCCGCGGGCACGATGCCGGCGCCCGTGATCTCCACGACCACCCGCGTCGCGTCGTCCATCCGGTCGAAGACGGCCAGCAGCGTGCGCACGCTCTCCCGGACCCGCATCAGCCGGACGATGCCCTGGACCACAATGCCCAGCGTCCCCTCCGAGCCCACGAACACGCCGCAGAGATCGTACCCCGGAGCGTCCGGCACGTGTCCGCCCAGATCCACCCGCGTGCCGTCGTGCAGCACGACTTCGACCCCCAGCGCGTGGTTCGTGGTCACCCCGTAGGCCAGCGTGTGCGGACCCCCGGAGTTGTTGGCCAGATTGCCCCCGACCGAACAGGCGGCCTGGCTGCTCGGATCCGGCGCGTAGAAGTATCCGTGCGGCGCGGTCGCCTTCGTGATCTCGAGGTTGATGACCCCGGGCTCTACGACCGCGGTGCGGCTGCGGAGGTCCACCTCGCGCACGCGGTTCAGCCGGGTGAGCGCCACGACCACGCCGCCGCCGGCCGCAACCGCGCCGCCGGCCAGTCCGGTCCCGGAGCCGCGCGGGACCACGGGAACGCCCGCCGCCCGCGCCGCGCGGACGACCGCCCGGACCTCCTCCACGCTCCCGGGGAGAACCACGATCTCGGGGACGGATTGCAGGATGGACCCGTCCTGCTCGTACACGATCACGTCTTCCAGCGCCGTCAGGACGTGCGTGGACCCCACGATCTCGCGGAGGGCCCGGATGAGCGCGGCGCGATCTCCGGGCGGGGCGACGGGGCGTTCGCCGTTCTCCGCCCGCCGGGCGCCCGGCGTCAGCTCCATCCCCGCGCTCCGGATTGCACGTCGTAGGACACCGGCGCGCCGTCCGGGAGGAGCTTCCCGGGATTGAGCCGGAGCGCCGGATCGAACGTCCGCTTGACGCGGCGCATCGCGTCGAGATCGGACTCCGTGAACACCCATCGCATGTAGTCGCGCTTCTCGATGCCTACCCCGTGTTCCCCCGTGATCGATCCGCCGGCGGCGACGCAGGCCTTGAGGATCTCCTCGCCCGCGGCGACGACGCGTTCGAGCATGCCCGGGACGCGCGGATCGAAGAGGATGGTCGGATGGAGATTGCCGTCGCCGGCGTGGAAGAGGTTGCCGATGACCAGGTCGTGCGCCCGGGCGATCTCCTGCACGCGGGCCATCACCTCGGGCAGCCGGGTGCGCGGCACCACGCCGTCGTGGAGGTAATAGGCCGGCGCCAGGCGGCCCAGGGCGCCGGCGCCTTCCTTCCGCCCCTTCCACAATAGCTCGCGCTCGCGGGCGCTGGCGGCCAGGCGCAGCTGCCGCGGGGCGTGGCGGCGGACGATCGCGCTGATCCGCTCCATGATGGTGGGGAGGGTCTCCGTGTGTGACTCGACCTCGATGAGCAGGACCGCCCCCGCGTCGTCGGGGTATCCCGCGTGGATGGCGGCCTCCACGGCGCGCATCACGACGCCGTCGATCATCTCCATGGCCGTGGGCACGATGCCCGCCGCGATCACCTCGGAAACGGCCGCGGAGGCGTCCGCGATCGTCTCGAAGACGGCGAGCAGGGTCTGCGCCGCCTCGGCGCGAGCCAGGAGGCGGACGGTGATACGGGTGACAAGGCCGAGGGTGCCTTCGGAACCGACCAGCAGGCCGACGAGGTCGTAGCCGGGCGGGTCGACGGCGCGACTTCCCACGGTGACCACCTCGCCGGACAGCAGCACGACCTCCATCTCCAGCACGTGGTTGCCGGTGACGCCGTAGGCCAGACAGTGCGGGCCGCCGGCGTTGTTCCCGACGTTGCCGCCGATGGTACTCACGCCCTGACTGCCCGGGTCCGGCGCGTAGAACAGTCCGGCGCCGGCGGTCTGCGCGGACAGGTCGGTGTTGATCACACCCGGCTCGACCGTCGCCGCGCGGCCGCGGGGGTCGATCTCGAGGACGCGGTCCAGCCGCGTGAGCACCACCATCACCCCACCGCGCACGGGGATGCTGCCGCCGTTCAACCCGGTGCCGGCCCCGCGGGCGATGACCGGCACGCCGGCCTCGCCGGATGCGCGGACCACCGCGGCCACCTCCGCCGCCGACCCGGGCAGCACCACGGCATCGGGGTGCGCCCGCGCCACGAGGAAGGCGTCCTGCTCGTAGACCACGGTGTCCTCGGGCGCCGTGAGCACGTACGCCGGCCCCACGATCTCCCGCAGGCGATCCACGAGTTCAGGCATCACAATAGGCTTCACCTCTCGATGGGGTTCGCCTCCGGATGCGCCGCGCCTCTGGATGCGCCGCGCCTCCGGATGGAGAGCATGGCAACTCGGCCCGGACCGAGTCGTATTGGCCCGCGCGGGCTATTGACGGCTGCCGTCAGGGAAGCCGTCCTGCCGCTACGCCGGCGTCGCGGAGATCACCAGAATCGTCACGGCCATGGGACCGTGGGCCGGCACCTACCCGCAGCAGGTCTGCGCGGCCGGCATGGCCGGATCGACGCCCGCGCGGCGCAGCACGGCCGCGTCCCCGACATGCGGGAACCCCTGCTCGACGAGGCAGGTGAGGAACAGCGCGGCGCCGGACGGCTCAGCGCGCATGCGGCCGGGCGGACGCTAGTCGCCGACCTCCCCGTGGATCCGAACGCCTTCGGCGATCGGGAGGATCGCTCCCACGTCCGACTGCGCCTCGCGCAGGTAGCGGGCCGCGTCTTCGGGGACCACCGGGTTGATGTAGAAACCCGAGCCCCACTCGAAGCCGGCCACCTGCGTGAGGCGTGGGAAGATCTCGATGTGCCAATGGTACGAGTGCCGGACTTCCTCGCGGTAGGGCATGGAGTGGATGATGAAGTTGTACGGCGGGTTGGCCAGGCTGCTGTGCAGCCGGTACAGAGTCTCGCGCAGGGCCCGGGCCAGCGGCGGGATCGTGTCGGGGGCGACGTCGGCGAAGTCGGCCTGGTGGCCGCGCGGCAGGAGCCACACCTCGAAGGGGAACCGCGCGGCATAGGGCACGACAGCGATGAAGTGCTCGTCTTCCCAGACCACCCGCTCCCGCGCGGCGGCCTCCTGCGCGATCATGGCGCAGAAGATGCACTGTCCGTGCCTGCCGAAATAACGCTCGGACGCCTCCAGCTCCTCCCGCGCCCGCTTGGGCACAACCGGCAGGGCGATGAGCTGCGAGTGGGGATGGGACAGCGAGGCGCCGGCCGTCCGGCCGTGGTTGCGGAAGAGCAGGGCGTAGGCGAAGCGCTGGTCCCCGCGCAGGTCGCGGTACCGGTGCAGGTATGCGCGGAGGACGTCGGCCACGTGGTCCACCGGCAGCAGCCCTAAGTGCGTGAAGTGATCGGTTGTCTCGATGATCACCTCGTGGGCCCCGACCCCGTCCATGCGGGTGAACATCCCCTCATGCGACCGGTCCGTGTCGCCCTCGATGCGCAGGGCGGGGAACTTGTTGCTCACGACCCGCACCCGCCATCCCGGCGTGTTCGGCGCGGTGCCGTCGCGGCCGACGGTGAAGAGCTCGGGCGGCGTGCGGCCTTCCCGGCCCTCGCAGAAGGGACACTTCTCGATGTCGTTCTCGCTGATCTGTTCGTGCCTGAAGTCGGTGGGGCGCGCCGCGCGCTCCGTGGCGATGATCACCCAGCGGCGGTTGATCGGATCCTTCCGTAGCTCGGGCACCTACACCCTCACCTCCACCACCATCATACCGTCCAGCGCGCGCGGCGGGTCTTACGGCCCTGCCGGGCGCCTCCGGCCATGCCTGCTCAATGCCCGTTCGTAGAGCTCCAGATACCGGCCCGCCGACCGGTTCCACGAGAAGTCCGCGCGCATCCCATGCTGCTGCACGGACAGCCAGACCGCGGGCGCGCGGTACGCGTCGAGCGCGCGGCGCAGCGCCTCCCACAGCGCCGCCGGCGTGTACGCGTCGAAGACGAAGCCGTTGGCCGTGCCGTCCTCCAGCGTTTGGGGCGTCGTATCCACGATGGAATCGGCGAGCCCACCGGTGCGGCGGACCACGGGCACCGTGCCGTACCGCAGGCTGTAGAGCTGGTTGAGCCCGGAGGGCTCGTAGCGCGACGGCATGAGGAACAGGTCGGCGCCGGCCTCGATGAGGTGGGCAAGCGCATTGTCGAAACCAAGCCGCCCGCCGACCTGGCCGGGCCGGCGGGCCGTCAGGTCCTCGACGAGCGCATGATACTTTGGGTCGCCTGTCCCCAGCAGCACGAACTGGACACCCAGGCCGAGCAGATCGTTGATGATCTCTGCAACGAGGTCGAGGCCTTTCTGATCGGCCAGCCGCGTCACCATGCCGACCAGCGGCGTCCGGGGCTCGGCCGGGAGGCGAAACGCCTGCTGGAGATGCTGCTTGCACACCGCCTTGCCGCCGAGGTCGTCCGCCGAATACCGGGCGGGGATGAGCGTGTCCACCGAGGGATCCCAGACCGAGTAATCCACGCCGTTGAGGATCCCGAAGAGGTCCGCGGCGCGGTCGCGCAGCACGCCGTCCAGGCCCGCCCCGAACTCCTCGGTCTGGATCTCCCTGGCGTAGGTCTCGCTCACCGTGCTGAGCACGTCGGCGAAGTAGAGGGCGCCCTTGAGCAGGTTCACCCGGCCCCAGAACTCCAGCCCGCGCATGGTAAACATCGCCCCGGGGAGGCCCGTGAGCGGAAACTGCTCGGCCGGGAAGAGCCCCTGGTAGGCGAGGTTGTGGATGGTGAAGGCCGTGGCGGGACCGCGCCCCTCCGCGGCAAGGACCGCCGGGATGAGCGCGGTCTGCCAGTCGTTGCAGTGGATCACCTCGGGCTGCCAGGCGTCGCGCCGTAGCCACTGCAGCACGGCGCGCGAGAAGAAGGTGAACCGGATGAGGTTGTCCGCGTAGTCGGTCCCCCCTTCCCCATACAGCCCGGGACGGTCGAACAGGGCGGGCTGGTCGACCAGCCAGACCGGCAGATGGCCGCCGGGCAGGTGCGCCTCTCCGACGGTGCCGGCCAGCACCCGCTCGCCGACGCGGACCTGGACCGGCCCGAGGTGCTCGCGCTCGATGGCGATCCCGCGGTAGCGGGGCATGGCCAGCCTGACGTCCACGCCGCGGGCGGCCAGCGCCGCGGGAAGCGCGCCGGCCACGTCGGCCAGCCCGCCGGTCTTCGCCAGCGGCACGATCTCCGACGCGCAGAACAGCACCCTCATCGCCGCGTCCTCCGCCTCCCAAGGTGCGGACGTCCGATGAGCGCCAGGTAGAGGTCGTTGACGTTGGTCCGGGTCGGGCCGGTGACGACCAGGTCGCCCAGATCATGGAAGAACGGGTACGCATCGTTGTCCGCCAGCGACGCCCGCGGATCCAGGCCCGCCGCGGCGGCGCGCGCCAGCGTCCATCCGGTGGCCAGCGCTCCGGCGGCGTCGGTCGGCCCGTCGGTGCCGTCCGTCCCGACGCCCGCGATAAGCAAGGTGCGCCGCCCACCGATGGACAGGGCCGCCGACAGCGCGAACTCCTGGCACCGGCCCCCCTTGCCCTGCCCGCGCACGGTCACCGTCGTCTCCCCGCCGGCCACGATGCAGGCCGGCGGAGGCACCGGAATCCCGGCATCCTGGACGCCGCGCGCGATCGAGGCCACCAGGCGGCCGGCCTCCCGCGCTTCGCCGTCGAGCGACGTGGTGAGCAGGAGCGCGCGGAAGCCCTCGCGCCGGGCCGCGGCGGCGGCGGCACGCGCCGCGTGCTCGTTGCTTCCGATGATCACGGTGTGCACGCGCGCGAACACGGGATCACCGGGCTTGGGCGTCTCCGGGATCCCGCCGGCGGCCCCCCGGCGCAGATGGTCGAGGGCGGCCGCGGGCATGGTTGCGGTGATCCCGTAGCGCTCCACGATGGCCAGGGCGTCGGCGAACGTGGTTGGATCGGGCGCGGCCGGACCGGAGGCGATGGCATCCAGGGGGTTGCCGATCACGTCGGAGAGCACCAGGACGGCGAGCGCCGCCGGGTGGGCGGCCTGCGCGAGCCGCCCGCCCTTCAGCTGCGAGAGATGCTTACGCACCGCGTTGACGTCCTGGATGGGCGCGCCCGACCGCAGCAGCGCGTCCGTGACCGCGATCTTGTCGTCCAGGCTCAGGCCGCCCGCCGGCGCCGGCAGCAGCGCCGAGCCGCCGCCCGAAATCACGCACAGCACGAGATCGCCCGCCTCCGCCTCGCGCGCGGTCTGCAGGATGCGCTCGGCCGCAAGACGGCCCCGGGCGTCCGGCAGCGGGTGCCCGGCCTCCATGAGCTCGACGCGGCGCAGCGGCGCCGTGTGCCCGTCCTTCACCGAGACGAGGCCCCCGCTGATCCGCGCCCCCAGGATCTCCTCCAGCGCCGCCGCCATGGGCGCGGACGCCTTCCCCGCGCCGACGATGAAGATGCGCCGGATCCTGGAGAGGCGGTAGGTCCGCGGCCCGATCCGCAGGAGATCGCCGCGGCGGCGGACGGCGCGCCGCACCGCCGCGGCGGGATCGACCGCGCTGATGGCGGCGGCGATCAGCCGCCGCAGCGTCCGCCGCAGCGCCGGCTCGGTGAGGTTGCGCCCGGAGGCGGCCGTGCGCGTCAGACGGTCCACACCGGGCTCGCGCCGTTGGCGCGGACCGCCTCGATCCGCGGGCCCTCCAGCCCTTCCGCGGCCAGCGCCCACTGCACCGTGTCGCGGGCCAGCGCCCGGAGGTTGTTGATGTCGCTGAGATGGATCAGGAAGATGGCCCCGGCGCGCCGCGCGGCGGCGTGCACCGCCAGATGCGCCGCCCCCTCGTTGCTGAGATGCCCCGTGGCGCTGAGGATCCGGTTCTTGAGGAACCAGGGATACGGGCTCACGTTGAGCAGGGCGAGATCATAGTTGGCTTCCACCAGCACGACGTCCGCCGAGCCCGCCGCCGCCAGCACCTCGCCGGTCACCTCACCGAGGTCGGTGGCGATGAACGTCCGCGTGCCGTTTTGCGTCAGCACAAATCCCACCGGCTCGAGCGCATCATGCGGGACGGCGAAGGGCTCGATGGCCAGCGCGCCGACCGTGAACGGCACGCCGGTGACGAAGCGCTCCACCGGTGCCCCCGCCAGTCCCTGCCCCGCGGCGCGGATCGTCCCCTCGTTGGCGTAGACGGGGACGCTCATCAAGCGGGCCAGCGCCGCGGCCCCCCGGGCATGGTCGTCGTGCTCGTGGGTGAGCAGGATGGCCGAGGGGGCGGGCAGCGACGCCCCCGCCATCTCCCGGACGAGCGTCTCGGCGGCAAGCCCGGCGTCGATGAGCACCGACGTGCCGCCGCCTTCGATCAGCACGGCGTTGCCGCTGCTGCCGCTGCGGAGAACGCGGATACGCGTACGGTGCGGGGGCTGCGTCATCGGAGGATGGTCGGCGTACCGCCGTCTAGGTGTTACGCCCCGTGCAGGGGAACTCCTCCGGTCAAAGCTCGACGTCGTCCCCCATCACGAGCAGGGCGGGCTCCTGGAGCAGCCGCGCCGCGTGCGTCAGCGCCTCCAGCCAGCCGCCGCCTGAGGTCGCCGCGGGCACGGCCGCGAGTTTCGGCGGCCGCACCGTGACGACCGGGACGTCGGCGGCTTCGGGGATCCCCGCCAGCGCCCTCGCCCGCCTGACCGCCGCCTCGAAGTCTCCGATCTCATCCACCAGGCCCAGCGCCAGCGCCTGCCGGCCGGTATAGACGCGGCCCCGCGCCAGGGCCTCGACTTCCGCCTGAGGCTTGCCCCGCCCCGCGGCGACGCGCCCGGTGAAGCGGGCGTAGATCTCCTGCATCCACCAGCGCAGCGTGCTCCACTCGCGCTCCGTGAACGCCGTGAACGCGGAGAACATGGCGGCGGTGTCGCCGCGCTGCAGTACCTCGCGCCGCACGCCGACCCGCTCGGCAAGCGCCCGCGCGCTGATCTTGCCGGCGACGACCCCGATGGAGCCGGTCAGCGTCGCCGCGCCGGCGACGATGTGGGCGCTTGGGCAGGCCACGTAGTAGCCGCCTGAGCCGGCCACGTTCCCCATGAAGACGACCACGGGCTTGCTGCGACGCACCCGCTCGACCTCCCGCCAGATCATGTCGGACGCGACGGCGGAGCCGCCGCCCGACTCCACGTGGAAGACGATCGCCTTGATGGCCGGATCGCGCTCGGCGGCCCTGAACGCGCGGGCCACCGTCTCGTGCCCGGCCAGGTGCGCCCCGAGCGGCGGCACCGGCACGGGCAGGTCGCGGCTCTCGCCGGGGACGATGGCGCCGACCAGCTGCACGACCGCGACCGCCCGCCCCCCCACCGAGTGCCACCGGTAGGGGAGGCGCAGGCTCCGCCGGGCCTGTCCCCAGGGCACGAGGCGGGCGGACCGGTCCGTGCCGAGCATCGCGGGAAGCTCGTCCTCAAAGGCGACCGCGTCGACCAGGCCCTTCGCGCGCATCGTGGAGGCAGCCATCAGCCGCCGTCGATCGCCTCCCGGATGATCGGCTCGGCGACAGACCTGGCTGCGGCAATCGACGACACTATCTCGGCGTAGAGCCCGTCCAGAAGCGCGGCGGTCATCTCCCGCTGCGCGTCGGTCATCTGCGGATAGAGGAAGCGGTGCGCCGCCGTTTTGTACTCCGCGATGTGGTGGTACTGGGGCGCCAGGCCGAGCCGCTCAAGGGCCACGCGCAGGAACGAGACTTCCGCGCGGGGGCCGTGAAGGCTGATCTCGGCGCTCTCGGGGACAACGACGGTGTCCGCCGCGCTGGCCAGCCAGTAGGCCTTCAGATCCATCGCGGGCAGGAAGGCGACGACCCGCTTCCCCGACCCGCGGAACGCCGCCACGGCGGCCCGGAGCCCCTCCACCGACGCCGGTCCGGCGCTGAGGTCGGCGACCTTCAGGACGATGCCGCGCACCCGCGCCTCGCCGGCGACGGCGCGCAGCCGGTCCCGCCACTCCTCCAGGCTGTCCTGCGGGGTCCCCGCGTCGAGCAGGCCGCGCCGCGCCAGGACACGGCGCAGGAGGCCTCCGGGCGCCTCGCGTCGCTCGGGCAGGGATCCCGAGACGGAGAGCACGACATAGTCGGGGGCGGGCAGCAGGGCCGCGAGGAGGTTGCGCGCTCCCCGCAGGGCATTGGCGATCAGATCGGCCAGCACGCCCAGGGGATTCATCGGGCGGCCTCCTCAGTCATACCCGAGCTCGGCCAGGCGGTCTTCGTCGATCCCGAAGTGATGGGCGATCTCGTGGACGACCGTGCGGCGGATCTCCTCGGTGATCTGCTCCGGGCTCTGACAGGCCTCTTCCAGCGGCCGCCGGAAGATCGTGACCTTGTCGGGCATCAGCGGCTCACTGACCACGCCTCGCTCGATGAGCGGCGTCCCCTCGTAGAGGCCGAAGAGCCACTCGTCAGACCCCAGCCCCAGCGCCGCGTACTGCTCCTTGCTGGGCCGCTCCTCGACCACGACGTCCACGTTGCGCATCGCCTCCTGGATGAACGGCGGCAGGCCGTCCAGCGCCTCGGCCACGAGCGCCTCGAACTGCTTCCGCGAGACTCTCACCGCGCGTCTCCTCTTCCGAGGTCATTGGACCCCGGCCGGTCGCATCCTCCGCCGGCGAGTGAAATACCTGGGGAGCAGACAGCGTTGAGGTATCGTGATGCGGATTGAGTTCTTCTATTGGGAGGAGTGCCCGTCGCACCCGGAGGCGCTGGCGCGGCTCCGCGCCGTCCTGCGCGAGGAGGGACTGGACGTTCCCGTCGAGGTCATCCGGGTCGAGACCGAGGCCGAGGCGGCGGCCCGGGCGTTCCCGGGGTCGCCCACCATCCGCATCGACGGCGCCGACATCCAGGCGCCGGAGGGCACGCCCATCGGGCTGTCCTGCCGCGTGTACCACACGGACGACGGGCGGGTGACGCCCCTGCCGACGGACGTGATGATCCGCCGGGCCGTGCGCGCCGCCCGCGCGGGTGCCGCGGCCCCGCCGGCCGTTCCGCGGGACGCCGCGGTGCCACGACCCGGAGAGGCGGAGCGTTAGTCGAGAACCCACGCCAGGACAGGAGGGCACCGCTATGCCGCTGGCCATCGAGTCGCGCGTCATCCCGTTCGCCCTGAGGGGGACCGACGGGGCCACGCACCGCACGGAGGACTACGCCGGCGCGCCGGTCTTCGGCGTCATCTTCCACTGCAACCACTGTCCGTACGCGCAGGCCTGGGAGGACCGGCTCATCGCGCTCCAGCGCGACTACGCGGCGCGCGGCGTGCGGTTCGTCCTGATCAACGCCAACGATCCGGTGAAGTACCCGGCCGACGACTTTGCGCACATGACGGCGCGCGCGGCGGACAAGAGCTATCCGTTCCCCTATCTGTTCGACGAGACTCAGGAGGTGGCCCGAGCGTACGGGGCCACGCGCACGCCTGAAGTCTTCCTCTTCGACCGTGACGGCGTGCTGCGCTATCACGGTGCCCCCGACGACAACTACGAGGACGCGGGAGCCGTCCGGCACCACTACCTGCGGGACGCCATCGACGCGCTGCTGGCCGGCACCACTCCGCCTGCGCCGCAGACGAAACCCGTGGGCTGCACGATCAAGTGGCGGTAGGGTATCCGGAGGGAGGTTTCATCGAGGGCGGCCGTACCGCCGGCCGCCCTCGGCGTTTTTTCGCGCTTCGCTCGATTGGCGCGTCCGCGGCCCCGCCTGCTACGCGTCGAAGTACAGGAAGAACTCTCCCGGATGCGGCCGCATCCGGATGAAGTCCACTTCCTTCTTCCGCTTGGTCTCGATCCACGTCTCGATGAGATCGCCGGTGAACACCCCGCCCTCCAGCAGGAAGGCGTGGTCGGCCTCCAGCGCCGCCAGCGCCTCCGGCAGCGACCCCGGCACCTGGGTGACCGCGGCCGCCTCGGCCTCCGGCAGCTCGTAGAGATCCACGTCCATCGGCGCCCCGGGATCGAGCTGGCGGCGGATCCCGTCCAGCCCCGCCATGAGCATCGCGGCGAAGGCCAGGTAGGGGTTGGCCGCCGGATCAGGCGGGCGGTACTCGATGCGCTTGCTGCGCGGGCTCGTCGAGTACACCGGGATGCGCACCGCCGCGCTGCGGTTGCGCTGCGAGTAGACGAGGTTCACCGGGGCCTCATAACCGGGCACGAGCCGGCGGTAGCTGTTCGTGGTCGGCGCGCAGAAGGCCATCAGCGCAGCCGAGTGCGCCAGCAGGCCGCCGATGTACCATCGCGCCGTCTCGCTGAGCTGCGCGTACCCGCCGGCGTCGAAGAAGAGATTCGTCCCGTCCTTCCACAGGCTCTGATGGCAGTGCATGCCCGAGCCGTTGTCCCCGAAGATGGGCTTGGGCATGAACGTCACCGTCTTGAAGTGCTCCCGCGCATACATCTTCACGAGGTACTTGTAGAGCTGCATCCGGTCGCCCATCTCGGTCATGGGCGCGAAGCGCAGGTCGATCTCACACTGCCCCGCCGAGGCCACCTCGTGATGATGGACCTCCACTTCCAGCCCCGCCTCCTGCAGCGTGAGGACGAGCCCGGAGCGGAAATCCTGGAGGCTGTCGGCCGGCGGCACCGGGAAATACCCCTCCTTATGCCGCGGCTTGTGGCCAAGGTTGGGCTTCTCGTCGCGCCCGGAGTTCCAGGCGGCCTCGGCGGAGTCCACGGCGTAGAAGGCACTGTGCGCATTGAGCTCGTAGCGCACGTCGTCGAACACGAAGAACTCCGCCTCCGGCCCCCAGTACGAGGTGGTGGCGATCCCCGACGACACCAGGTACCGCTCGGCCTTCTGGGAGATGTACCGCGGGTCGCGGGTGTACCGGCCTCGCGTCACGGGGTCGTAGACGTCGCAGGTCAGCAGCAGCGTCTTCACACGGAGGAGCGGATCCACGCGGGCCGAGGCGGCGTCCGGGAGGAGGATCATGTCGGACTCGTCGATGGCCTGGAACCCGCGGATGCTGCTGCCGTCGAAGCCGATGCCTTCCACGAACATGCTCTCGTCGAGCTCGGTGGTGGGCGCCGTGAAGTGCTGCGTCATGCCGAACAGGTCGGTGAACCGGAAGTCCACCATCTTCACGTCCTGGGCCCGGCAAAACTCGATGACCGAGGACGGATTGGCCATCGTCCGGTCCGAGATGTGGTTGACGGTCTGCTCCTTCATCGACACCCCTCCCCTGACACTCATGGTCCGACAAAAAGACGACAGCGCCCCCAGGAAGGAGGCGCCATGGCCCAGAGAGTCTATGCGCTTGTGTATTATCCTGGAGCTTACCAGAGGGGTCAGGGGGCCGTCAAGGTATCCGGGGCCGACTCTCCCGGGCGCGGCGTCT
>Ga0209172_10003718_pt1 | contig 22444 bp, 18 predicted proteins | sample LarsenN4metaG_FD_184113 | JGI IMG/M metagenome (GOLD analysis project Ga0209172, IMG submission 184113) | Hot spring sediment bacterial and archeal communities from British Columbia, Canada, to study Microbial Dark Matter (Phase II) - Larsen... ... | reverse complement strand
CTCATCGAACACGCCGTCGCGATTTACTACGTCATCAGTCGCCCAACCTAACCACAACCTCCTCGCCGCACATCAACAAGGCACAGCCGAGGTATCACCCCTGCCGTTGTCCAAGGACTACTACAAGACCCTCGGCCTGAAGCAGGACGCCGACCCAAGCGAAGTGCGCGCTGCGTACCGCAAACTCGCGCGCACGCTCCATCCAGATGTGAACAAAAGCCCAGACGCCGATGAGCGCATGGCCGAGGTTAATGAAGCGTACGCCGTCCTCAGCAACCCCGAGCGCCGAGCAACCTACGACGCCAAGCGAAGGCGAGGCACCGGTGCGCCCATGCCTCAACGCGCAACGCTCAACCTAACCGTCGAGCGCGTCTATACCGTCGTTGATTTCCGGTCGCCACTCTACGCAGTCGCCGTGTCACCCAACGGACGACGCCTGGCGGTCGGCTCCTTCGACAACCGCGTGCGCATCCTTCGCGCGCGCGACGGCGAGACGCTTGGAGAGGTTTCCCTTCCCGGCGGCGCCATCGAAGCGATCCAGTGGGTTGGGAACGAAGCCTTCCTTGCTGCAGGCGCGAGCGAAAAGACGTTCTCAACCTGGATCGTCCGCGAAGGCGTAGCCACCCGATGGAAGGGCAAACGAGCCGAGTGGGTCTCGCACGTGGACATCTCCCCCGACGGCAAGCGCCTTGCCCTGGGGAGCGTCCATCGAACGCTCATGGTGGTTGACGCCAAGACGGGCGCGCAACTGTATATGCGGAGGCGGCATCGAGACGCCATCTCCGCCGTGAGGTACTCGCCGGACGGCACGCTGCTCGCCAGCGGCGCGAACGATCACCGGGTCGTGCTTTACGAGGCGAAGCGAGGACTTGAAATCGCCGACTTCGGCCCGTTCCCGACGGCAATCGGCTCGATCGCCCTGAACGCCGAGAACACGCTGCTCGCCGTTGCGCTGATCGACCACGGCATCCGTGTCATTCGCCTAAGGGACGGAACGGCCGCCGCAAGCCTGCGCGGGCACTCGCGCCCGGTGGAGAACATCGAGTTCCACCCCACGCGGAACCTGCTCGCCTCCGCGGCGAGAGACGGTACGGTCAGGCTTTGGGATGCGTCGTCCGGCGATGCTTCGCTCGTTTTGGGGCGGGCCGACTCGCCGATGAAGGCAGTCGCGTTCTCCCCCTCGGGGAACCGCCTGTTCGCGGGAGGGCTGGATCGCAAACTTCACGTGTGGCGCGTCTCCCCAAAGCGAACGGGCACGCGCAACCAAAGGCGTCATAATCGCTGAGATGGCGCAGGTCGAACCGGAACCGCTCGTCACCTTGAAGGACGTGAAGGCGAACCCCGCCGTGCAAACGCTCATCACCGGGGCGAACGATGTGCTCAACGCAATGGGATACACCGAGCACGGACATCGCCACGCCCAAATCGTGAGCAGCATCACGCGGTACATCCTCGAGCAGGTGGGCGCACCCGAGCGGGAGATCGAGCTCGCCACCATCGCAGCCTATCTCCACGACATCGGCAACGTCATCAATCGAATCAACCATCCGATGGTCGGCGCGGCGCTCGCATTCGAGATCTTGAAGGACATGGGGATGCCGTATGCCGAGATCGCGCCGATTCTCGCAGCTATCGGAAACCATGAGGAGTTGCAGGGAACCCCGGTCAGCCGCGTCTCTGCCGCCCTCATCATCGCCGACAAGAGCGACGTGCACTTCAGCCGAGTGCAGAACCCGGTCTACGAGTCGTTCGACATCCACGACCGGGTCAACTACGCCGTGCAGAAGAGCCGCGTCGAGATGTCGCCCGACAGCGACGACATCACGCTCATCCTTCAGATTGACTCGGTCGCCGCCACCGTGATGGAGTATTTCGAGATCTTTCTCTCGCGCATGGTCATGTGTCGCAAGAGCGCGAACGTGCTCGGCTATCGGTTCAAACTCGAGATCAACGGGACGCTGCTCGAATGATCGCGCTGGCAATCGCCTCACAGTTCGCGGGCATGGCGTACGCGCCGGCCTTTGTGTTTCCGGGCGAGCCGCTTCGCATCAGCACCGTGAGCGCGGATCAACGGGCTGACGTTCGCTTCCATTCCGCACAAGGTGCACGGGTGCGGGAAGCGCGCGACGCTTGGCTGCTAACGGCGCAGAGCGCGGCTCCCGCTCGGGCGACGTTCCTGTTCGACGCGGATGGCGACGGGTCTCCGGACGACGGCACCGTCGTCGAAGTTCCGGTTGCGCTCGCGCCCCCTGGTGTGCTCCTGCACCCTGCGCCAGGCGCTTACGAAGGAGTGGCTGTTTCCGTTCTCGGCGGGCGACGCATCGCGGCAGTTCCGACGACCGTCGGCTCGGGGCTCCTCATCGAGAGCGGGGGGAGGCAGGCGCGCTTCGCGCCTCTGCTCGAGGCGGAGGTCGCCATCCGAACCGCGCCACGCCGCCCGCGCACCTTCCATGCAACGTACGCGTTTGCGGGCGCATCGGGCATCACCCTGCTCGGGCGACCCGGCGGAATCGCCGCCGTCTCGATTCGCATCGAGGCGCATGGCATACGCGCTCGCTACGTTGCGCTGTTTCACCAGACCGGCACGCTTCGGCTGCTCGACATTCAGCGTGACGTCTCACTCGCCCCCACCGAGGAGGTCGAGTTGTTCGTCCCCTTCCACGCCCTGTTATCTCTCGGAACGGCCGCCGTGCCTGCCGCCGAAACTCATGGCGTCCACGGCGCCGGCTTACCGTTGCGGTAGTCCCGATAGATCAGATCCCCTTCCTCTCCGTAGAGGTCGGTCGTCTTGCCGCCATCATCCGCGCCGTTCACCCCGAGCGAATACCACACGCCATCGTCGCGGCGGAGGAGAGGCTTGCCCGTAAGCGGGTCGAGCGGAATCTCTTCAACCGGCACGCCGGCTCTGGTCTGCATCTCGAGGGCGACGAGCAGCAGTCGGGTTGCGGCGCGGGCCCGCCTGCCCGCGTGCTCCCTCCACTCGGGGCCGGGGTCGAGCCGGGCGACCAGCACAGGCGCTTCGTGGTCGTGAATCGCGGGACCGACCTCCAGATAAGGGCGATCCGCTCCGGCGGCAATCTCCTCATACCGGTCTTCGAGTGCGCGCACCTGCTTCCGCCTCTCGAACGCCCAAACCGTCCAATGCTTCAGCTCGCCGTGCCCAGGCCTCATGCCGAAGAAGTCATAGTCGTCGCGGAGTTTGTCAATCCAGCGCGGGTCGTCGAGCGCGCGCGCGACGGCAGCCCACTCTCGGCGCACGGCGTCAGACAACGGAGGTAGTCCTTGAGCGATGGATGGCAGCGCCTCTGCCAGGAAGCGGCGTGTGGCGTCGTGGTCGCAGTGGTCTACCATCCAGGCGAGCGGCCCGGAGAAGGCTTGACTGAACACGGCGAATTCGAGCACGTCATCGCGGTTGCCGGTGCCGCCGACGGCTGAAGCGATGCGGAGCGCCTGGACTATGACATGCGCAGCTTGGAGGCAATCCCCCTCGCGCAGGGCACGGCGCACGCCTCCGGTTGCGAGGTTTCTCAGCGCGGACATCCCGTCCTTCATTCGACTTGGTTCGTTGGGATACCGCTGGGCGGCGAACCGGAGCCGCCCTTCAGGAAGCGAGGCTAGCGCGTCAAGGTCCGCCACGACGGGCCGCAGGTCGGAGGCAAGCGCGCTCCATCTCTCGTCGTCGATCTGTGCGGCGAACTCCGTTCTCCTGTTGCCAAGTCGCCCCACGAGGTTCAGGAACTCGCTCGCCTCCGGCGAGTCCTCGTTGGGAACCTCTGGCGCTGCCATCGAGTAGGTGAGGTTCACGCGCGCGAAGGCGACGACCGCGAGCGCAACGAGTACGGTGCCGACCAGCACGCCGATGGCGACTCGTCGCGCGCTCAGTTTTGCCGTTGCTCGCGGTTGGTGTTCCATCCCGAGAAGTCCGGTTCCAGCGGCGACTTGGTGAGGCTGTAGGCTTTCAAGTCCTTCTGAAAGACGATCTGCATCTCGCCGCCGCCGGGCAGATTGAACTTCCGACTTTGTAGGATGACTTCGTCGTCGTGGGCATCGGGTGCCGGCTTGGAGTAGGTGAACGCCTCGGTTGTCGCCCTCATCTCTTCCTCAGATAGATACGGAGCCAGCGCCTCGAGGTTCGGAGGGAAGTCGCTGTTCTCGGTTATGTACTTCTCCAGCGCGTCCCGTAAGACCGGGGCAAGGCTCTCCACCTTCTCCATCTCCGACATCTCGCTCACGAAGGACCGCACCTCGGGATTGCGAACAACGTTGGCGACGATCACGCCGATGGCAACCAACCCAAGAATGAGCAGCACGGCGCAACCCACGCCGACCCACAGCCAGACCTTCGTGCCGGCGGAGCGATTCACTCCTCGATTCTATCCCGCGCGGGCCTGCTTGGGGCAGGCGAGGGGCGGCGGAAGCGCGAGAACCGATGCCGGAGCAGGGTCCAGAATGCCTCAACGCCGTCCGTCCAGCGAATCTTCTTGCCCGCCTCCTTCGACCTTGGCTCGTAGCGAATCGGGACTTCGTGTATATGCTTACCCATCCGGATCGCCTTGGCGGTTACCTCCGGACAGAACTCAAACCTCTCACAGACCAGGTTCATTTGGCGAAGGACCGAGGTACGCACGGCCTTGTAGCAAGTCGCCTCGTCGCTGACTCGACGACCATAGAGGAGGCGGACCGCCCACCGTAAGAGCACATTGACGACTCGGTTCGGGAGCGCCATACCACCGGGGAAGCCGTCGCGGAAGCGTGTACCGTAGACGACGTCCTGCTCGCCTCGCAGAATCGGCTCGACCAGGTTGGGAATCTCCTCGGGTGAGTACTCGAGGTCGGCGTCTTGGATGATGGTGACTTCCCCGGTTGCCCGCTCGAGGCCGGTCCGGATGGCGGCGCCCTTCCCTCGGTTCCGCTCATGCCGCAGCAGCAGAATGCGTTTGGCGTACTGCTCGGCTATCTGCGAGGTTCGGTCGGTCGAGCAATCGTCAACGACGACGACTTCCTTGGATATCGGGAGCGCCAGCACACGCTCAAGGACGTGAGCGATCGTGTCCTCCTCGTTGTACGCTGGGATGAGGATCGTTACGTCCGGTCGGGTTGCGGGGGTATCTGCCAAGGTGCTCATTCTGTTCTACGGCACGTCGAGGGCCGCTGCTCTCCGTGGTGCCTCAGGGCGCACCGCCGGCGCGAATCCGGTTGTTCGCCCAGCAGCGAAAGTGCGGGATTTGCCCGCCGTTTCCGGTAGTTCTGCTCGACTGCGCGCCCGATTCCCGTCAGATTGCTGAAAAGCCGTGCCCTCGTTTCGCCGAAAACGTACGCGTGTTTGAGGAGAGTCGTTTCGATCCCGAAAGGTGCAAACGCTACCTCAAGATCTGTCCACTGTGCGGGGCTGTGCTGGTGCGCAGCGATGCGCGTTGCTGCAAGTGCGGCTGGCCAGGCCCGTTTCGTTCTTCGCCCGAGGAACTGCGTGCTGCGCTGGAGGCAATCTACGGCCCACCGAGCGACTCGGCGGCGGTGGAGTTCCCCGGCTCGCCCGAGGCGTGAGCTGTTCAGTTTGAGCGGACAACCTTGACGGCGCCAACGATCAGGTCCCATTGCGCCGGGGGGTCGGCGCGCCGGCGGGGACCTCAGCCCCGCCGCTCCTCGATTGCCGCGATGAGAACGGCTGCGGCGATGCCGATGCGCTTGTCCAACATGCCGCTTGCCGCGGGTAGGTAGTGGATCTCAAGCTTGTAGATGAACGGGTGGAATCGCTGACGGAGTTCCAACACGCGCTGGCCGGCCACTTCGACGCGAAAGTGTTGGGGCACCAGCGTCGACAGGAACCTGCGGGCGAGCGCCCGCGTTGCGCTGTCCTCCTGAATCCGCCCGATCTCGGCGTCGCCGGCGTCCATGAGAATCCACTCATCCCGCACGAGCGATTTCCACCCCTTTCGCTTGACGGCGCCCACCTTCTCGCCGGTCGGCGCGAAGTAGACGTCGTACGCGGCGGAGAAGTCAATAATGTTCCGCGCCAGAATCTGCAAGATCTCCTTTGTCCTCGATTCGTCCGAGTAGACGCGAATATCCTCCTTCAACCTGAATGCCTTCTGATTGCTGAACAGGACGAGACGGTCGTTCTCGTCGAACACGCGGCAGTTAGCACCGAACAACTTGAAGAACTGCCGGACGAGCAGATAATGGGAGCCGCTGAACCGCTCAATCATTGCGGTCGAGGGTACCTGGCGGGTAGATTGCTTCCATGCTGCTTGCCGTTCTTGCGCTGGGGATGACACAGTCCGCCCTCAAAGCGCCCGCGGGCCTAGCGTACGACTCCGAGGGGCTGCTCTATGTCTCTTGGATGGGTTCCAACGTCATCACCGTGCACCGAGGTGTCGAGGAAGTGCGCCGCATCGAAGGTGGCTTGAGCGCGCCGCGGGGGCTCGCCTTCGACGCCGACGGCCGCCTTTACGTTGCCGATTCGGGCAGCCACCGGGTGCTTGTGTTTGATCGAGGCGGCGCGCTCTTGCGGACGCTGGGTGGCGAGGGAACCGAAGACGGGAAGTTCAGTGCGCCCTACGACGTCTTGGTGGACGCGCGGGGCAACCTCATCGTCGCCGACACCTACAACAGCCGGCTGCAGTTCTTCGACGGGGAGGGGCGGCACCTGAAGACGTTCGGCTCGCTGGGCGATCGGCCGGGCCAGTTTCGCGAGCCGGCGGGGCTTGCGCTCTCGAACGGGTCCTTGTATGTTGCCGGCGGATGGCTCGGGCGCGTGGATGTGTATGACTACGATGCCCGCTCGCTGTCGCCGGCTTTTCGGCGCTCCATAACGGGCTTCTGGGTGTGCGGCGATGTCGCCGTGCTTGCCGACGGGTCAATGGTTGCCCTCGACCGAAACAACGGATGGGTCGGGAGGTGGGACAAGGACGGAAATGAGCTGAAGCGGTTCAGCGGCGGCAGCTACGGTCTCTTCCGCCATCCGAGTGCCATGGTGCAAACGCCGACCGGCGAACTCGCAATCGCGGACACGGGGAACGACCGAGTTCTGTTCCTTGGCGCCGATTTCTCCGACGTGTCCAGGCCCCTCCTCGCCCGGCTGACATCATCGTCTGCGGCCGTCGAGTGGCGAACCACCCCTGAGGATGATAGCCCGAGCCTGGCGCTGTTCCGGCGAGCGGAGAGGCACAACGGGGAGCACGCGTTCCAACGGCAGGTTGCAGCGGTTGGAAAGAGTGGAGCCGCCTTCGGCGGCGTCGGCAGCCTCGAACCGGGTAGCGGCTACATCGTGCGGCCGCAGAGCGCGCTTGTTCGCTCCATAGAAGGGTCGGGTGAGGGCGGCCGCCTTCGCGCGCTTGCCTTCGCCACGGAGCCACGGGCAGGCGAGAAGACGATCCTCAATCTCCCGATCGCAGTCATCGTGCGAACCGACATCTGGAATCCCGAAGGCTCCGGCGGTCGCGCAGGCCGAGGCACGGCGCCCGGAGCAGAGTACCTCGATTACGTTCGGAAGGAGTTCGAAGACGCCCGCCTCTTCTACTTCGTCAACTCCCACTGCCGCGTGAACCTCGAATACGATTGGTTTCTCTACACCGAACCGCTGACGGCCGGGGAGGATAGACCAGGGAGCGCCAACGAGGACGAGATACTTCGGACGAAGGGAAAAACGCGGCAGGACTACGTTGCGCTCGTCGTCGTTGACGCTGAGCGTCGCTTCGACCCCGCCCGGAACGCCTACTACCTGCAAGGGTCGGGCGGAGGCACGTGGGGAGCGCATTGGAACGGCATCGCCGAGCGGAGCGACCCGGCGCATTGCTCCTTCCTCGGCGGAAGCGACCTCGCCTGGCTCATGACCCACGAGTTCCACCACGCGCTCGACTCGATGTTCGAGCAGAGCGGTTACGAGGAGTACCCGTTCAACCACTTCGGCGATTACCGCGTCGGCGGATACAACGGGCCGTTCGGTGAGCACTGGGATGGGAACGCATATATCTTGCGCGTCTGGCCCGAGCAAGCGTGGTTCTATTGCTTGTTCGGCTACGTGTCAACGACTCGCGACCGAGACGGCGACGGAGTGCCCGATGACGACCCGTCGCTGCCGTTCGATGAGAGGCGATGGGGGAGCGACCCCGCTCGCGCCTCGACTGCCGGGGATGGTATCAGCGACTTGAGGCGCCTGATGTTCAGCAACTGGGTGCCCGCGACGCTGGAATCGGTCAACAACGCGCGCATCGAGCTGGTTCGTCCCGACCCGCGCAAGACGGATCAGTCGGGCTTGGGGATTCCAGACGCGGAGAAACGCGAGCCGTGCATCCCCTGGCTTGAGGAAATCCCGTTCGGCTCGCCAGACCTGTCGAAGTCTCTCGCAGATGAGCCGGCGTGGTCATCGAAGCGCGGGCGCTTCCGGCGAGAGCAGTTCGAAGGCGGTGTCTACATGACTTGGGACGAGACGGGGCTGTACCTGGGCTTCTCCTTCGCGCAGAAGCCGCTGGAGTTTCAGATAACGACCGACTTGGTCGGCGACGGGTTCTTCGCAGGGCAGGACAACTACGTCTTGACGGTGGACTGCCGGGGAGAGGAGGCGAGCATCAAATCGTTCCACGTGCTCAACGGCGCGCAGAACCGCTGGCCGTTCGCCGATGTCGAGTTGGTGCCTCGAGATACGATTCGCCTGGAGAGCAGCTTCGAACCGTCGTGGTCTCAGGTTCGGATCAAGCTGCCATGGCACCTGAAGAGCGGGCTGACTTGCCGCCCGGGCGACACTTACCGCTTCGCGTTCACGTTCCTGGTGCGCGACGGCGTGAACCAGTGGGACGGCGACCGCCTCCACTTGAGCGCCTTTGAACCGTACAAGATGCTTCCCCTGCGCCTGGTGCGGTGAGGACGGCTGAGGCTGAAAGATTCTTTCACTTCCCAGTCGAACCTGAAAGGAAACCGCCGATTTTTTCAGATGGCGGGTTCGTCAACCCGTATGTCACCGTCCGCCGCGCCTCGTCCGTACTGGGTACATCGAGGCCGACCGCGCGGAAGGCGATCCAGGTGCTTTGCCAGGAGGGGATCCTCTCCGACGTCAGCCGCTCCCGTGCGAGGCCTGTTTATGTCGCCGAGGATGTGCTGCGGCTTGTCTCTGCTTGATGCCGCCTGTCGCCCATGCCCGGTAGGCACGGGTTTAGGTTCGGGCAGGTAGTTCTGACAGCGTCGCTCGTGTTGAGGTGCGGAATGAGCTTGCCAGGCGGCAGCCCTTAGCCGGCGAATCCACCCGACCAAACACGACCATGTGCCCGAAACGCAGCAATCCAAACAGGAGGCGGCGAGCCTTCACGCTTGTGGACGTCATCTTCAGCGTCCTGCTCTTGGCGATGGGCTCGCTGACCGTCGCGGCTTTGATGCCGACGATGGCGCGCGGCCAGCACATGTCGGATGAGACGTCGAAGGCGACTCAGATTGCGGCGAAGGAGATTGAGCTGTTGCGCCTGGTCGGGTACGACAACCTCGAAAGGCCGCTGCTGGAGCAACTCGGCCTGATTGACGTCACCGGAGACCCGGAGATGACGTCTCGGTCCTGTCCCTGGCAGGGCTTACCATCACGAGCTTGAACCGCGCGCGAGGCGAGGTGCGCGCCGCTGAGGCGTTCCATGCTGCACAAGCGAGCGCGGAGTACGTCTATCAGACGCAGCGCGAACTGCTTGAGGATACGCGCGGCGAATTCGAGTACGGGGAGTACGACCTCGAGGACATTCCGTTTGACGTGCCGGATGGGATGACAGGACGGGTGGAAGTGATTCCTACCGGAGACGGCGCATCTGCTTGGATCACGGCGGAGGTCTTTTACGGCAATCAGTCGCGCAGCGTCCGCTTGCTCGCAAAAGCCAAAGATGTCGGCGTGTGGAACAACGCAATCTTCGCCGGCGCGGGGGCGTCCGGCAAAGCCATCAACGGCAACGTTGACATTCGAGGCTCGGTGCACCTCCTGGGCGACGGCGAGCCGTTCATTGATGCGAACGGGGACGGCGTATGGAACCCGGCTGAGCCGTATCAGGATGCAAACGGCAACGGCATGTACGATCCGCCGCTCACGGTCACGGAGTTGAACTCCTCGTTCTCGGGCAACGCGTTCATCGGCAACAACTACGTGGGCATTTCGTTCGAGTTGGAGTCACAGATTCCTCAGATTCCGCTCATCGGTGGGCTGAAATCACTCGGAGCCGAGGTGCGCGTCAAGCACGGACGCATCAAGGTTCAGGGTTCAGCGCGCATCGGCGAGGAGTTCAACAACGGCATCAACAAGGGCAAGGTCGAGGGTACGTTCGTTAACGACGGATGGACGGGCAGCCCCGGCGCGGGCGGCGTGTTCTCCGACAACGGCACGAACAACGGCTACGACCTTGACGACCTCGTACCGTTCCCCTACATCAATGGCTTGGGCGCGCAGCCGTACTACGACCCGATCACAGGCACGACCTACTCGACCCACGAACAGTTCCTGAACGATCGGTCGTTGACCATCAACCTGCCGGCGTTCGACACTTCTATGAACAGCTTCCAGTTCGGCCCGGACGCCAACGGCAACATGATGCGGTGGGACAAGCCGAGCGGCGTGCTGACCGTCCAGGGAATCGTTAAGGTAAACGGCAACCTGAACTTCGGGCAGAAGAACCAGACCATCCGCTTCGACGGGCGGGGGACCATCTACGCAACGGGCAGCATAAGCGTGCACTCCAATCTGCTACCCCGCGCGGGTCGTGTGTTCCCAATTGACGCGGCACTCGGCTTCATTGCCGTGCGCGACATCAACCTGGCAACAGGTCCAGGCGACGCGCAACTAAAGATGATGGGCGCGTTCTATGCGCAGGGCATCATCCGAAGCGCCAAGCAGAACCAAATAGCTGGAACGTTCGTTGGCAGTTACTACGATATGGGCACGAACGTCCCCAACATCTACCAGGTGCCTGAACTGGCTCGAAACCTGCCTCCGGGGATGCCCGGCGACAAGCCGATCATCAGCCTGAAGCGCAAGACGTGGCGGGAGAGGATTCCGACTGAGGGTTAGCCCGTACATCCGCAGCCCGGTGGCGGCTTCTTCGCCTGGACGAGGGAGCCGCCTTCGTTTGATGACACTTTTGCCGGGCTCGGCCGTCCAACCGTACTGAACTCAAGGAGGAGATGATGCTTACGATTCGCGCAACGGTTCTTATTGGCGCAGCCGCGCTGTCTGCGGCTGCTTTCGGACAGGCTTACAAGGTGGTCTCCAGCGGCAAGCTGCTGGGTGAGGAGGCGCTGAGCGTTGCCTTCGCTCCGAGCGGCTCGCAGTTTGTGTGCGGCATGAGCGACAACTCGGTGAAGATCTTCGACGCGAAGACGCGCCACACAATCAAAGTTCTCAAGGGTCACACGCTGCCCGTTCGCGCCGTTGCCTGGAGCCCGAAGGGCGACAAGGTTGCGAGCGGCGCGGAGAACGCACAGATTCGAGTGTGGGACGTGAAGAGCGGGACGTCCGTCGTGATGCAACAGCCTGGGCACATCCGAGCCATTTCGCACCTCGCCTTCGACTCGACCGGCAAGAAGCTGGTGAGCACGGGGGACGACGACACGATCCGCGTGTGGGACATCGCCACGCGCAAGAGCACGCTGCTCATCAAGGGCGGCGGCATCAACGTGTACAACGCCCGGTTCGACGCATCCGGGGCGAACATCGTGGCGGCGTCGCTGGGCAAGGGACTGATCGTCTACAACGCCAAGTCGGGCGCGGCGGCGTTCGCACTCAGCCACCCGCCGGGCGCGAACGACATTGACCTCAACTCCAACTTCACGCGCGCGGTCTCCGCTGGGCGCGACGGAAACCTGGCGTTCTGGGACGTGAAGGCTCGGAAACGGATTACCTTCCTCAGGGGGCACACGGACTGGGTGGTGCACACCTCGATCAGCCCGAGTGGCGCCTTCGCCGCGTCGAGTTCCTCGGACGGCACTGTCATCGTTTGGGACCTGAAGGCGCTGAAGCCGATCTCCAAGTTGGAGGGTCAGAGTTACATGGGATCGCCGCTGGCTTGGAGCGCCTCGAGCGGCTTCCTGGTCACCGTGGCGTCAGACAACTACCTCAGGATTTACACGGTGACTAAGTAGGGCGTGGGACCCCCTGTTGGAAGAACCGGGAACTTCTCCGGCTTGAAAGACCGTCCGTTTATGGCATAATCAGGCAAGTGACAAGGATGATCCTTCGGTTCGGAGTTCTGCTCGCCGCGGTCTCTGCGGCTACTCTGGCGCTCGCCCAGCAGGAGGGGCGAGGGCAGGAGAGGGCAGCCGTCGGCAAACTCGGTCAACTCACCGCCGACGCGTCTATCTACCTGAAGAAGGACACGCGCTCGCGGGTGCTCTTCAAGGTCAAGAAGGACCACTACGTCGTCCTGAGAGACCTCGACGATAAGTGGGCGACCGTGGTAATGCGGGACGGGTCGGACGGCTTCATCGAGGCGAAGTTCATCAACTTGTTGCCCTACAACGTCAGCGTTCAGCAGCCGATGACAACCCGCGGCGGATACGTGCGCGGCGAAGGCGGTAACGCCTACGATTGGGTCGTTCGCGAGGCAACTCGGTACATCGGCACGCCGTACGTTTGGGGCGGGAACAGCCTAACCGGCGGCGTTGATTGCAGCGGATACGTTCAGCAACTGTACCGCATGGTCGGAGTCAACCTACCGCGCACGGCGCACGAACAGAGCTTCGTGGGGACGCTCGTCCCGACGCTCCAGGATCTTCAGCCGGGCGACCGAATCTACTTCACGGACGGCGACCGGCAGCGCGTCACGCATTGCGGCATCTACATCGGCAACGGGCAGTTCATTCACAGCAGCCGTGGCCGAGGCGGCGTGTACGTGGATCCACTCACCGAGAAGTGGATCAGCCTCATCGTCTCCATTCGGCGCTGAGTCTTAGTGCCGAATCTTCTCCCAGTACTCGGCGAAGGTGAAGCCAGGGCTGTGGTCAGGGACGTGGCAGGTTAGACAACTCTCCGGCCCCGCCTTCATCGAGACGGTGGGCTTGATGATGTGGTCTGAGCCGGGGCCGTGGCAACTCTCGCAGCCGACATCCTTGAGGCTCGGCGTCTTTTCCTTGCTGATGAAGCCGCTGACCGTCGTCAAGCCGACAACGTGGCAGCCGACGCACTCGGGGTCGCGGTGGTTCATCGTGCTTTCGAGCGTTGCATAGGCTTCCGCGTGTGCGGAGTGCGTCCAAACGTCCCAAGCGTCCATGTGGCATGACCTGCACGCTTCCGAGCCGACGTACTTCACGTCCGAGGGGAGGCGCGGCACCTGATCCAGCAGATTCTCGTCGCCGACGCGCATCAAGTACGACTCATAGATGGCGTGGGCTTGGCTGTCGTCACGGTGCTCCGGGCCGAGTTCGATGAGGCGCAGGTTCTTCCACTCGCCGCCGACCCTCTCGATGCGTCCGACGAAGCGGCACTTGTCACCGGGCGTGACGAGCGTCCATCCGTTCACTCGCATCGGCTCCTTTGGCGGATCGCCGCGATGCGAGTAGATGAGCACTCGGCCTTCTCCAGGCGCGCTCTCGGCGAGGCGCACGGCGGATGCGCGATCGCCCGCGAAGAGCACGATGATCGCATCAGGGCGCCCTGCGAGAACCTCCTCCGGCTTCCGCATTGGCAGGATCGCCGCCTCCGGCGACGGCGCTAAACCGAGCACCGGCGCGTGCTGCGTCGGCTGCAGGAACTCCGCCTGAAGCGCGTCGCTCTTCAGCAGCCCACCGGCCATCTGGTCGAGCGCGGCGAGCGTCGCAGGGTCGAAGCGCGCTTCGACTGCGCCGACGTTCAGGTAGTTCGGCTTGAGCCGAGCGAACAACTCCGCAAGCGCGTCCGCCTTGAGTTGGTCTTGCCTTCCCTTCGCTTCGGTCCAGTTGCCGAGGTCAACGTACAGTGCCTCCGAATCTTCTCGCAGCGTGCGGACTACCGACGCCATCCGCTTCACGCCGCCGATTTGGGGCTTCGTGCAGCCGCAAGGCGAGAGGTAGCCTCGGATGTCGCCGGTGAAGACGACCACTGTCTCCGCTGGGCGTGGCGGCGTGGCGAGCGCAACAAGCCCCGCCGCAACCGCCGAGGCGACGAAGAGGCGTATCATTGACCGATGCCTGAATAGGGGATCACGATCTCAGGGAAGCGCTTCGAGTCCGTGTGGATGACGATGTTGCCGGAGAAGCGACCGATTACGGACGTTGTGCACACCGCGTCAATGCGCCACTCCTTGCCGCTCTCGCCCTGCTTGCGGACCTCGACGCGAACGCCATCGGGCGCATCAACCTTGGTGACCGTGAACGGCTCCTTGCCGTGCTGCAACGTTACGCTTCTCACCTGCTCGGTGCCCACGGGGAAGGAGCCGAACCAGAGCGTCTTCGGCTGGGCGATGATCCCCTTGTGAGTTTCGAGCGTCACGTCTACGTACGGCGCTTGCATGAGGTCGGTAATGAAAACGACCCTCAGCCAGTTGAGGCCGGCGGGGTAGTCGGGGCTGAACTTGAGCAGAACCTTGTGCCCGACGCGCTTCATCGGCTTGTCGCCGAAGATAGGATCGAGGACTTCGCCATTGAACGGCAAGACGGTGGTCTCGACGCCCTCGACGTTGGTGTCAACCCTCACAAGGCGGATCGGCGCAGGCGAAGTTGGATAGAAGATGAACTCGAACTCGGTCGCGCCATCGTCGTTCAGCGTTACCTGCTTCATCGTGTCCGGCACCACGCGATAGGGGGGAACCGCGGTGATGGCGACGGTGATCACCTTTACCGGCTCGACGGGGTCGTTGGTGTGGAGCGTGATGGTCTTCTCCACGTGTCCGAGCATGTCGCGCGACTGGACGATGGCGTCAATCGTTCGCTGTGCGCCGGCGACGATCGAGTCGGGAGTTTCCGCGAGGATGCACTGGCACGAGGACTCGAACTCGATGAGCACCTCGGCGTTGCCGGTGTTCTCAAGCGTGATGGGGGCGGGATAGTCGGGGCCGCGCTGCTGAAACCCGAGGTCAACCTGCAGCGGAGAGACGACAAGTCTCGGCTCGCGGAGCGGGAGAACCGTCCTGTTCTCGATGACCTCTTTCCACGCTGCTCGCGCGGCGATGACGCGGCTGATGAGCACACGTTCCGCCGGCTGGACACCCACGCGAACGTTGGCGGGGGAAGCAGCAGCGATGATGTCTGGCCCCAGGAGATTGAACCGCGCGCTCGCCGGGGCGAGGCCCGCGTACATGGCGAACGACTTTGCGATAAGCGAGACGAAACTCCAGCGGGAGACCTGGAGGTTGCCGGGCTCCGCGTGGGTGGGCACGTCCACAGCAAGCACGCCCCCCTCCCATCGGCGCATGTCGTCAAGTTTGAGTGAATCCACCCAGCGAAAACGGACTTTGCCGTCGTGCGCGGGCCGGAACCGCCACTCGCCGCCCGTAACCTCTTCGAGTAGGCGGGCGGCTTCCTCGGCGGCACTCTCGAGCGCATCGCCTGCAGGCAGCGAGTAGGTCATCTCGCCTGTCGGCCAACGTTCGAGGAGCCTCGCGGCTTGTTCGAACTCGCCCTGGGATACCGCGACTGCGATTTCGTGTTGTATGCGATACAGTTCCGGGTTGCACCGCGGCGGCAGGGTGGGTGCCTGCCCTGTGATAAGCAGGGCGGCGATTGCAGTAAGCGTCATCGTCGCCATCAGTCTATCTGATTCGACTTCGAGCGGCTCGTTAGGTTTCACCCCGCCTTCGCTTGCGTTCGCGGCCGCGCTCGCCGATAAGACAGTTGGGGAACAATGGTGGTGCGAACGTTAGGGCTTGCAGTGGTCCTCGTCTGTCTGGGATGCGGTGGCGGTGGCATCGGCTCGGGCGAAAGCGGAACTCGCGAAATCGGGTTTCAGTCCGCTCCGATGGACGAGGTGCCGATCACGTTGGACACGCAAGACTTGCAGGGTAGGGCGGACGGGGTGACCAACTTCGTTCGCGTCTATCCGCGCGAGACAGTGGTGCGCGTCGTTGCCCCGCAAACCTATCAGGGCCTGCCGTTCTACCGGTGGGTGTGGGATGGCGGCGCGGCTGACGCTCAAGCCGTCTCGGTGCCCGCGGACCAGGTTTCCGGGCTGACCGCCGTCTATGGCGACGGCTGCACCTTCTCGCCGAACTACACCGACGATCTGGAGCGGCTCCTTTACTGGCAACGGATGCCGGTCAGGGTGTTTCTTGTGCTCGACGGTAACGCGACGCAGAGCGCGGTCGAGGCGGCGCGGACGGGGTTCGAGTGGTGGAACGGCCGCCTGGGCGGTATCGTGCGGTGGACCGAAGTGTCCACGCCCTCCGACGCGGATGTCATCGTTCGCTGGCGGGACGACCTCGACGGCAACCTGCTCGGATACACCCAGTATACATACGAGGTGACTTCCGGGCGGCTCCTGTCGGCGGACATCGTGATTCGGTCCGGGCTGGACGGCCGGGCCGGTGAGGGCATCGCCGCGCACGAGTTGGGCCACGCGCTCGGAATCGGCGGGCACAGCCCGCTCCACGCGGACCTGATGTACCCCACATACACCGGCTTCAACATGAACGAGGTTACGCTGAGGGACGCCAACACCGTTCGCACAGGCCATTGCCATCTATTTGGAGGGTCCCGCTCGACCGGCTCACCGGGAGGCGCGACGGCAACCTCCCGAATCGTCTGCCCTTCAAACTAAGAGGAATTCGGCGGCGGCGGCTCGCAATCGCTCATACTGCGCAGGCATGCGCTTCGCGGGCTGGATGATGGACGTGGCGCGGGAACAGTCGCCTACCCTTGATTTGCTTAGGGAAGTCTGCGCCCGCAGCCTTGACGCGGGCTACAACGCCCTGGGGCTGTACCTTGAGCATCGGTTCGCGTATCCGTCGGCCCCGTGGGCGGCGGACATCGGCGCCTTGAAGGCGAAGGAGATTGAGCGGCTCGCCAAAGAGTTCTCTCCAAAGGGCTTCCGCATCATCCCATTCATCAACACGCTCGGGCACATGGAGGGGTTCATTCGCGCCGAGGGAGGACAATGGCTGGCTGAAGCGCCCACCGCTCGCGGCTCGGCGCAGGTTTGCCCATCGCGCAAAGAGGTCGTAACGTTCGTGCGCGGCCTTGTGGACGACGTCATCCGCACTTTTGACGATGCTTGGATCCATCTTGGTGGTGACGAGGCGCACCAACTTGGGCAGTGCCCGAAGTGCGAGAAGCGAGTGAAGAAGGTTGGGGAGGGCGGCCTGTACGGTGAGTACTACCGCGACCTGTGCGAGCACGTGCTGGAGAAGGGGAGGACTCCCTGCCTGTGGGCGGACATGGTCCTCGCCCACCCGGAGGCGCTGAAGATGCTGCCTAAGGAGACGGTCTTGTTCGATTGGCAGTACTCGGACGATCCGTCGCCGACGACGAAGAAACTGCTCAAGGCGGGGTTCAAGGTCGTAAACTGCCCCTCGGTTCACACCTACGACGCAACATGGTGTCACCTGCCGCTGACACAACAGAACGTAGACGATCATGTGAAGGCGGCTAAGGAGTTGAAGACGGAAGGTGTGCTGGTGACGAGTTGGGAGTTCTCATTTCTGACGAACTACGCGTCTACGCTGCCGCTCATCTATGCGGCGGGGCTTCGGATGTCCGGCAAGCCGTGGAGCGCCGCCATCAAGAAGACAGGTGGCAAGGAGTATTACGATGCGGCTAAAGCGTTAGGTGAGCAGATTCCCAAGCTCTCGAAGTTTCTCCGGCCCGGGACGTGGCGCCCGCTGCGTGAGGCGTTCATCATGCGGGACAGCCCGTTCTATCTTTGGGAGGAATGGCGCAGCGAAGCGGTGGGCAAGGTCGGCACCGAGATTCTGAAGATTTGCGACAAGCTGGACGACGTCCTGCCCCCGCAGGATCCTTTGCACTGGTGCGTGCAACTGCATCGCGTGGCGGTAGATTGGGTGCGGCTGTGCGACAAGGCGTACCAGAAGTACTCGAAGCGGGACGTGCGCGGGTGCGCCGAGTTGTTGGAAGAGGGAGCGCTCAGGATCGCGACGCTCGGGCCGGGCCTCCGGCGCATCGAGGAGATGGGTGGCTCGCATGCCGACACGTTGCGGCTGCGTCGTATCGTCCAGCGAGTCAAGCAGGTCGCGCGGCGCGTGTTGGAGCAACAGCGAGGCACGGCGAAGCCCAAGTTCCTGCCCGCGTTCGAGGTGATCAGCCACGCTTCGTTTGTGCCCGGCGACCAGGCTGCCTGGCGGTCAGCGCAGTTCCGTTAGGCGTCTATCGGGCTCGACTGCGGAACGCGTCCACGACGGTCGTCGGCTCCGGCAGGCCGCCAGACTCGCGATTGGTCCAGACGACATGTTCGCCGTGCTTTACCTCGAGGATTCCGTGCGAGCCGGGAATGAGCTCGGCATCGGTTCCGAACTCCGCCTGAAGAGCAGCCGCCACACGGGCGGCGTGTTCCTTGTAGCCTCACTCGGTGCAGTATTCGATGGTGACCTTCTCGCTCATGTAGGCGAGTCTACCCCGGCCTATCCGATAAGCGACAGCGTCCAATGTCTGAGGATGGAATCCCACTCGTCGTCGGGTCGGGTCAACGCCTCGTCGCCCACCATCTCAATCGGCATTCCGGTGCCCAGTTGGATGCGGGCGCGCACACTTTGGCTGCGCTCGGGGGTGTCGGGCGTCGCTGGGGTCGTGATCGCGCCCTCGAGGGTTGCAAGCCAGTCGGCGGCGTAGGAGAGTTTCCACTCCGCTCCGTCCGCGGTGGCTTGCCAAGCGCGCTCGGGTTGCACCGACTCGGTGGGATACACGATGCCGAACAGTCCGTACCGTGCGCCGAGCATGTCGAGGATCCGCTCCGGGTCCTCTGTGGGGGCGATGTCCACGACGCTGCCATGGGGGTCGTGCTTTGAACTCCATCTGAGCGAACGAACGGTAGCGGCGCGCTGGGGGTCGGGCCTCTGGCGTTCGCGGGTGGGGCCGGTCGTTGCATCAGCGCGAACGACTTCGAACTCGAAGCGCGCCCTCCCGCTGTCGAACTTCGTTACGGTCGCCTTGATCTCGATCTCGAGGATGGACATCTCGGTCTTCGCTCCGATGGCGCGTTGCTCGATGATCAGTTCGTAGAGGTACTCGCCTTCGTCAGGCTTGAGCGCGAGCGAGACGGCATCGGGTTCGTGCGTCGCGGTGGTTGTCGTTGGCGGGGAGGTGACGTCCCCCCCGCATCCGACGCACAGCGTGATGGCGAGGAAGGCGGCTGCTTTGTTCAAAAGGCCATGCCGTCGTAGTCGCGAATCAGGCCGATGACCTTGCCCAGAACGCGCGCATCAGACTGTCGGATGCGGATCGGGTCGTACGCGGGATTGCTGGGGTAGAGGGTAACGCCGCCCTCCGCGTCATATCGGATTCGCTTGATCGTCGCCTCGTCATCGAGGAGGAAGGCAACGAGGTCTCCGTTCAGCGCCGTCCTCTGGGGCTTCACGATGACGAGGTCCCTCGGCAGGATGCCCTCACCGATCATCGAGTCCCCCTTGACTCGGAGGAGGTACGCCTCCTTGACCTTGCGGAGCAGCGCCTTGGGAACGGGAATCATCGCCTCGACGTTCTCGTCAGCAAGGATTGGCATGCCGGCGGCGATGGTGCCGAGCAGCGGCAGCAGCACGACCTCTGCATCTGCCGTGTGGCGGTCGTCAAGGATCCTGATTGCTCGTACGCCGCTGGTTCGGGTGATGTATCCCTTCTTCTCCAGCGCCTCGAGGTGGGTGATGCTCCCGCGGGTGCTGTTGACGCCGATGTGCCTGGATATCTCCCGAACTGTAGGAGGGAATCCGTTCGCTCGGGTGTAGTCTGCAAGGAATCGCAAGACCTCAGCCTGTCTGCTGGTTAGAGTTCTCTTGGCATTAGTCATGGTGTTCATCAGTGTACCCTCTCCGGATGTGCACCTGTCAAGGGTACTGACGCTCGCTGTGGGCGAAAGGATGCGCCGAATCGGACATAATCGGGCGGAACGCCCCCGCCGCCTGCAACAGGGCTGCACGCCGGGTCGTTCGGAAGGTTACCGTGTCCATAACAAAGTTCAGGAAAGGATTCGCCGCTGCGGGGCCTGTGGTCGCAGTGCTTCTCGGGGTTGCGTTCATCGTCGGGTTCCTCTACTACGGGGGGCCGACCGGCGCCAACCCGGGCGACCCGGATGCGCAGAGGGCGCCCGCGTTCGCATGGGAAGGGGAGCAGGGCTACATTGACGAGCTGATGGCCGAAGTGACCGCGTCGCTTACGCCGAACGCGACGCCGACCGAGGAGTGGCGGTTCCGCGAGGACGCGTTGAACGCTGTGCTCAGCCGAGTAGCTCCGCTCGTCTTGGCGAAGCGCGCGGGGCTGTCGGTCACCGACAAGGATGTCGAGGCGATGGCTAAGGAGGAGGCTGCCTTCTATGCAGACCTGTTCCGCACCCAGGCGCAGGCGGACCATGACAACACGACCGCGCGCCTCACGGCAGAGGCTCAAGCCGCAAAGGAGAAGGGAGAGGACAGCGAAGAGTACAAGCAGGCGAAGAAGGCTCTCGACGACCACAAGGCGCTGTCGCTCGACGAGTTCGTCAAGAAGCAAGCCGGCCAGAGCCTCTCCGAAATCATCATCAAGCAGCAAGAGGAGCAACTGCAGCAGTTGCTGACGCAGCCAATGCAGCGTGACCGGCTCCGCTCTCAGGCGGCGAGGAAGAAGCTGCAATCGAAGTACGAATCCGAAGTTGATACGAGCGACGAGGCGGTCAAGCGAAGTTACGACGAATTGACCTTCGAGCGCATCCTCATCACCGAGGGCGCGAACGCCGACCCGATGGGCAAAGCGCAAGACGTCCTGAACCGTATTCGGAGCGGGATGCGGTTCGAGGATGCCGCCGCCGAGTACAGCGACACCAAGAAGCCTGACGGCAGCCCCGACCTCTCGGAGATGACGCTTGCCCGAATAGACCTAATGGTGATGCCGCTGTACAGAGGCGTGGCGCGCCTGGTCGAAGGGGAGGTGAGCGACCCCGTTCAGACGCCAACCGGCGTCGCCATCTACCGCGTTACGAAGGTGGAGCCCAAAGTTCCGGAAGACTTTGAGCAAAAGAAGACGGAGCGCGCAAATCAGCTTCGGGCGAGCGTGGCTGCCTCCATGGTCACGAGCGGCGTCGAAGCGCTCATCGAGGGCGACCACGACAAGATTCAGTGGAAAGACGAGGGCTGGCGGCTCGTGTTCCAGCTGAAGCGACTGGTGGCGGGCCAGGGGCTCAAGCGCGCGGAGCGGATCGCAGAATTTCGCAGGATCCTGGACGAGGCGCAAGGCGTCGTCTCCAGCGACGCGGACCTACCCGTGTACGTCCGGTACATGGCGTTCAGCCAACTGTACGCAGAAGCGCCTGCCGATGAGAAGGCTGCGCTCGAGGAATTGAAGGCGGAAGTCTACGCAGGCGTAGCGACCGTGACGCGCTCAACATCCTTTCTCTTCGAGTACGTGGACTTGTTGCTCGATCAGAAGAAGGGCGAGGATGCCCTGGAAGCGCTCAAGACAATCGTTGCCAACTCTTGGGAGATCAACGAAACGAATCGCGAGACCATCAAGAAGGTCGAGCGGCTGAAGGTTCAGGCAGCCAACTTCGCTCCGCCAGGGTCGCCCGCCGTTGAGGACCTGCAAAAAGCCCTGGACGACTGGTACGCGTCGGAGAGAGATCAACTTGCCATCGAAAAGGAGCAAGAGGAAGCGATGCGAGAGGCGGAAGAGGCGAACCGGCGCGAGATGGAGGGCCAGGGCGGCGAGCCTTCAAGTCAGGGGCGACCGCCTGAAAGCGGCTCTGGGAGTGGCAATCAGGGTGCCGGAGGCTGAGAAGCGCGGCGCACTGGTCGTTGTCGGCACGCCGATCGGCAATCTGAGCGACCTTTCAGAGCGGGCCACCGAAGCGCTTCGATCGGCGGACATCGTAGCGGCAGAGGACACGCGACGAACGATCAAGCTGCTGCAGCACGTCGGCTCGAAGGCTGAGCTTGTTCGGCTCAATGACGCCCGCGGCCCGGCCTCAGCCATAGACGGCATTCTCGACCGCGTGGAATCCGGCGCAGTGGTTGCCCTGGTTAGCGATGCGGGGATGCCGACCGTCAGCGACCCGGGCACGAAGGTAGTCAACCGGGCATATGAGCGTGGGTTGCCGGTTCTGGGTGTCCCCGGGCCCTCTGCGGTGACCCTGGCGCTGGCGCTGAGCGGCTTTTTCGCCCAGCGGTTCGTGTTCCTTGGCTTTCTGTCGAAGAAACCCGGTAGATTGAAGGAGACTCTTGCACCTTACGCCGAAAGTGCCGTCCCAATCGTCTTGTTTGAAAGGCCGGAGCGTCTGCCGAAGGTCTTTGAGGCGGCACTCGAAGTTTTGGGTGACCGCAGGGTTGCTGTGTGCCGAGAGATGACGAAGGCGCACGAGGAGGTCCGTCGAGGTAGGATAAGCGTC
>Ga0209172_10003717_pt1 | contig 22449 bp, 17 predicted proteins | sample LarsenN4metaG_FD_184113 | JGI IMG/M metagenome (GOLD analysis project Ga0209172, IMG submission 184113) | Hot spring sediment bacterial and archeal communities from British Columbia, Canada, to study Microbial Dark Matter (Phase II) - Larsen... ... | reverse complement strand
CCGACCTCGGCCCGTTGGCGCGCGCCGTGGGGCGCGTGCTGGCGGAGGGCGGGCTGTTCGCCTTCACCGCCGAAACCCATGACGGCGACGGCGTGATCCTGTGCGATACCCTGCGCTACGCTCACGGCGCCGACCATGTGCGCGCCGCGTTGACCCGCGCGGGCCTCGCCTGCGTGAGCCTGACGGTGGCCTCGTCGCGCAAGGAGAAGAACATCCCGGTGCCCGGGCTGGTGGTGGTCGCGGCGAGACCGGTCTCGACCTCGCCGTCTTCGGACGCTAGTCCTGGCGCGTGACCGTTCTCGAGCGCCCCGACGTCGTGACGCTGCCCGAGCCGTTTGCGCGCTGGTTTGCGCGGCGCGGCTGGACGCCGCGCACACACCAGCTGGAACTGCTCGCGAAGGCGCGCGCCGGCCGCTCGGTGCTGCTGATCGCACCCACCGGTGCCGGCAAGACGCTCGCCGGATTCCTGCCGACGCTGGTGGAGTTGAGTTCGTCGTCGACTCGCCAGCAGGGCAAAACGGCGCCGCGGATGCGGCGCGAGGGCGGCCTGCACACGCTCTACATCTCGCCGCTGAAAGCGCTCGCGGTCGACATCGCGCGCAACCTCGAAGCGCCGGTCGCCGAAATGAAGCTTCCGATCCGCATCGAGACCCGCACCGGCGATACGCCGGCGTCCAAGCGCCAGCGCCAGCGCCGCGATCCGCCGCACATCCTGCTGACGACGCCCGAACAGCTGGCCTTGATCCTGTCGTCGCCCGACGCGCCGTTCCTGTTCGGCTCGCTCACGCGCGTGGTGCTCGACGAGCTGCATTCGCTGGTCGTCTCCAAGCGCGGCGATCTCTTGTCGCTCGGGCTGGCGCGGCTGTTCGCGCTGGCGCCGGGCCTGTCGACGGTCGGCCTGTCGGCGACCGTGGCGGAGCCCGACGACCTGCGCCGCTATCTGATGCCGCAATCCGGCGCATCGCCCGTGCTCGCCGATCTGGTGGTCGCCGACGGCGGCGCTCCGCCGCACGTCACCATGCTCGACACCGCCGAGCGACTGCCCTGGGCCGGGCATTCCGCCAAGCACGCCATCGGCGAGGTCTATGCGCTGATCAAGCGGCACAAGACCGCGCTGGTCTTCGTCAACACCCGCAGCCAGGCCGAGGCGATCTTCCAGCAGCTCTGGGGCATCAACGACGACAACCTCGCCATCGCGCTGCACCACGGATCGCTCGACGTGGCGCAGCGGCGCAAGGTCGAAGCCGCGATGGCCGTCGGACGCCTGCGCGCGGTGGTGTGCACCTCCTCGCTCGATCTCGGCGTCGACTGGGGCGATGTCGATCTCGTGATCAATGTGGGCGCGCCCAAGGGCGCGTCGCGGCTGTTGCAGCGCATCGGTCGCGCCAACCACCGCATGGACGAGCCGTCGCGCGGCGTACTGATCCCCGCCAACCGCTTCGAGGTGCTGGAATGCACCGCGGCGCTCGGCGCCATCGACGACAATGCGCAGGACACGCCGCCCTTGCGGAGCGGCGCGCTCGACGTGCTGGCGCAGCACGTGCTCGGGCGCGCCTGCGGCGAGCCGTTCCTGGCGGACGAGCTGTACAGCGAGGTGCGCGCGGCTGCGCCCTACGCCGGACTCGCCCGCGCCGATTTCGATGCCGTGGTCGATTTCGTCGCCACCGGCGGCTATGCGCTCAAAGCCTACGAGCGTTTCGCCAAGATCAGGCAGGGCAAGGACGGGCGCTGGCGCATCGCGCATCCTCTGGTCGCGCAGCGCTACCGCATGAACGTCGGCACCATCGTCGAAGCCGACATGCTCAAGGTGCGGCTCGTGCGCTCGCGCGCCTCGAAGATGATCCCGCGCGGCGGCCGGCTGCTGGGCGAGGTCGAGGAATATTTCATCGAGATGCTCACCCCCGGCGACACCTTCGTGTTCGCCGGCGAAGTCCTCAAATACGAAGCGATCGTCGAGGACGAAGTCTATGTCTCGCGCGCGGCTTCGGAGGACCCGAAGGTGCCGTCCTACGAGGGCGGCAAGTTTCCGCTCTCGACCTATCTCGCCGACCGCGTGCGGCAGATCGTGGCGGACGGCAGCCAGTGGCGCGCGCTGCCGGACCAGGTACGCGAGTGGCTTGAGATCCAGGAGTGGCGTTCGCTCATTCCCGGTCCGCGCGATCTCCTGGTGGAGACCTTTCCGCGCGCCAACAAGCACTACCTCGTCTGCTATCCGTTCGAAGGCCGGCTCGCACACCAGACGCTCGGCATGCTGCTGACACGGCGGCTCGAGCGGGCGCGGCTGCGGCCGATGGGTTTCGTCGCCAACGAGTACGCGCTGGCGATCTGGGGATGGGGCAATATCGCGCAGCGCATCGCGCGTGGCGAGTTCTCGCTCTCGGACCTGTTCGACCAGGACATGCTGGGCGACGATCTCGAAGCCTGGCTGGCGGAATCCGCCTTGATGAAGCGCACCTTCCGCACCTGCGCGATCATCGCCGGGTTGATCGAGCGGCGTTTTCCCGGGCAGGAGAAGTCGCGCCGCGAACTGACGATCTCCACCGACCTCGTCTACGACGTGCTGCGCAGGCACCAGGGCGACCACGTGCTGCTGCGGGCTGCCCGCGCCGATGCCGCCACCGGGCTGCTCGACATCCGCCGTCTCGGCGAAATGCTCTCGCGCATCCGGGGACGAATCGTGCACAAGGCGCTCGATCACGTCTCGCCGCTGGCAGTGCCGGTGATGCTGGAGATCGGCCGCGAGATGGTCTACGGCGAGGCGTCCGAGGACGTCCTCAAGGAGGCCGAGGCGGAGCTGGTCAAGGAGGCGATGCAGTGAGGGGGACGTTGCCTTCACCCTCCCCTGAAAGGGGAGGATCGGATTGCCGAGGGCAATCCGGGGAGGGCTCAGCATGCGCGACATGACCCCCGCCCGGCTCCCCCCGATCAGGTCGGGGGTCGCCGACCTCCCCCTTTCCGGGGGAGGTAACGAAAATGCCGTCATTGTTGCCGGCGTTGCATTCACCGCCGACTGTGCCGGTGCCCTGCATTGGCCCGAGGAAGGGCTGCTCGCGGTCGCCGACCTGCACCTCGAAAAGGGGTCGAGCTTCGCCACCCGCGGCGTTCTGCTGCCCCCCTATGACACCGCGGCGACGCTGGCGCGGCTGGGCGCGCTGATCGCGCGCTATGCGCCGCGCACCGTGATCGCGCTCGGTGACAGTTTCCACGACGGCGGCGGTCCGCAGCGCGTCTCGGCGGACGACCGCGCGATGCTCTCGGCGCTCCAGCGCGGCCGCGACTGGATCTGGATCGCCGGCAATCACGATCCGGAGCCGGTCGACGGGCTCGGCGGCACCTCCGCCGCGATGCTCGCGATCGGACCGCTCGTGTTCCGCCATGCGCCGGAGCGCGAGCCGTGCACCGGCGAGATTGCGGGCCATCTGCATCCGGTGGCGCGGGTGTCCGCGCGCGGACGCACGGTGTCGCGGCGCTGCTTTGCCACCGACGGCCGGCGCATGGTGATGCCGGCTTTCGGCGCCTATGCCGGCGGCCTGAACATCCGCGATGCCGCCTTTGCCGATGTGTTCGGCACGCTCGCCTTCACCGCGCACGTGCTGGGCGAGGGGCGGCTCTATGCCATCGCGGCGCGGCGGTGCCGGCGCGACTAGCGCTCAATCCCTTCGGAAGATCACCGACCCGAGCCAGCCGGTGAGCAGCGTCAATGCCGCCGTCACGATGCCGAACAGCAGGCCGTGGCTGCGCGCGGTCGACGTCACGAACTGCTCGAAGCCGGCCTTGTAGACCTCGAACGCCGACGGCGAGCGCGCAATCATCGCGCCATCGGCGAACAGCCGCACGTCCACTTCGTAGTTGCCCACCGATACGCCGGCCGGCAGCGCGATCTCCGCGCGGAACAGGAGCGGCGCCAGGAAGGTGATTGCGTTGGTGGCTTCGTGATAGAAGCCGCGCTGCATGTTGATGCGCAGGAACGCCTGGCGGAACGGATCGTCGGCGCTGGCGTCCGCGATGGTGACGGCGGCGCGCTGGGTGAGCGGGATGTTCTCGATCCCGATCTGGAGGCGGCGGCGCGTGTCGGCGCTGGCGATGGCATCGAGTTCGCGGTTGGCCAGCACCGCCAGATAGGACGGCACCCGGTCGAACTCACGCGAATCGACATTGAGCCAGATTCCGAGCACGCGGTCCTTCTTGAAGGTCACCGCGTCCTGGCGCGGCCCGATGACGGTGGCGACGATATCGTAGCCGCCCCGCCGCGGCGTCGGCGTCTCGATGGCGCCGAACAGGACCAGGTTCGCGCCGGTGAAACTCGACGTCACCATCACCCGGTGGTTCGACAGCGAGGCGATCAGGCGCTGCGCCGAGGCTGGCGCCGGCGCGCCGGCAAGCGCGGCGGAAGCAACGAGCGCGATCGTGATCGTGCGGATCATCATGGCCGCTCCAGCGGACGGACAACATACAGGTCATCGGGCTCCAGCACGAGGTTGAACGCAAAGCGCAGGCCCACCGCCACCACCAGCAGTCCGAGCAGCAGCCGCAGGTGCTCGCCGCGCGTTTTCTGGCTGGTGCGCGCGCCGAATTGCGCCCCGATGACTCCGCCGACAATGAGGACGAGTGCCAGCACCGCGTCGACCTGGTGATTGGTCGCGGCGTGCATGACGATCGCGGCGGCCATGGTGACGAGCGTGAGGATCAGCGACGTTCCGATCACCACCGAGGTCGGAACGCGCATGATGTAGATCAGCGCCGGCACCACGAGAAATCCGCCGCCGATGCCGATGAAGGTAGACACGAACTCCACGATGAAGCCGATGGCGATCACCGGAATGATGGAGCCGTAGATCTTCGAGCGCTTGAACCGGAATTTCAGCGGCAGCCCGTGAAACCAGGCATGGCTGCCCGGGCGGCGCAGCTCCGTCGGCCGGCCGTGGCGCGTGCGGCTGATGGCCTGCGCGCTCTCGACGATCATCAAGGTGCCGACCACGCCCAGCAGCACGACGTAGGAGATGCCGATCGCGAGGTCGAGCTGGCCGATCGCGCGCAGCCGGTTGAACATCCAGACGCCGAACGCCGCACCGAACAGGCCTCCCGCCAACAACAAAACCGCCAGCGCCGGATCGAGCGCGCGCCGCCGCCAGTAGGCGAAGGCCGCCGAAAATGTCGTGCCGGCAATGTGGCAGGTCACGGTTGCCGCTGCGACCGCCGGCGGAATCCCGATGAAGATCAGCAGCGGCGTGGTGAGAAAGCCGCCGCCGACCCCGAACATGCCGGAGATGAATCCGACCGCAAGTCCGATCGCTAGGATGACGAAGATGTTGACCGGCAGGTCGGCGATCGGGAGATAAATCTGCACGAAATCAGGTCCGCGGTTCGGGACGGTGGAGGTCGGACGCCACCGGCGGGTCACCAGAAAATATCTACGCCCCCTCGGCCCATGTTGCGCCAACCTGGTTGCGCAACGGTGTCGCAGGTTCGATTCTCAGCCGGCAGATGCTGGCATTGTAACGGCGATCGCCGCGCGAGGCACGGGCCGGACGGTTTTTTGTTGTGCAGGGCGCCGCCTTCACAGACGGCGCTGCGACCAATCGCGAACGTCAGGCGGCGCTAACGACGAGACGGCTGCTCGAATTTGGGACCGACGCTGCGCTTGGCGGTCGAGGGCGCAGACACGCCGTCCCAGCCGCCGTTCGGCACCGCGACCCGGACCGCGGCATCCGGCTGCGGCTGCCAGGCCTGTGCCGCCGTCATGGCGGCGGTCAGCGACTGCTTGTCGAGGCGGGCGGCGACATCGTCGCGCTTTCGGGCCGCCTCCCGGTCGCCTTCGCGGCTCGCCAGCGCGAACCACTTGAACGCCTCCGCCAGATTGGTTTCGACGCCGATGCCGCGGGCGTAGAGGACGGCGAGGTTGTACTGGCTGTCGACCACGCCGTGATCGGCGGCCTTGCGGAACCAGCGGGCGGCGGTCTGGTAGTCGGGCTTGCCGTCGCCACCCTCGGCATAGAGGACGGCGAGGTTGTGCATGGCCTTGGCATTGCCGGCTTCGGCGGCGGCCAGGTAGAGGCGGCGGGCGGTGTCGATGTTCTTGCGCACCCCCATCCCCTTCTCGTAGAGCCCGCCGAGCCGGAATTGTGCCGGTGCAAGTCCCTTGCCGGCGGCGCGTTCGAACCACACGGCGGCCTCGGCAAGATTCTGCGGCACGCCGCGCCCTTCCGCGAAGCGGGTGGCGATCTCGAATTCGGCCGCCGGATCGCCGCGCACGGCGGCGGCGCGCAGCCCGCCGCTGCCGATGCCGGGGGGCAGCCGGTCGGCGCCCGTCGCGCGCACCGGCGATGGCGGCGGCAGCGGGATGCCGGACTGGGTGGCCTGGGGCGCCGGCGAGCGGATTGAGCCGGTGGCCTCGCGATCGGCGTCGGCGGCCGCGGGCGCGCTGGGGGCGGTTGCGATCGCGCCGGGGTTTATGGAGATGCCGAACGGAGCCAGCACCGACTGGCGATCCGGCGTCGTCCGGGGCGGTTCCGTGCTGTCGCCGGTCGCCGCGGCGGGCGCGGGCTCTTCGCCCGGAGCTTCTGCCGCGGGCTGGGTCGTGGACGCGCCGGAGAACCAGATGCGGGTCGCCACGAAGTGCAGCGAGCCCAGCACGAACAGGACAACGCCGGCTCCGACCATCAGCTTGCGGATCTTGCCGCCGATCCTGCCGGCGATGGAACCGGCGGCAGTGGCGGGCTGGCCACTGGCGGCGGCTTTTTCCTTGGCGGGCGACGCTTCGACCAGCGCCGCCTGCGCCGCTCGGCGCGCGGCGGCGATGAAGTTCGACTTGCCGCCCGGGTCGGGAATGACCGGCGGCCGCACATTCTCGAGCGCCGCCTCGGAGGCGGCGATGCGGTCGGCGGGCGAGCCGCTGCGCCCGCGGCTCACCCCCGGCTCCAGCGGATGGTCGGGGGGCAGGTTGGGATCGATGGGCTGGCGGTCCGCCGCCGGCGACGGGTTGGCCGTCATCGGCGCTGCACTCGCCGCCGGCGGGGCGGGCCGCGCGGACGGTGGCGGGGCTGGCTGCACCGCGCGCGGTGGGGCGGCGCTGTCCGGCATGACGCCCGGGTTCGGCGGTGGGGCCGCCATCGTCGCCGGCGCGGTCGTCTCCGGCATGCGCTCGGGAATGTTGGCCGCGCGCGGCATCTGGCTGTTGCGGATGCTGGTTTCGAGGGTCGCCAGCCGGTCGACCACGTGGCCGAGAGTTCCGTGCACGGCCTCAAGCGAGTCCTGGGTTCGCTGCACGTCCCGCTTGAGGGTGTTGGCTTCCGGTGCCGCAGCCTGCTGCTGCTCGACATAGGTCAGCAAGTCCGCGAGCCCGCGCTCGATCGCCTCGAGCTGGTGCAGGCGGGCACCGGACGCGTCCAGCTTCTCGACCAGCTGCACCATGCGTTCTTCCAGGTGCCTGACCGCCGCATGGTCGGAGGGGACGGCATGCAGCCGTTCGATCTTGTCCGACAGGCTCGCCACCATGGCTTCGAGGCCGGGTGCGGGCTGCCCGGCGGCTTCCTGCGATTGCAGCGAATTGGCAATCGACGCGATCCGCCGCTCGATGGTGGAAAACGCATCGGACGCGGTCACCTGGTCGACCTTGGCCGATAGTGCGCGCACCTCGTCCGACAGGCGCACCAGCGCATCGTCGGATGCGACCTGGGACACCACGCCGCGCAACGCCAGGATCGCGCCCTCCAGCTGCTTGAGCGCGGCCGGGTCCTGCCCGGTGCCGGACAGCCGGTCGATCTTCTGCGACAGGTCGTGCACGGTTTCACCGAAGCCCGCGAGATTTTCGGCGGGGGTGAGCGCGCGCAAGGCATCGCGGACCTCGGCGAGGCCGCGTTCGAGACCTTCCATCGCGGCGCCGTCAGCCCCGGAACCGCGCTTGGTGTCGATCTTTGCGGTGAGCGAACGGACTTCCGATTCCAGCGCCTCGATCGCCCGGCGCGGCATCGCCTCCTTGAGCATTACTCCGATTTCGGCGAGGTCGTCGCGCAGGGTCTCGACCGCGTTGTCGAGACCGCAGGGCCGCATGGAGTCCATGCGGGCATTGATCTCTCGGAGCTGATGTTCGAGGGTGGGCAGCTGCTGGGTCGGCGCACGCGGCAGATTGAGCGCGGGGGCCGGCGCTTCGCCGTCGAGGGCCCGCTGGCGCGCCTCGATCTCGGCCATCGCTTCGTCGACGGGGTTGACCGGTACCGGCGCATCATGGCGCTGATGCCGTCGGCCGGCTTGGCTTCCGCCGGCGAGCTGGCTGATCTGGTTCGACAGGGCGTCGAGCCGGGCGTTGACATCCGACAGGTCGAGCTCCTCGGCCCAGCCGCCGCGGCGCTCGCCGTGGTCGGAGTGGCGGCGGCGCCATTCGCGCGTGTCGTCCGAAGCGTCGGACACGGCGCTGATGCGATGATGCACACGGGTGCGGGGAAGCGGTGCGATACCGGCGTCCCGGGCGCTTTCCGAAATGACGGTATCGAGCCACTCTGCGACCGACATGCCGGAACGGCGCGCGGCCTCGCGGGCGGTGTCGATCACCTCGCGCCGGACGCCCTTCACCTGCCACGGAACGCCAGAATTCATGCCCGCATCCACTCTTCGACAAGGCGCGGGAGCCGTACGGCTCTGCACGAACCGTCGCTCTTTAACAGGTGATGGACGATCTGCGCGGCCCTGTGCCCCTGACCCGCAGTTTCCGCGGTTTACGGTAAATGAACGGTTAAGAATCCGTGCGGTGCAGCGCCAACCGGTACGATCGTGGAGGAGCGTAACCGTTACAGCACATCCGGTTGCATTCGCGGCCGCGGCCACGGGCCTTACGGTTGCGGATACGACGGAACGTCCGGCCGTGAATCGCGCCGGTGCCGTGAGGAACTGGATACTGCATGCCTCCCGATCCGAGCCACTGCGGGACTGTGGCGGTCGCGTCTGCGGTTCCCTCGCCGGACGCCGGCGAGGGCGGCTTTGCAATTGCGCAACTGGCGGAGGAGTTCGGCATCACGCTGCGGACGCTGCGCTTCTACGAAGCCAAGGGCTTCCTGTCGCCGCAGCGCCACGGCGCGGTGCGGCGCTACACCAGCGCCGACCATGATCGAATTGTGCTGATCCTCCAGGCCAAGCGGCTCGGCTTCACGCTGCGCGAGATCGGCGAGATGATCGCGGCCAGGAACGGCAAACCGGGTGCCCTGCAGCTGAGCCGCCTCAAATGCACCGAGCAGATCAACCTGCTGGAGCGCCAGAAGCGCACCATCGAAGCCGCCCTGGCGGAGCTGCGGCGGCTCTATTCCAGTCATTATCTGCGAACGCTGGCCGGCGGCGAGCCCGAGGCCGGCTGATTGCGCGCAATTTCGCGTGCCACGTTCCCGGCATTGATGGTATCCATGAACGGCCAGCCCGATTCACCGGGGCGGCCGCATGCGCGCCGATGGTCGGGCGCGCCGGTATCCGGTCACACGATCGCCAACAGTTGCGCATTGAAGTGTGTCGCACGTCCGAGTGTCGCGCGCCGATGCGCCGTGTCCCGTAGCTGCCGAAGGTTGCGCACGAAGGAGATTGCCGTGCCGGTCTACAAGGCTCCCGTCGACGACGTGATGTTCCTGCTGAACGACGTCTTCCAGATCAGCCGCTACAATAATCTGCCCGGCTTTGCCGATGCGACGCCCGATCTGATCGCGGCCGTGCTGGGCGAGGCGGCCAAGCTCGCCGAGGAGGTGATCCAGCCGGTGAACCGGTCCGGCGACGAGGAGGGCTGCACCCGCCACGACGACGGCAGCGTCACCACGCCCAAGGGGTTCAAGGAGGCCTACAGGCAATACGCCGACGGCGGATGGATGGGCATCTCGGCGCCGCCGGAATTCGGCGGCCAGGGTCTGCCGGAGACCATGACCACGATCGTCAACGAGTTCATGGCGGCCGCCAACATGGCGCTCACGATGTATCCGGGTCTCACGCAGGGGGCGATCGCGGCGATCCTGCGGCACGGTTCGGCCGAGCAGAAGGCGGCGTATCTGCCGAAGATGATCGAGGGCCGCTGGACCGGCACCATGAACCTGACCGAGCCGCATTGCGGGACCGACCTCGGGCTCCTGCGCACCAAGGCGGTGAAGCAGGGCGACGGCAGCTACCGCATCACCGGGACGAAGATTTTCATCTCGGCCGGCGAGCACGACCTCGCCGAGAACATCGTGCATCTGGTGCTCGCCCGTGTCGAAGGCGCCCCGGCCGGCATCCGCGGCACCACGCTGTTCATCGTGCCGAAATTCCTCCCCAACGCCGATGGCACGCCGGGCGCCCGCAACGCCGTCACCTGCGGCTCCATCGAGGAGAAGATGGGCATCCACGGCAACGCCACCTGCGTCATGAACTACGACGCGGCGACCGGCTTCCTGATCGGCGAGGAGAACCGCGGCATCAATGCCATGTTCACGATGATGAACGAGGCGCGGCTCGCGGTCGGCGCGCAGGGGCTGGCACAGTCGGAGGTCGCCTATCAGAACGCCGCCGCCTATGCCAAGGATCGCCTGCAAGGGCGCGCGCTCGGCGGACCGAAATTTCCCGACAAAGCCGCCGATCCCATCGTCGTGCATCCCGACGTGCGCCGCATGCTGATGACCATGCGCGCATTCAACGAAGGCGCGCGCGCGCTGGTGGTCTGGACCGGGCTGCAAGGCGACGTCGAGCACCGCTCGCCCGACGAGAAGGAACGCCAGGCCGCGGCCGACCACATGGGGCTGCTGACGCCGGTGATCAAGGGCGTGCTGACCGACGTGGGCTTTGCCAATACCGTGCTGGCGCAGCAGGTCTACGGCGGCCACGGCTACATCGCCGAGCACGGCATGGAGCAGTTCGTGCGCGATGCCCGCATCGCCATGATCTACGAAGGCGCCAACGGCGTGCAGGCGATGGACCTGGTCGGCCGCAAGCTCGCGCGCGACGGCGGCCGCGCGCTGCAGGCGTTCTTCAAGGAGGTGCAGGCGCATATCAAGGACAATGGCGGCGACGCCATGAAGCCCTACGTCGCACCGCTCGGGACAGCGCTCGGCCACCTCCAGCAGGCCACCCTGTGGCTGATGCAGAATGCGCTGGCGAAGCCGGACAATGCCGGCGCCGCCGCCACCGACTACATGCACCTCTTCGGGCTGGTGGCGATCGGCTACATGTGGTCGCGCATGGCCAAGGCGGCGCAGGACAGGCTCGCCGGCGGCGCCGACGATCGCATGAATGCGAAGCTCGTGACGGCGCGCTTCTTCATGGAGCGCATGCTGCCGGAGACGGCCGTCCACCTCGCCCGCATCCAGGCGGGTGCCGCAGCTCTGATGGAGTTGCCGGCAGAGGCGTTCTGAACCCGCGCGATCGGTCGCCGCGGGTTGATGTCGGTGGTCGGTGCGCCCGCGATGTGAGGTGAGCGGGAACCTCGTTCCGATATGGGATCGCCCTAGCACCGGATCGTCGTACAGAGCGCAAGGACCGGCGGACGGATCGGCGATCGCATCAACTCGTGAATTTCAAACGGTCCCTCGGGACTGATTGCCTCGATCGACGCCAGGATTTTTGCGGTTTCGGGTCCACCGACGGCGAACGGCAGGATCAGGCGTTCGTGGTGCACGATCCTTCCGCCGACGTCGCGCATGTCCGACACGGTATAGACCGGCAGCCTCGCATTCATGGCTTCCCGATAGGTCGCCAATGCCGCGCGCAGGTACGGCTGCGGAAGAATGTCGTCGAGAAACATCCCGATGCAATCGAGATCGCCGAAGGACTTGGCGAGCCGCTCCCCGTGATACTCGAGGCGAAAGCGGGCCTCCGCGCCGTCACGCACGACCTGGGTCAAAGCCAGGTTGTCGAGCGGTACCGTAAGCGTGTCGGCGCGCAGGCCGGGCCAGATCGGCAGGCTCGCCGCCCCGCGCAACGCCCCCCAGGCCTGAAGGAGTCGGCGCTGGTCGTCGGACCGGACGATGTCCGGTCCGGATTGGGTGAATTCCATCCCTGAACACCCCCAACGGTCCGGCGCCGCGCATTTGCGAGGGATGACAACCGTTGTCAATCCATGCGCTCGCATAGCTGCCAGACGGCGGGTAAGCTGATTCCGGGCTCGATTCGCCGTTTTCCCGGGGTTGTGTCCACAGGCAGGAGAATTCCATGCCCAACGCCTTCATCTACGACCACGTTCGCACCCCCCGCGGGCGCGGGAAGGCCGACGGCGCCCTGCACGAAGTGACCGCCCTCAATCTCGCGGTCCAGTCGCTGGCGGCGATCAAGGCGCGCAACGGGCTCGATACCGGGATGGTCGACGATGTCGTGCTCGGCTGCGTCGACCCGGTCGGCGAGGCCGGCGGCGACATCGCCCGCATGGCCGCGATCGTGGCGGACTACGGCAACGAGGTGCCGGGCGTCCAGATCAACCGCTTCTGCGCCTCGGGCCTTGATGCGGTGAATTTCGCCGCCGCCCAGATCATGTCGGGGCAGCACGACATGGCGGTCGGCGGCGGTGTCGAGTCGATGAGCCGCGTCGGGCTCGGGGCCTCCGGCGGGGCCTGGCCGGCCGATCCCTCGATTGCGCTGAAATCCTACTTCATGCCGCAGGGGATTTCCGCCGACCTGATCGCCACGAAGTACGGGTTTTCGCGCGCCCAATGCGACGAATACGCGGTCGAGAGCCAGAGACGGACCGCGGCAGCCTGGCAGGAGGGGCGCTTTGCGCGCTCGGTGGTGCCGGTGACGGACCCCAACGGCCTGACCATCCTGGCGAAGGACGAGCACCCCCGGCCGGACACCAACATGCAGTCGCTGGCGCAGCTCAAGCCGTCGTTCGTGCAGATGGGCGAACTCGGCGGATTCGATGCGGTGGCCGTGCAGGCGCATCCCGAGGTCGAGTTTGTGGAGCACGTGCACCACGCCGGCAATTCTTCGGGCATCGTGGATGGCGCGGCCGCGGTGCTGGTCGGCAGCCGCGAAGCCGGCCGTGCCGCAAACCTGAAGCCGCGCGCGAAGGTCAGGGCCTTCGCCAATATCGGCTCCGATCCCGCGCTGATGCTGACCGGCCCGATCGACGTCACCGAGAAGGTGCTCAAGCGCGCGAAGATGAAGCTCAAGGACATCGACCTGATCGAGGTGAACGAGGCCTTCGCGGCGGTGGTGCTGCGCTATCTCCAGGCGTTCAGGCTCGACCCGGACAAGGTCAACGTCAACGGCGGCGCGATCGCCATGGGTCATCCGCTCGGCGCGACCGGCGCCATGATCCTCGGCACCCTGATCGACGAGATGGAGCGGCGCGACCTGGAAACCGGGCTGGTGACGCTGTGCATCGGCGCCGGCATGGGCACCGCGACGATCATTGAGCGGGTTTGACATGCCCAAGATCGATGTCACCACGGCGGTGACGCGCACCGGCGGCGTCTATCCGCAACCCCATCGGTCCGTCACCGACGGGCGCGAGAAGACGGCGCTCGGCAACGTCGCCGGCCTGACGCAGTTCGGTGTCAACAGCACGCGCCTGAAGCCCGGCGCGGCGTCGGCGCTGCGCCACTGGCACGAGCAGGAAGACGAATTCATCTATGTGCTCGAAGGCGAGATCACGCTGGTCGAGGACGGCGGCGAGACGCTGCTCAGGCCCGGCGACTGCGCGGGCTTCAAGGCCGGGGTGTCGAACGGCCATTGCCTCGTCAACAGGTCGCAGCGCGACGCGGTCTATCTCGAGATCGGGACGCGCGCGGCGGCGGAGCGCTGTCATTATCCCGACTGCGACCTTGTGATGGAGCGGGACGCGCGCGGCATGCGCTTCCTGCACCGTTCGGGCGAACCGTATCCGGAGGAACCGCGATGACGTACGTCCATTTCAAGCTCGACGTCGACGCCGACGGCATCGCGCTCGTGACCTGGGATTCGCCCGGCCGCTCGATGAACGTCATCGATCTCAAGGTCATGGAGGAGCTTGCCGCCATCGTCGAGCAGGTGGCGGGCGACGCAGGGATCAAAGGCGCCGTGGTCACCTCGGGCAAGGACACGTTCTGCGCCGGCGCCGACCTCACCATGCTGGACATGCTGAGCCGCGAATACGTCGATGTCGCAAAATCGCGGGGCGAGCAGGCTGCAATCGCGCGCATCTACGAGGAGGCGCGCAGGCTGGGATCGATCTACCGGCGGCTGGAAACGTCGGGCAAGCCCTGGGTGGCGGCGATCAACGGGCTGGCGCTCGGCGGCGGATTCGAGCTGTGCCTGGCCTGCCACCATCGTGTCGCCTCCGACAATCCGAAGGCGCGCGTGGGCCTGCCCGAGATCAAGATCGGGCTGTTCCCGGGCGCCGGCGGCACCCAGCGCATCGCGCGCATGATGCAGCCGGGCGACGCGCTGCAATTCCTCCTCAAGGGCGACCAGATCCGCCTGGCGCAGGCCAAAGGCATGAAGATCGTCGACGCGGTCGTGCCGGCGGCCGACCTGATCGAGACCGCCAAGCAATGGATCCGGGATGGCGGCGCCGCGAAGAACCCGTGGGATGTGGATGGTTTCCGGCTGCCCGGCGGGCTCGTCTATTCCAAGGCCGGCATGATGACGTTCCCGCCGGCGAACGCGATCTACCGGCGCGAGACCTACGACAACTATCCGGCCGCGCGCGCGATCATGCAGGTGGTCTACGAAGGCCTGCAACTGCCGTTCGACCTCGCGCTGCGGGTGGAGGCGCGCTGGTTTGCGAAAATCCTGCGCACGCCGGAAGCCGCTGCCATGATCCGCTCGCTGTTCGTGTCGATGCAGGAGCTGAACAAGGGCGCGCGGCGACCGAAGGATGTACCGGCGGCGACCTTCAAGAAGGTCGGCATCATCGGCGCCGGCTTCATGGGCGCCAGCATCGGCTATGTCACCGCGCTCGCCGGCATCGAGGTGGTGCTGATCGACCGCGACCAGGAAAGCGCCGACAAGGGCAAGGCGCATTCCCACAAGCTGATGACCGAGCAGGTCAACCGCGGCCGCGCCACCACTGCCGAGCGCGAGGCCCTGCTGGCGCGTATCGGCGCGACCGCCGATTACGGCGCGCTCGCGGACTGCGACCTCGTGATCGAGGCCGTGTTCGAGGACCGCAAGGTCAAGGCCGACACGATCAGGAAGGCGCAGGATGTGATCGGCAAGGATACGATCTTCGCCTCCAACACCTCGACGCTGCCGATCACCTCGCTCGCCGGCGAGTTCAAGGAGCCGCCGCGCTTCATTGGCATCCATTTCTTCTCGCCGGTGGAACGGATGATGCTGGTCGAGATCATCCTCGGCAAGGAGACCGGTGACGAAGCGCTCGCGGCCGCGCTCGACTACGTGCGCGCGATCAGGAAGACGCCGATCGTGGTGAACGATTCGCGCGGCTTCTATGCCAACCGCTGCGTGCTCAACTTCATCCAGGAAGGCCACCTGATGCTGATGGAGGGCGTTCCGGCGCCCATGATCGAGACCGTGGCGCGCATGGCCGGCATGCCGCTCGGGCCGCTGTCGCTGAACGACGAGGTGGCGCTCGACCTGGCGTGGAAGATCCTCAAGGCCACGGAAGCCGATCTCGGACCAAAGGCGATCGATGCCAAGCAGAAGTGGCTGTTGCAGGAACTGGTCGAGAAGCGCGGGCGGCTCGGCCGCAAGAACGGCAAGGGCTTCTACGACTATCCGCAGGGCGGCCCCAAGCGGTTGTGGCCGGGGCTCGCCGACCTCCAGAAGAAGAAGCTCGATCCCGACAGGATCGATATCCAGGAGCTCAAGCACCGCTTTCTGTTCGTGCAGTCGCTGGAAGCCGCGCGCACGGTGGAGGACGGCGTCATCACCGACGTGCGCGAGGCCGATGTCGGCTCGATCCTCGGCTTCGGCTTCGCGCCGTTCACCGGCGGCACGCTGTCCTATATCGACATGATGGGGACGCGGCGCTTTGTCGACATCAGCAGGCGGCTCGAAAAGAAATTCGGTCCGCGTTTCAAGCCGCCCAGGCTCCTCCTCGACATGGCGCAGAAGAACGACACCTTCTACGGCCGCTTCGCCCCCGGACCGGCCAAGGCGGCCTAGCCTTCGGCGGCGGTCGGGAGTGCCCGGGTTGCCGCGGAAACCCGGCTGTTTGAAACTCAACGCAAGACAAGACGATGCGTGCGCGCCACGATGGCGTGCGCTTGGAGGTTGCCATGGCCGATCCCGACCGATCCTGGCTGCGCTGGCGCCGGATTCCCGGCGGCGTGTGGGCGCTCGGCGCCGTTTCGCTGCTCATGGACCTGTCATCCGAGATGATCCATGCGCTGCTGCCGCTCTATCTCGCGGTCGGGCTCGGTGCCTCGATGCTGACAGTCGGCATCATTGAAGGGGTCGCCGAGGCGACCGCGCTGATTGTGAAAATCTTCTCGGGCGCGCTCAGCGACTGGCTCGGCAAACGGAAGTTGCTGGTGGCAATGGGCTACGGCCTTGCTGCCTTCACCAAGCCCGTGTTTCCGCTCGCGACCTCGATCGGCTGGTTGTTTGCCGCGCGCTTCGTCGACCGCATCGGCAAGGGCATCCGCGGGGCGCCGCGCGATGCCCTGATCGCTGATCTTTCCCCACCGGACGTGCGCGGCACCAGCTTCGGGCTCCGGCAATCGCTCGACACGGTCGGTGCGTTTCTCGGGCCGCTGGCGGCAATCGGCCTGATGATTGTGTTCGCCAACAGCTTCACGACGGTATTCTGGATCGCGACGATACCGGCCATCGCGGCATTCGTGGTCATCATCCTTTTTGTGCACGAGCCGCCCCGGCCAGCAGATTCAAAACCGCAACGGTCTCCGCTGACGAGGAAGGAGATTGCGCGCCTCGAAACCGCCTTCTGGATGGTCGTCGTCGTAGGGACCTTGTTCACGCTGGCGCGGTTCAGCGAAGCATTCCTGCTGTTGCGGGCGCAATCGCTCGGCCTCTCGCTCGCCTGGGTTCCGGGCGTCCTGGTCGTGATGAATGTGATCTATGCGCTCTCGGCGTGGCCGGCTGGCGCTTTGTCCGATCGAATCGGTCGCTACGCATTGCTCGGCGCTGGCTTTGCGGCGTTGATTGCCGCCGATCTCGTGCTGGCCTTTGCTCCCAATGTCTCGACGGTGATGTTCGGCACTGTGCTCTGGGGCCTGCACATGGGCCTCACCCAGGGAATCCTTGCTGCGCTTATCGCCGACACCGCGCCGCCGGACCTGCGCGGCACCGCCTTCGGCATGTTCAATCTGATCACCGGGATTGCAATGCTGCTGGCGAGCGTCGTTGCCGGCGCGCTCTGGGATCTCGTCGGCGCTCGGACGACGTTTCTTGCCGGTGCGATTTTCACCGCGCTGGCGCTCGGGATGCTGCCGTTCATTCGGCCGACGCCTGGACGCACGTCTCCGCGGTCGGCGGCCGGCGATTCGTGAGCCGGTCCGCAGTCTGCGCCCGGCGCGGCGTAGCGCATTGCGCTTGCGCGCACCGCCCGTGTAAGGTCGCGGCCCTTTATCAGCGGGTGTCCGCGACGGCCCTTGAGCATGGCTCGTGATCAAATCGACATGACGCCGATCGAATCCCGCGACGCCCTGGTCGCGTGGTTCGCCGAGGGCGTGAAGCCGAAGGCGGAATTCCGGATCGGCACCGAGCACGAGAAGTTTCCGTTCACCGTCGAAGGCCACCGCCCGGTGCCCTACGAGGGTCGGCGCTCGATCCGCGCGCTGCTGGAAGGCATGCAGCACATCCTGGGCTGGGAGCCGATCCTCGAGGACGGCAACATCATCGGCATGTTCGACGTCACCGGCGGCGGTGCCATATCGCTCGAACCGGGCGGCCAGTTCGAGCTGTCCGGTGCGCCGGTCGAGACCGTGCATCACACCTGCTCGGAGCTGATGGCGCACCTCGCGCAGTTGCGCGAAGTGGCACGCCCGCTCGGCATCGGCTTCCTCGGGCTCGGCATGACGCCGACGTGGACGCGCGCCGAGATTCCGACGATGCCCAAGGGGCGTTACCGGATCATGACCGCCTACATGCCGAAGGTCGGCAGGCTCGGCCTCGACATGATGTACCGGACCTGCACGGTGCAGACCAATCTCGACTTCTGCTCGGAATCCGACATGGTCAAGAAGCTGCGCGTGTCGCTCGCACTTCAGCCGGTCGCCACCGCGATCTTCGCCAATTCGCCGTTCACCGAAGGCAGGCCTAACGGCTTCCTGTCGTTCCGCTCCGAAATCTGGCGCGACACCGACAATGCGCGCGCCGGCATGCTGCCGTGGGCCTTCGAGCCGGGCATGGGGTTCGAGCGCTGGGTGGACTATGCGCTCGACGTGCCGATGTATTTCGTCAAGCGCGGCGACAGCTATATCGACGTCGCCGGCAGATCGTTTCGCGATCTGATGGCCGGCACGCTCGCCGGATTGCCGGGCGAGCGCGCCACCATCTCGGATTGGGCGAACCACATCTCCACGATCTTCCCCGAGGTGCGGCTCAAGCGCTATCTCGAGATGCGCGGCGCCGACTCCGGGCCGTGGCGGCGGCTGCCGGCGTTCGCAGCCTATTGGGTCGGCCTGCTCTATGACGCCGATTCGCTCGACGCCGCCTGGGATCTGGTCAAGGACTGGACCGCCGAAGACCGCCAGTCGCTGCGCGACGCCGTGCCGAAGCTCGGCTTCAAGGCGAGCGTGCGCGACTGGAGCGTCCTCAATCTCGCCAAGGAAACGCTCACGCTCGCCGAGCGCGGGCTCAACCGCCGCCGCCGCGTCAACGACTGGGGCCACGACGAGAGCTACTACCTGCGGCCGATCCAGGAATTTGTCGCCCGTGGGATCACGCCCGCCGAGGAACTTCTGGAGAAATTCCATGGCCCCTGGGGCGGCAGCGTCGAGCCGGTATTCAAGGAGTACGCGTACTGAAGCTCGTCGCTCGGGGGCGGCCGGCGTTACGGGCCGGCCTCCGGCGCATCCCGGTCAAGGATCGCGCGACGGTCCTTGACGACGGCGATCACCACGCCGAGCCGCTCGACCGTCGCGACCACGTCACCCGCCAGCAGGTTGTCGCAGCCCATGTGCGTCGACGAGATGAAGAAATGGGCCTCCTCCCAGATGTCGGTCCAGGACAGCCGGTCGCCGGCGACGTGCTCGAACTGCGGAGGTTCGGAACAGATCGAGACCTTGTAGTAGCCGCGCGGCTTTCCCGCCGACCGTTCGGCGCGGGTCAGCAGGGCCTCCAGCGCGCGCACCGCTTCCGGCATGCTGTTGGTCCAGTAATCGGTCGCATAGCGGCCGGTTGCGCCCGGCAATCCGCCGACCAGCTGATTGTAGAAGAGATATTCGTAGGGATGCAGCCGCACCAGCGTCACGGCGTTCCACAACAGCCCGGCACCGACCGCCAGCCCGGCGGCGACGGCGGCCGGCGCGCGCCAGCGCGCCAGCGCCGCGATCAGCGCATCGCACCCGATGCCGGCGAGCACAGCCAGTGGCGGCACCACGAACGTGAAGTGCCGCATGCCTGAGAAGGCGGGGCCGCGTCCGATCACCTGGGCTGCGACCGGCAGCGCGATCGTCAGGGCGACCAGCGCCAGCTCGTAGCGCATGCGCACGGTGGTCGCCTGCCGCGCCAGCCGCGGTATGGCGGCGACGAGCGCAAGTGCGACGCCGGCCCACAGGACCAGCGGCAGCTTGATGGCGAGATAGAGCGGCAAGTACCAGCGCGGCATCTCGTCCATCCGGTAGATCTTTCCGGCCACCAGGTCGCGGATGTCGTAGTGGAACTCCGCGAATGCGAAGATCGCGCGCACCGGGTTGAAGACGTCGAGCGCGGCCCATGGCCAGGTCGCGATCATGATCAGGTAGCCGAGGATGAGGCCGGGGGCGAAGGCGAAGACCGAGCGGCCGATGAAGGCGAGCCGTGCCCGGTTATCCGGAAGGCCGCTGTCGTAGAGCTTGAAGAGGATGGCGGCGCCGAGATAGACGCCAAGGAGGAGCCCGACCGCGCGCAATCCCAGCGCTGCGCCGAGCATCGCACCGAACGGCAATACGTCGCGCAGGCGCGGCCGCGGCAGGTCGCGCATGGCACGCAGCAGCCAGTAGGTCGCGCCCATCATGGCGGCGGCGAAGGTGATGTCCTTGGTGTGATTGAACATGGCGCCGTACCAGACCCCGGTCACCGCCAGCAGCGCCGCGGCGATCAGGCCGGCGCGCGGACCGGCGATCAGGCGTGCGGTCGCCCAGGCTGCGGCAATGCCGCCGATGCCGGCGAGGGCGCAGAGAAGATGGCGGATGCCATAGACGTCGAGCGGCAGCAGCTTGGCGATGAGCGTGGCCAGCACGTCGAACAGGCCGCCGTAGAGATAGAGATTGTAGAATTTGAACAGCGACCGGTCGGAAAAACCGCTGGCGTAATAGGCGATGATCAGCTCGCCATAGCGTTGCTGCACCGGTTCGTCGTTGCTGATGCCGTAGTCGCCAAAGGTCAGGAGCGCCAGCGCCAGCAATCCCAGCAGCAGAACGAGGGCTGCGAGGTCGTGCCAGTCGAATCGCGATGACGGCAGAACCTGCCGTGCCGAATGAGGGTGCATCAACGGCTCCCGGGCCCGCCGCGCCATGATTGTGACAACATGCGCGAACGATGTCATCCTCGCCCAGTGTCACGGGGCTGTTCGATGCCGGAGATTGCGCCCATGGCCTGCCGCCTATGGATCGCGCTGGTGCTGGCGGTTCTCGCCGCCACGCCCGCCGCCGCCCAGGTCGGCTACGACCGCTGGGGCGGCGACTATGCCAGCTTCCCGCTGCGCTCGGGCGATCCCGCCCAGTGCGCCGCGCGCTGCGAGCGCGACTCGCGCTGCCGTGCCTGGGCCTTCTCCTATCCCGCCACGGAGAGCACCAACGCCATGTGCTGGCTGAAGTCGCGCGTGACGCCGCGCAGCCCGGCGCCATGCTGCGTCTCGGGGGTGCGCGGCGCCGGCGTGATCGAGCCGCGCGGCGGGCCGATCGAGTTCGCCATCGACCGCATCGGCGGCGACTACCGGCACTTCGAGCTGCCGCCCGACCATACCGGCCGGTCGTGCCAACTGGCCTGCGAGGGGGAGGAGGGCTGCCGCGCCTGGACCTATCTGCGGCCGGGCTATGTCGGTCCCGCCGCCTACTGCTACCTCAAGGACCGCATCACGCCGCCGGTGCGGCGGCCGTGCTGCATTTCCGGCGTGGTGCGGTAGCGGCGGTCCTCGGCTCAGAAGCCGGTAAAGACGAAATCCAGCGAAGCGATGATGGCATCCCGTTGATCAGCCAGCGTCGTGACCGCTCCACGCAGGAGGCGTTGATCGACGGCGAAGAGTTCGTGGGTGGCGAGCCAGTATTCGCGTCCGTCGATTGTCATGATCGGATTCATGCGCTGCGCGCCCTTCATCTGGTCGCGCGGCACAAGCGGCGCGACCACGGTCGATGTCAGCCCCGACACGAGGTCGGACTGAAGCACGACCAGGAAGGGACGATGGTCCGCCTCGATGGGATCGGGATTGTCGACCACATCGAATTGGCGGGTCATTGGTTCGCCCGGTAACGAAGCTTGCCGGCAAGCAGGCCGTGCCGATCGATAAAGGAATTGATCGAGGCGATTGCTTCGCGGTTGTCCTCAAGCCAGCGCCTTTCCCGCTCGGCGCGAACGATGGTGCGCAGGCGGCGCTCCAGCGTTTCCGAGACATTGATGCGCAGGCGGCGTGCCTCGTCGAGCAATTCCGCATCGACGAACAGGTTGACGGCGCGCTTCTTGACCGGGCGCTCGCTCATCATGGGCGTGCCCTCCATTCATGCGCAATACTAATGCGCATGAGCCCAATGACAAGGCGATTATGCCCGAAAACTACAGGATTTTCCCGACGTCACCCGGTGCCGCCGACGGTGATGCGGTCCATGCGCAGGGTGGGCTGGCCGACGCCGACCGGCACGCCCTGGCCGTTCTTGCCGCAGGTGCCGACGCCGGTGTCGAGCATGAGGTCGTTGCCGACCATCGCCACCCGGTTGAGGTCGGTCGGCCCGTTGCCGATCAGCATCGCGCCCTTCAAGGGCGCGCCGACCTTGCCGTTCTCGATCCGGTAGGCCTCGACCACGTTGAAGACGTATTTGCCGGAGGTGATGTCGACTTGGCCGCCGCCGAAATTCACCGCATAGATGCCGTTCCTGACCGAGGCGATGATCTCGGCCGGGTCGTGCGCGCCGGCCAGCATGTAGGTGTTGGTCATGCGCGGCATCACGACGTGGGCATAGCTCTCGCGGCGGCCGTTGCCGGTCGCCGCCATGCCCATCAGGCGGGCGTTCTGGCGGTCCTGCATGTAGCCCGTCAGGATGCCGTCCTCGATCAGCACGGTGCGGCCGGTCGGCGTGCCCTCGTCGTCGATCGAGAGCGAGCCGCGCCGCTTCGACAGGGTGCCGTCGTCGACCACGGTGACGCCCTTCGACGCCACGCGCTGGCCCATCAGGCCGGCGAAGGCCGAGGTCTTCTTGC
>Ga0209172_10003713_pt1 | contig 22469 bp, 21 predicted proteins | sample LarsenN4metaG_FD_184113 | JGI IMG/M metagenome (GOLD analysis project Ga0209172, IMG submission 184113) | Hot spring sediment bacterial and archeal communities from British Columbia, Canada, to study Microbial Dark Matter (Phase II) - Larsen... ... | reverse complement strand
CTCGAGCAGCTGGGCGTGCAGTATCCCACGGTTCGCCAACCCGATGGATCGTGCGGAGGAGGTGCCGTTCCGTGAGCAGAAACACGATGCGTTTCATCCGAATCGTCGGCTGCACCGCGCTCGCCGCGGCCGCCGCGCCGGCCGCGGCCCAGCAGCGCGCGCGACCGAATCCCAAGCTGGAGCAGTACAAGCGCGAGGCCCTCCAGGACGTGGACGCTCGCGCCCAGCTCACCCAGCGGATCGTGGATCAGATCTTCAGCTTCGGCGAGCTGGGCTTCCAGGAGTTCGAGACCTCCCGCTACCTGGTGAACTTGCTCAAAGAGCACGGGTTCACCGTGCAGGAAGGCTACGCCGGGATTCCCACCGCCTGGGTCGCCACCTGGGGTTCGGGGAAGCCGGTGATCTCGCTCGGGTCTGATATCGACGGCATCCCGCAGGCCAGTCAGTTCCCGGGCGTGGCGTGCCACAAGCCGATCGTGCCGGGCGCGCCCGGACACGGCGAAGGTCACAACTCCGGCCAGGGCGTGAACATCACGGCCGCGCTGGCGGTCAAGCAGATCATGGAGCGGGAGCGCCTGCCCGGCACCCTTCAGCTCTGGCCGGGTGTGGCCGAGGAGCTGGTGGGCACCAAGGCGTACTTCGTCCGCGAGGGGATGCTCCGGGACGTGGACATCGTGCTGTTCTCCCACGTGGGGAACAACCTGGGCACCAACTGGGGCATGGGCGGAGGCACCGGCCTGGTGTCGGTGATGTTCAGATTCGAAGGCCGCAGCGCGCATTCGGCGGGCCAGCCCTGGCGCGGGCGGAGCGCGCTCGACGCCGTGGAGCTGATGGACATCGCCTGGAACTTCCGGCGCGAGCACCTGCGCCTGCCGCAGCGCTCGCACTACGTGATCCGGGACGGCGGGGATCAACCCAACGTGGTGCCGCCCACGGCCTCGGTGTGGTACTACCTCCGCGAGCTGGACTACCCGCACATCATGGAGATGTGGGCCGTGGCCGATTCGGTCGCGCGCGGCGCCGCCATGATGACCGGCACGCGGCTGGCCTCACAGGAGGTCCTGGGCTCGGCGTGGCCCCGCAACTTCAACAAGGTCGTGGCCGAGACCATGCAGCGCAACATCGAGCGGGTCGGGCTGCCGACGTGGAGCGAGGCGGACCTCCAGCTGGCCAAGGCCCTGCAAAAAGAGCTGGGCCAGCCCGAGCGCGGGCTCGAAACCAAGGTGGACTCGCTGGAGCCCCCGCTGCCGCTGGAACGCCAGATGGGCGGCGGTTCGGACGACATCGGCGATATCTCGTGGAACGTGCCGACCACAACCCTACGCTTCCCGTCCAACATGCCTGGACTGCCGGGGCACAACTGGGCCAACGCCATCACCATGGCGACCCCGATCGCGCACAAGGGCGCCACAGCGGGGGCCAAGGTGATGGCCGCGACGGTGCTGGATTTCCTGCTTCGGCCCGAGCTGGTGCAGCAGGCCTGGGATGAGTTCCGGAACGTGCAAACCAAGGATCAGAAGTACCAGCCGCTCCTTCGGCCGGAGGATCGCCCGGCGACCTGGCTTAACCAGGACATCCTGGCCAAGTACCGCCCGGAGATGCGGAAGTACTACTACGATGCGGGCAAGTACAAGACGTACCTCGAACAGCTGGGCGTGAACTACCCGACAGTGCGACAAGCGGACGGCAGCTGCGGAGGGGGAGCGGTACCCTGACGGCGGAGTGACGCGCCGTTCCGGAGGCACGGTCGCCCTGGCGCCGGTCTTGTAAGTAGAATACGAGCGGGAACTGCTGCCCTCCTCCCACGAGGCTGCGGCTTTCCATGCGGGAGGGACCATGGCGACCAGAATCGTCCGGGTGGATTACTTCTACACCACCGTGCAGGACCAACCTGGCGAGGCGTACAAGCTGTTGTCGCAGCTCGCGGAGTTCGGCATTAACCTGTTCGCCTTCACCGCGGTGCCGGTGGGCCCCATGCGCTCGCAATTCACGTTATTTCCCGAAGACGCCCGGCGTCTCCAAGACGCCGCGACGAAGGCGAACCTGGCCCTCGACGGTCCGCATCCGGCTCTGCTGGTGCAGGGCGGCGAATCCCTGAGCGAGTTGGCCGAGGTGCACCAGAAGCTCTACCAAGTCGGCGTCAACGTCTATGCGTCGAGCGGTGTCACCGACGGCCGAGGGAGCTACGGCTACGTGGTGTACGTCCGGCCCGAGCAATACGAGCGGGCGGCCGCGGCGCTCGGCGTGTGAGGCAGCGACGGGGCGGCACGGCCGATGGGCACTGCCAAGCAGCGCCGGAACGCTCCGCGACCCGGGCCCCGCGGGCCGGGGGCGGCGGTGCACGTGGGCACCTCCGGCTGGACCTACGATGACTGGGACGGCTTCTTCTACCCGGAAGGGGTGACCGGCGCAGAGCGCCTCCAGTTCTACGCCACCCGGTTCGACACGGTCGAGGTCAACGCGACCTTCTACCGGCTTCCCTTCCGCGGCATGATCGTGGGGTGGAACCGCCGGCTGCCCGCCACGTTCCACCTCGTGGTCAAGGGTCCCCGGACCGTTACCCATCTCAAGAAGCTGGCCGACTGTGAGACACCGCTGGCGACGTTCCTGGAACGCGTGCACGCGCTCACGACCCTGCGCGTCATCCTCTGGCAGCTCCCACCTTCCCTGCACCGTGACCTAGACCGGCTGGGCCAATTCCTTGCGGCCTTGCCGCGGTGGGTTCGTCACGCGGTGGAGTTCCGCCACGAGAGCTGGTGGGATGATGAGACGGCGCATCTGCTCGCGCGGCGCGGCGCCGCGTTCGTGGCGGTCAGTCATCCGCGGCTCCCGGACGACCTCGTTCCTACGGCCGATCTGCTCTATCTCCGCTTTCACGGCCTCGGCCGAGAGCTGTATCGGTACGACTACTCGGAAGCCGAACTCCGCGCCTGGGCGGATCGTGTCGCTCCGCATCTGGCCGGTCGGACGCTCTACGCGTTCTTCAACAACGACTTCGAGGCGCGAGCGCCCCGGAACGCCGAGCGGTTCCGGAAGCTGATGCGCGGCAGATAGCCCCGCCACGGCCAGGTCGCCGCACGGCTGGTACCGGTCCTCGTGCGTCCCCGCCCGGGGATCGGCCAATTCCCGCACGCCGCTGCAGGTCCCCCGGCTCACGAACGGCTGCGCGTACACCTGGAGCGTGAGATCCGGCGTGTAAGGTGTAGTTGCCCCGCCAGGTCAGGTACGCGGGCCGGACATCCGTACGAACTCCGCGATCCGTTGCGCCCGCTGCCAGACGTCGTCATCACCGCCAGAGGGCGAACAACCCCACCACCCCGATCACGATGCCCAGCGCCATCTTGGTCGCGGCGGCCACGGCGCGGCCCAACACGGCGCCCCAACCAGCCCGCGCCGCGACCTCGGCGCGCTGCTCTCGGAGGTACTCGAACAGCGCGGCGCCCAGGAACGAGCCCACGAAGGCCCCGATCACGCTCCCGACGATCGGCACCGGCACGCCCACGATGGCCCCCACCAGACCACCAATCAGCGCACCCCAGCCCGCGCGTCGCGACCCTCCGTAACGCCGCGCGAACCGGAACCCGATCCACGTCTCCAACATTTCGCCCAGGAACGCCAGCCCCACCACCAGCGCGATGGTCCAGACGCCGACGGTGCGGAAGCCGCTCAGCCAGCCGTATCCCAATACGCCGGCCACCATGACCCACAGGCCGGGGAGTCCCAGGGGAACGAGGAGGAGGCCCGCGAGCACGCAGACCACCAACAGGATCACACCGAGCGTTGCCATCCGCCGGCGTGCAACCTAGCGCCGCCCGGAGCAAGCCGTAAGCCGCCTGAGCCATTGAACTCCCGAGGATTGCGCGTACTGTTCTGCTCCTATGCCTGAGGCCGCGACGCCGCCCAGCAAGATCACCGTGGGGCTGGTGCAGATGCGGATGAGTGCCGACCCGGCGACCAATCTCGCCACCGCCGTCGCCCGGGTGCGGGAGGCTGCCGCCCGTGGCGCCGGCGTCGTGTGCCTGCCCGAGCTGTTTCGCACCCTCTACCTCGCGCAACGCGAGGACCACGCGCTCTTCAACCTGGCCGAGTCCGTGCCCGGGCCAAGCACCGACACGCTGGGGAAGCTGGCGCGAGAGCTGGGGATCGTGGTGATCGCGCCGCTGTTCGAGCGACGGGCGCCCGGTCTATACCACAACACGGCGGCGGTGATCGACGCGGACGCTGAGATCAAGGGGATCTACCGCAAGATGCACATCCCCGACGACCCGGCGTATTACGAGAAGTTCTACTTCACGCCCGGCGACCTGGGGTTCCGCGCGTTCGACACCAAGGCTGGCCGGATAGGCACCTTGGTCTGTTGGGACCAGTGGTACCCCGAGGCCGCGCGACTGACCGCGCTCCAGGGAGCCACCCTGCTATTCTATCCCACGGCGATCGGGTGGCACCCGGCGGAGAAGGCCGCGTTCGGTGCCCAGCAGCTCGATGCCTGGCGTACCATCCAGCGGGGGCACGCGATCGCCAACGGCTGCTGGGTGGGCGCGGTGAACCGGGTGGGGTTGGAGCGCCCGGACGGGTCCGGCGCCGGCATCGAGTTCTGGGGCCACTCGTTCGTGTGCGATCCCTTCGGCGTGGTGGTGGCCGAAGCCGGCGAGGACGAGGCCTTGCTCATCGCCGAGGTGGATCTGGCGCGCGTGGAAGAAGTCCGTCGCCACTGGCCCTTCTTGCGCGACCGCCGCGTGGACGCGTACAGCGGCATCAGCCAGCGGTTCCTCGGTGACCGCGAGTCGCCTGCTCCTCCCTCCGGCGAGGGGTAAACGGTGAGCCGGGTGGAGCGCTACCCACTGCCGGCGCTGGTGGCGCCGGCGGGCCGCCCCCGCTCACCGCTCACCGCTCACCAGATGGGTCGGGATTGAGCACGCCCGCGGCCCTCGGGTTTCGCCTGCCCGCAGAATGGGAGCCCCACGAGGCGACCTGGATCGGCTGGCCCCATAACCGCACGGACTGGCCCGGCAAATTCTCGGCGATCCCCTGGGTGTACGGGGAGATCGTACGCCGGCTCGCGCCCGGCGAGATGGTTCGGATTCTGGTCAACTCGAAGGCCCACGAAGCCCACGCGCGCCGCGTGCTCGGCCGGGTCGGCCTGGATCTCGAGCGAGTCGAGTTCTTCGGGTTCCCCACCAATCGCGGCTGGACCCGGGACTTTGGCCCGATCTTCGTGCGCAAGGACGCGCCGCCGGCGGAGCTCGCGATCGCGCGGTTTCACTTCAACGCGTGGGCCAAGTACCCGGACTGGAAGCGGGACGACCAGATCCCCAGTCTCGTGGCCCGCCGCTTGAAGCTCCGCGCCTTCGAGCCCAAGCTGCGGGCTCGCGGCGTCATCCTGGAGGGCGGGAGCATCGACGTCAACGGCCTCGGCACCCTGCTCACCACCGAGGAGTGCCTGCTCGACCCCACGGTGCAGACCCGGAACCCGGCGGTTTCGCGCGCCGAGCTGGAAGGGGTGCTCCGGGACTACCTGGGTGTCACGAACGTGTTGTGGCTCGGCAAGGGCATCGCGGGGGACGACACCCACGGCCACGTGGACGACGTGTGCCGCTTCGTTGGTCCTCGCACGGTGGTGCTGTGCCGAGAGACCGACCCCCAGGACGCCAACTACCGGCCGCTGGCCGAGAACCGCGAGCGCCTGGAAGGAATGCGAGCCGAGGACGGCTCGAAGATCGAGATCCTGGACCTGCCGATGCCGGCCCCGCTCCACTTCGATGGGCAGCAACTCCCGGCGAGCTACGCCAACTTCTACGTCGCCAACGCCGCGGTGCTGGTCCCCACGTTCAACGATCCGAACGATCGAGTGGCGTTAGGCATCCTGAGCGAGGTGTTTTCGGACCGGCGGGTCGTGGGGATTCATGCCGTGGACCTGGTGTGGGGACTGGGGACCCTGCACTGCCTCACCCAGCAGCAGCCCGCCGCGAACTAGCGGGGTAGGGCGGTGCCGGTCCTAGCGGCGCCTCGTCGAGCCTCGGCGCGCCCGCACCGACGGACCTCGGTTGACCGTTGGCTGTGAGCGGGAGGCCGGCGCGATCGGGGCAACCGAAGGCTCGAAGCCCGGCACCACTTCGCGCGGGAAGGTCTGCCCGATCAGCTTCTCGATGTCGGCCATGAGCAGCCACTCGTCCGGCGACATCAAGGTGAGGGCGAGGCCCTGCGCGCCGGCGCGAGCGGTACGGCCCACGCGGTGGACGTAGACCTCGGGATCGGCGGGCACGTCGAAGTTCACCACCAACTCGATATCGTCGACGTCAATGCCCCGCGCCGCCAGGTCGGTCGCCACCAGGATACGCAGCTGGCCCGCCCGGAAGTCTTCCAGCGTCCGGAGCCGCGTGGACTGGGCCTTGTCGCCGTGCAACGCGGCGGCGGGCACTCCTTCGCGCTTGAGATGCCGCGCCAGCTTGTCTGCCCCGTACTTGGTGCGGGTGAACACCAGCACCCGCCGCATGAAGTCGAGCGTGAGAATGCTCACCAGCGCGTCCTTCTTGAACAGCTTGTCCACCGCGAAGATGCCGTGCTCGATCCCTTCCGCCGGCGACGCCCGCCGTGCGGTCTCGACCGCGGTGTGGTTCTGAAGCGCGCGCCGAGCCAGGCGATCCACGTCGTCCGAGATGGTGGCGGAGAACAGCAGCGTCTGGCGCGCGTGCGGCAACGCGTCCAGGATCCGGCGCACGTCAGGAGCGAACCCCATGTCGAGCATGCGATCCGCCTCGTCCAGCACCAGCACCTGCACCTGGGACAGGTCGAGATGCCCGCGGCCCAGGTGGTCCAGGAACCGTCCGGGCGTGGCGACCACGAGGTCCACGCCGCGGCGAAGCGCCTGGGTCTGCGGCTCCATCCCCACCCCGCCGTAGATCGCCGCGCCACGAAGGTGGAGATGCCGGCCGTAGGCGCGGGCGCGCTCCAGCACCTGCTCGGCCAGCTCGCGGGTCGGAACCAGGACCAGCGCCCGAAGGCGGTGGCTCTGCGGGTGGTCGTGAGCCAGGCGATGCAGGATGGGGAGCAGGAACGCGGCGGTCTTCCCGGTGCCCGTCTGGGCCGAGCCCACGACGTCGCGACCGGTAAGGGCCAGCGGAATGGTTTCCCGTTGAATCGGCGTGGGGGCGTCGTAGCCCTCTTCGGCGACCGCGCGGACGAGCTCGGGCCGGAGGCCGAGACTGGAGAATGGCATGACGATACAATTCCCTTTCGATTGCAGGACGCAATTGTGAGAAGTGAGGGGGTGAGAGGTGAGCGGGCATGCAACCCCTCTCACGTCTCACTTCTCACGGACCATTTGAACCTGGGGATGAGGCCGGAGGCGCCAGGCCCGCTCCTGAGCGGGACCGTCCTTCGGGAAGGATGCCAGCTCGCGGTTCGTAGAAACTGGAGAGAACTATACCGGGGAAGGCCCCGACCGCGCTAGTGCCAGCGCCTTCCTTCCTTTTTCACGTCCCGCAGGCGATATTGATACAACGAGCGCACGAGACCAGCGCCGCACGGCCGGGGACCTGGGGCACCGCCCGAGGTCCCCTTCTGCTTGAGAGGAGCACCCGATGGATGCCAGCATCGAGTACAACGGCTACGTCATCACGCCCGCGACCAGGCGGCGCGGCAACCCCCCAACCTGGACGCTGGAGGTCCACATCACCCCGACGGGCCGGCGGCTGGGGACCAGGAGATGCCGCGCGGCTAACACCTACGCCCGCCAGGAGGTCGCCGTAGCCCGCTGTCTCGAGTTCGGCCGCCGCATCGTAGACGGCAAGCTCCAGCCGCGACCCAAGGGAGAGCCCACGGCGTAAGACCCGCGGGGCTCCTGGCCGCAACGCTTCCGCGGGGCGCTTCAGCTATGGCTTCGTCACCGTAAGCCCGGTGACCGCCCCTTCCGTGTTGTGGGCGAAGCGAATGCCGTACACGCCGTCGGTGGACTTGAGCTTCCCCGCAGCCACCAGCTCCGACTTGGGATAGCTCGCCACCACGGTACCGTTGATCGCGCACGAGACCTGGTCACCCTTGACCGACACCGCGATCTCCTGCGTCACCGGCTCGCCGGGTCCGGCCGCCTTGTGCACCGCGTCGTGCGGCGTGGGACGGCGGCCGCCCATCTGGAACGGCTCGGGGCCGAACCCGCGCACGATGAAGCTCCCGTTGCCGTACGCGGCGCAGTAGAGATAGCTCTGCTGGTCGGTCCCCATGTCGTTGCCGGCGATGACGATTCCGTACGGATGCGGGTGGTTCATCAGGCTCATGTACTTGGGCTCGGTGAACGTGGCCTTGACCGTGTAGTCGCCGGTCGCGGTGTTGGCCGGGTTCCAGTAGGTCGTCGCGGGGCCGGTGGTGACCCGAAGGGCGTCGCCCTCTTTGGCGAGTTTCGCGTGCTCCAGCGTCATCCCTGCCGCCGCCTCATTGGCGTCAATGACGCCCTTCCAGCCAGGAACGGAGATCCCGCCACCGGCAACAGGGCGGGCAGGGTCTCCCTGTGACTCGCACACGGAAGGCACGGAGAGCACGGTGGCCAGGGCCAGCGCGGAACCATAGAGACGGTGCATGAGGGACCTCTCGTCGAGAAAGGTGGTGAGCAAACGATACCCCGAATCAGGCGTCCGCGCGAGCCGCCACGCCGTACCCTACGATGACCGTGCCTGGGCCGTCACGACCGCCGCCCCTCTGCCCATGCCCCTGTCCATGGGCGGGCGCGAGGCCCTCGCCCCGCGCCCTGGCTTGCCCGGCTAGAAGTCGCTCCCGGTGATTACACGATCCGCTGCCGCACCGGGTCCCAGCCCACCCGTCGCCCCGTGAGATAGGCGGCCGTGGCCATGTGGCAGGTGATGGCCTCCTCGTACCCGCGGTCGATATTGCAGCTCGTCTCCCCGCCGTCCCGAATCGCGGTCAGCCACTCCTTGAGGTGGAGGTGATAGGCGCTCACCCGCTGCCCGCCCCGGTAGGTCCACAAGAGCCCTCGGCTCACGAAGTACTCTTCCGTCGCCGATGTCACGGCATCGAGCCCCTTGTAGCCCGGCCGGTAGGTAAACAGCGGGAACGAGGGATCAATGACCTTGCGCTCGAGCTTCTCCTTGTAACGGGTGGAGCTGCGGTCGGCCATGACCACGACCCCGGTACCCACCTGCATCGAGGCGTCGTGGCCCATGAACACCATGCCGCGGTTGCGCCCGTTGGCCAGGGTCGCGCTGTAGACCAGCGTGAGATCGCGCTCGGGGTACTCGAATGCCGCCTGGAAGACGTCGGGGACATCCCGTCCGTCTTTGAAGTAGTAGATCCCGCCCGACGCCACGGCCGACTTCGGGATACCCAGTCCCAGGATCTGATTCACGCCGTCATACTCATGGGACAACAGGTCGCCGGAGAGACCGGTCCCGTAGTCGTACCAGCACCGCCACCGGAAGAACCGCTCCAGGCTGAACGGCACTTTGTGCGGCGCGGGCCCCTCGAAATACTCCCAATCAATGGTCTGTGGGTTCCCCTCCTTGTGAATGTCCCACACCCAGGCACCCCACGGGTCGTTTCGGTTGGTCGTGGTCTCCACCAGCGTGACGGGCCCCAGGATGCCGGCGTCCACCACCTCCTTGGCCTTCATGTGGGATTCCGCCTGGCGGTTCTGATGGCCCAGCTGGAACACCACGCCCGGCTTCGATTTCACGACGTCACGCAGGGCGATGGCCTCTTCCACGGTGCGGGTCATGCACTTTTCCAGATAGATGTGCTTGCCCGCTTGGGCCGCGGCGATCGCGATCTGGGAATGCCAGTGGTCCGGCGTCGCGATGATCACGGCGTCCACATCGGGACTGCTTACCAGCTCCGTGTACCTCTTGTAGATCTTGGCCCCGGGGAGCGGACGCGTGCCGCCGCCGGGCCGAGTGTCGTTCTTCGACGCGGCCACACCGCGCTCGGCGCGCACGGTGAAGGCGTCGCACACGGCAACGATGTCCACGTTCAGGTCTTCCTGAGCCAGAAAGTCCCGGAACTCGGTGTCGCGCGGGTTCTCCTCGTGGGCCTTGGCCGCGTTGGCGGTCCACTCCGGGTGGGCGAAACCCGCGAACCGCACCAGGGCCTCTCCTTCCCCCCCATTGCCAATGATGCCCAGGCGAATCCGCCGGCTCGGTGGCCGTGACACGGCCGCTGGAATCACGGCGGGTCCGGTCTCGGCGACCTTGAGTTCGGCCATGATCGCCGCGCGCCGCGCATTGTCGCGCGCCTGCTTCTTCAGAAACGCGTAGGCGAGCACGCCTACCACCGGCAGGCTCGCGAGCACCTGGAGCAGGTCCCGTCGCGTCAGCGTGACGGCGGCCGCCGGGGGGGCCTCGCCGGTGACCCTCCGTCTACGGATCCACGGCCGCAGCCAGCGGTCCACACCAACCTCGTGACCCGTCGGGAAGACCAGCAGCACCACCAGCGCCGCAAGCTCCACCAGCGTCTTGTTGACGATGAGGTAGCTGCCCTCGGACGGGCCGGCCGACGTGGCGGCGGCGAACGGCGGATCCACCACGTAGTACAGCGCCAACAGCACGATGCCGAAACTGGTAGCGGTCCGGGTGAAGGCGCCCAACAGAAGGCCAAGCCCGATCAGGATCAGGCCCCAGATATTGAGGAAATCCACCACGGCGAGAGCGCCCGGACTGGCGGCGAGGGAATGAAACCAGCCTTGGAAGAGCCAGTGCGCGCGGGAGAGGTAGTCCGCCGAGGTCCAGTACGGATTCACCAGCTTGGCGACGCCTTCGTAGACGAGGTGCCACCCAACCAGCCATCGCAGCGCGACCAGCCCGATCATCTGGTAGCGCGCATACGTGCGGCCGCCGGTGCCGGCGGCCGATGACAGGGTCTCCGTCATGTGATGCACTCCTCCTGGCTACGCCTAAGTCCGTTCCAGCGACGCGAGCGGCGGCCTTCCCCGCCCGCCGTCACGATGAATCCGGCGCAATCCGGCAGCCGTTCGATCAGCCGCAGCCCGGCTTCCGGTCCCAAGACGAACACCGTGGTCGCCAGCGCGTCGGCGGCCAGCGCGCTGGGCGCTACGACCGAGACGCTCCACGCGGCCGCCGGCGACTGGCCGGACGCCGGATCGATGATGTGATGGAACCGCCGCTCGCGATCGTAGAACCGCTCATAGCCGCCCGAGGTGGCCACCGCGCGGTCCCGGAGCGCGATCGCGTCCGGGAACTCGCCGTCCGCGGGGCCACGCACGCCCACCATCCAGGGGCGGGAGCGCTCCTTGAGACCGTGGGCTCGGATGTCGCCGCCGGCGTTGATCAGGAAGCGGCCGACCCCGTGACAGGCGAGGACGTCGGCCATGCGGTCTACGATGTATCCCTTGGCGATGCCGTCGAGCGTCACGCCCATGCCGGGGCGCCCGAATCGGAGGGTCCGACGCTTGACCACCAGGTGCTCGGCGCCGACCAGCGCCGCGGCGTCTCGCAATTCTCCTGCGCTCGGCGGGCACGCCGGCAAGCGAGCGCCGAGGAGGTCCAGCACCGGCTTCACCGTGACGTCGAACGCCCCGCGGCTCAGGGCATGGAAGTAGAGTGAGCGCTCCAGTACCCGCACCAATTCCGGCGGGGGCCCGGCGAGGTAGCCAGCGTCATTCAGCGTGCTGAGGGCGGAGTCGGGCTCGTGGCGGCTGAAGATCTCGACCAGTCGGTCCAGCTCGGCGAACGCGGCGGCGATGGCCACTTCCCCGTGGGCGGAGGAGGACGAGATCGCCGTGACCGAGACCAGCGTACCCAGGGCGGGACGCGTGCCGACCACCTCGAGAGTATCGCGGTCGACCCGGACCTGCTCGAACGTCAGGCCGGGAGCCGTGACTTCCTGGAACCCGAGGTTCCGGAGACGCGACAGGGACTCAGCGGGTCTCACGCAGCGATATACAGAACGTCCTCGTGGATGAAGCTAGAGTGAAAAGGGCCTGAGTACCAGGGCGCCTGCGGCCGGGTCGCGGAGACCAGGATCCCCAGCGTGCGACGGAGGAACGCGACGGTCCGCTCCAGGCTGCCGACCAGGGTGATCGGGTCGTGCCCCCCGCCGGGATAGAGGAAGTACTCGAACCCGGGCGGCTGGCGGTTAGCCTGCTGCATGACCTCGATCAACCGCTGGGCCTGGCTCACGGGCACGATGCTGTCCGCGGTGCCGTGGTGCAGCTGCACCTGCGGAAGCCGGTCCGCGAAGTACACCGGTGAGCGGCGAATCAATTCCGGCCGCACGTCCTGGATGGTGAGCTCGCCTCGTTTGAGCGGCTGGATGAACTGGGCGTCGAGATAGGCCAATCCGGGCAGGTTGCGCGGCATGCCACGCAAGGCCTCTTCCACCACGTCCTGCACGAACGTCCCGAAGAAGTCGGTGGGCCCGAAGAACTCCACCACCGCGTCGATGCGTGGATCCCGGATCGCCATCAACAGCGCTACGCCGCCGCCGCGGCTCAGCCCCAGAGCGCCGATCCGATTGCTGTCCGCTTCCGGGGTGATGGCGATGGCGGCGTTGAGGAGTGCCAAGGCGTCGTCCACGTCTCGATCCCACGGGCTGGGATCGCCGCCGGATTGATACCGCGTTCCCTGGAAAACGAGCGGCTCCGACCGGAACGCCGGAACCACAAGGACGAAATCATCCACGGCGTCGCTCAGCCCGTATCCGAGCAGGAAGAGCGCCTGGTCGAGATCGATGCCCCCGTCTCCGCCGTGGCCCACGACCAGCAGCGGGAGGCTGGCCGGGGTGGCACCGAGTGGGGCCGCCACTGCGCCGTAGTGACGCACGCCGCCCACGGTGTGCGCCACCACGCGCACGGTAGCCTCAGCGGCGAACCCCACGCGGACCGTATCGCTGGCCACGATCTCCACCTCGCGCGCGGACACGTCGCGGCTGCTCCAGGCATCCCGCACGGCGGCCACTTCGGCGGACGTCGGCGGCGCGAAGAGCTCGTCGAGGTCGACGCCCGCGACGATGCGATCGTTGGGCCCTGAAGCGTCGGAACAGGCAGATACGGAGAGAACGAGGAGCGCACTCCATCTCAACGCGCCCCACGCAGCCATCGGGGGACTCCTCCGCATACGGGCCCGAAAGCGTAGCCGGAGGCGCAGGATTCCACCAGAGGCCGCCGGAGAGCTACGTAAGGGCCGCGCTGGGGGGCCTGCGGCGCTTGCCAACACGGGGCGTTCGGGCGCACGTTCTCTTCCAAACCGCACGTGGTCTGGGAGAGGAGGGAGCCATGCGAGGTCGCACCGCTCAACTTGTCGTCGTGGCGTCGGTGCTCGGGGCGGTAGTCGGGCCTACCGGCACTGCCCCTGCGCAGGACCAGCCGTTGGTGGTGGACTATTACTACAAAGCCCGCTGGGGGTACGCCAACGAGTTCATCGAGTTGTTCAAGAAGAACCACTACCCCGTGCTCAAGAAGCAGATGGAGATGGGCCGCATCCTGCAGGTGACGGCGGTGGCGCCCCGGTACCATGGCACCGAGGACGGGCGGTGGGACTATCGCGTGACGATCGTCTTCCGGAACGCGGCGACCCAAGCTGAGCCCTTCGATCTCGAGCCCATCCTGCGCGAGCTCTACCCTGACCGGGCCAAGTTCGAGCGCGAGGAGCAGCGGCGGTTCGAGATTCTCCTAGCGCACTGGGACGTGCCGGTGGTCAGCGTAGATCTGACGCGTTAGCCTGCCATTACCGGGGCTTTGGCCACCGTGGGACGGCGGGGCCGTCGCGGAGCCGGATTTGGGTGGGTGTTGCTAGCAAGAGAAAAGCCCGTCCGGTGAGTTCCGAGACGGGCGCCAACGGGTTCATGGGCCTGAGTGGAGTTGAACCACTGACCTCACGCTTATCAGGCGTGCGCTCTAACCACCTGAGCTACAGGCCCCAACTTCCCCTCCCGACCACCACCACTGACAGTTTGAAGGTTCGACGGTTGGGTCGCTCCCCGCAAGGGCGAACCGCCGAGCCGCCGATCCGTCCAACCGCCGATCCACGCCCTCACTCCCAGTCCCGCTTCCGCCTGGGCGGCCTGGGTCCCTCATCCTCGTCGTCGAAATCCTCCTCCAGGTCGTTGTAGTCCTCGTAGTCTTCCTCGTCCTCGTCGTACTCGTCGTAATCCTCATCTTCTTCGTCGAGCTCTTCCTCCAGCTCCTCTTCCTCGAAGTCGTAGTCCTCTGCCTCGTCCCCCTCGTCCTCATCGAACCGCCGCCGAGCCTCCACCGGCCACAACGGCGCTTCCCAGGCCCACATGGCTCCTCCCGCGCGAAGAATGTCGGTTGCTACGACTACCACGGTCTCGGTCCTCATGACTCGGCCGCCGCCCGCGCCTGGCGGGACGCCTTGCGCCGGTCGAGCCCCAGCAGCTGTCGCTTCCGCAGGCGGATCGCCGCCGGCGTGACCTCGATCAGCTCGTCCTCCTCGATGTACTCCAGCGCCAGCTCCAAGGTGACCTGCCGCGGGGGCTCCAGGCGAATCATCTCGTCCGACGCCGTGGTCCGCATGTTCGTGAGCTTCTTCTCTTTCGACACGTTAACGTCCAGATCGCCGCTCCGCACGTGCTCCCCGACGATCATCCCCTCGTACACCGGCTCCCCGGGGCTCACGAACATGGTGGCCCGCTCCTGGAGATTGAAGAGCGCGTACCCCACGGCCACGCCCTGCCGATCCGCCACCAACACCCCACGGCTCCGCCCCGGGATCGGTCCGCCCCAGGCGCCGTACTCCAGAAACCGATGGTGCAGGACGCCCTCGCCCCGAGTCTCAGTCAAGAAGTCGGAACGGTAACCGAACAACCCGCGCGCCGGAACCCGGAAGCGGAGATGCACCCGCCGGCCACCGCCCTCGCCCACCTGGCGCAGGTCCAGCAACTCCGCCCGACGGGGGCCGAGGCCCTCCATCACCACGCCCAACATCCCGTCCGGGACGTCCACCAGCAACTCCTCGTAGGGTTCCAGCCGCTCGCCCTGCGCTCCCTCCCGGGTGATCACCCGCGGGCGGCTCACCTGAAACTCATACCCCTCGCGCCGCATCGTTTCCATCAGGATCGCGAGGTGCAGCTCGCCGCGCCCCGAGACGGTGAGCGTGTCGGGCTGGTCGGTCTCCTCTACCCGCATCGCCACGTTCCGCTCCACTTCGCGGTAGAGCCGCTCCCGCACCTGGCGCGTGGTCACGAACTTGCCAGACCGCCCGGCGAACGGCGAGTCGTTGACCATGAAGTCCACCGAGATGGTGGGCTCTTCCACCGCGATCCCCTCGAGCCGCTCCAGATGCTCGGCATGGGTTACGGTCTTGCCGACCTCGACCCCGTCCAGCCCGGCGAGCGCCACGATATCCCCCGCAGACGCCTCGTTCAACTCCACCCGCTCCACCCCTTCGAACCCGAACAGCTTGAGCACGCGCCCCTGGTCGGCTTTCTCGAGCGGGACCAACCCCGGCTCGCCCAGCGGGAGCAGCGCCACCGACTCGCCTGCGTGCACCGTGCCCCGCTCGATTCGCCCGATCGCGATGCGCCCCACGTACGGCGAATGATCGATCGTGGAGATCAGCATCTGGAACGGCCCCGTGGGATTGGCACGCGGCGGGGGGATGTGACCCAGGATGGCTCGGAAGAGGGGCGCAAGATCCCCCGCCAGGCGCTGTCCGCTTTCCGTGGTCCGTTCTCCATCCTCTCCCGCCCCCCCAACGGATGACGGATAACGGCTCGCGGACCACGATTCGTAGGCGACGCCGTCCCGGCCGGAGGCATAGAGGAAGGGAGCATCCAGTTGCGCGTTGGTGGCCTCCAGATCCATGAACAACTGCAGCACCTCGTCATGCACTTCCGCCGGCCGAGCGTCGGCGCGGTCGATCTTGTTGATCACCACCACCGGCATCAGGCCCAGCGCCAGCGCCTTGCGGGTGACAAAGCGCGTCTGGGGCATGGGCCCCTCGGCCGCGTCCACCAGCAACAGCACGCCGTCCACCATTCGCAAGATGCGTTCGACCTCGCCGCCGAAATCGGCGTGGCCCGGCGTATCCACGATGTTGATCTTGGTGCCGTGCCAGCGTACGGAGGCATTCTTCGAGAGGATGGTGATTCCGCGCTCCCGCTCCAGCGGGTTGGAGTCGAGCACCCGCTCGGCCACCTGCTGGTTAGCGCGGAAGACGCCCGCCTGACGCAGCATTTGGTCGACCAGGGTCGTCTTGCCGTGGTCAACGTGCGCGATGATCGCGATGTTCCGGATGGACAACGGGTAAGGCCTTGAGAATCAAGTACTTAGTTCGATGCAACCCTCGTGCGCTCGGCCAGTATAGAGGGGGAGGGGGGAAAAAACAAGCGGCGCCTGAAAGACGGCGAGCGGTGAGCGGCGAGCGGCGAGGCCCCGGAGCCGTCTCCCGACCCTGGCGGCAGGAGCAGCGTTTGACGTCCCCGCGCACCGCTCACCGCTCACCTTCCCCGCAGGTATCGTCTTTCTCCAGCTGCATGGTGACGTGGTTGATTCCGAGCTCGGCCATCTCCCCCTGCACCGTCTCCAGGACCCGCTGATTGGCCCCCGGGTCGCCCACCACCGCGTGGCCGCTCATCGCCACGACACCGCTGGTCAGGGTCCAGACGTGGAGATCGTGCACGTCGCGCACCCCCGGGATGCCGGCGATCCGACGCTCGACCTCGGAGAGCGAGATGTGCCGGGGTGTGGCCTCGAGCAGGATCTCCACGCTGTCGCGCGCCAGCTTGGCCCCACTCCAGACGATCAACAGCGCGATCGCCACGGAGACCAGCGGGTCGGCCAGCGTCCACCCGGTGGTCAGAATGACCGCACCCGCCGCCAGGGCGCCAACGGAACCCAGGAGGTCACCCAGCACGTGCAGATAGGCCCCACGCACGTTGAGCGAGTGCCGGTGGCCCCCATGGAGTAGCCGGAGCGCTACCAGGTTGACGAGCAAGCCGGCGAAGCCTACCCCGAAGAGGATCCGCGGCTCGATCACGGGCGGTTGCCGGAACCGTTGCATCGCCTCCCACACGATGCCGCCCGCCAGCACCAGCAGGGCGGCGCCGTTCACCAGGGCGGCCAGGATTTCGAAACGCAGGTAGCCGTAGGTGCGTTCCGCCGTCGCCGGCCGCTGCGCCACCCAGCCCGCGAACAGCGCCAACCCCAAGGCGGCGACGTCGGCGAACATGTGACCCGCGTCGGCCAAGAGCGCGAGCGAGTTGGCGACCCACCCGGCCGCTGCCTCCACCACCATGAACAGGGCGGTGAGCAGCAGCACGCGCTTCAACGTGTGGGCGTGGCTGGCCAGCAGCGGGGCGCGGTGGGCGCACTCGAGCGAACGCTGCGACCGTACCGACTCGCTCACCTTGGCACCGCCGAGTTTTCGCGGTTCCGCGCCGCGATGTACCTTACCCGCTGAGACACCATGGAACACGAACTCACCGCCGGGTCACTGCTCCTTCGCGCACTGGGCGTAGTGCTGTTGCTCGCGGCCAACGCGTTCTTCGTGGCCTCCGAGTTCGCGCTGGTCGCCTCCCGCCGCACCCGCATCGACGCCATGGTGCGCAAGGGCGATCGAAAGGCTAAGACGGTCCAGACGGCGCTGCAAGATCTCTATTTCCAGCTCTCGGCCGTGCAACTGGGTATTACCCTTGCGTCCATTCTCCTGGGGTACGTCGCCGAAGACACCACGGCGGTCCTGTTCCGAGAGTGGTTCGAGGCGGTCCCCTGGCCCGTGGAGTTCGTGAGTCGCGCCGCCCTGGCCTCGGTCATCGCCGTGTCCGTCATCTCCTTCCTGCACGTGGTGGTGGGGGAGGTGGCCCCCAAGAACCTGGCGCTGACCTACCCAGAGCAGACCAGCCGGTGGGTCGCGGGGCCCCTGCTGCTGTTCGCCTGGATCACCCGGCCCGCCACCAAGTTGCTCAACTGGAGCGCCAACTCGCTGGTGCGGGCCCTGGGACTGAAGACCGCCGCGGCGGAGCTCGAGCGGCTCCACTCGCCTGAGGAGATCGTGATGCTGCTCAAGCAGAGCCAGAAGTCGGGCCGCATCGCGCGGGGAGACGTGCAGCTGATCGAGGGCGTCTTCGAATTCACCGAGAAGGCGGCACGCGACGTCATGACGCCGCGGACCGAGGTGGTCGCCCTGGAGGAGGACCTGACCCTCCGCGAGGCGGCGGGCCGGGTAGCCCAAGCCGGCCGCTCCCGCTATCCCGTGGTCCGGAAGTCCCTGGACGACATCGCCGGCGTGGTGCACGCCAAGCAGATTCTGGCGGCGCTCCAGGATCGCCCCGACGCTCGGGTGGCGAGCATCATGCGGGAGCCGTTGTTCGTGCCCGGCACGCGCGAGGTCGAGGACGTGCTGGCCGACATGAAGCGCCTCAAGTCGCATCTCGCCATCGTGCTCGACGAATACGGCGGCACCGCCGGGATCGTCACCATGGAGGACTTGCTCGAGGAAATCGTGGGCCAGATCTACGACGAGTACGACCGCGCCGAGCCGGCGCCGAGCGCGAGCGGCGGCGCGGTGACGCTCCCGGGCAGCCTGGAGATCGCGCAAGCCAACGAACGGTACAGGCTGGGACTCAGCGACGAGCAGTACCAGACCGTCGGCGGATTCGTGTTCGGCACGCTCGGCCGGCTGCCCCACCCCGGCGACCGGGTGCCGCTCAAGGAAGGCGCGCTCGAGGTGGTGGAGATGGAGGGGCGGCGGGTCAAGCGGTTGAAGCTGGTGCGGGCACCGGTCACGCCACCGCGCACCGATTCGCCCCCGCCTCGAGCAAGGTAGGATCTCCCTCCGGCAGCTCCCCTGCTTCGTTGAACATCACGATGTGGAGGTGGTTGGGCGGCGTGGGCGGGATCCGTTGCAGCAGCTGCTCCACGAACGCGTTCTCCGCTTCCGCCAGGAGCGGCACCGCGCCGCGCACCTCGCGCAGCGTCGCCACGACGGGCCGGCCGTCGAACGCGATCGGCTCGCTCGTGTGACCCGAGAGCACCAGCGTCTCCGCCGGGAGCCCGAACAGCCGCTGGAGTGAGCCATGCAGGGCGTGGGCCCGCTTCCGCGCCTCGCCGGGATCCGCGGCCTTGAGGTCCGGCCGCCCCACGGAATTGACGAACAGCGTATCACCGGTGAACAGGGCTCGGTCGTCCAGCAGGTAGCAGGTGCTCTCGAACGTGTGGCCCGGCGTCCTCAGCACCTCCAGGCGCGAGGCGCCCACCTCGAGCACATCTCCTTCCTTGACCGCCATGAACGAGAACCTCACCCGCTGCTGCTCCGGCAGGTACAACTCGGCCCCGGCCCGCCGCGCCAGCTCGCGCGCCCGCGAGAGATGATCGGCGTGCACGTGCGTTTCGATGACCTTGGTGATCCGCCAACCGCGAGCCTCCGCGAGCTGCTGGTACACGGCCACGTCCACGGACGCGTCGATCACCGCGGCCTCGCCCGCCGAGCCGATGAGATAGGATAGGCAGCCTTTGCCCGTCCGCCGCACCTGCACCACCGTGGCCCGGCTCCCCGGCACCGTGACATCCGCCGCGTTCCACGCCAGGCTCCAGGCCCGCATGCCGCCGTGTAGCGAGAGGGCCTTGAAGCCGCGCTGGCGCAACTGGTCGGCGGCCAACAGGCTGGTGTTCCCCACGGCACACACGGTCACCACCGGCCGGTCGGTGGGCAGCCTCACGCCGCGGAGGGCCTGGGCGTCGCCCGCCCATAGCGCCTCGTAGGCGTCCACGTGCTGACTGCCGGGAATGGACCATTCTTCCCGCTGCTCGGTAGGACGCACGTCGAGCACCGTGACCGGCTCATGCCGTTCGAGCAGATCCCGCAGGGCGGAAACACTGATGGTCAGCTCACTCACGGATGCCTCAGGTCTCGATGTCCGAGGTCAGGCCGGTCGCTCGGCGGTGAACAGCACCGCCTTGACGCCGTACTCCTCCGCCGCATCCCGCGTCGAGTCCTTCCGGAACCGGAACCCCGGCACGATGGTCGAGCGGATCCGCTTGAAGCCCGCGGCCTCGAGCAGCGCGAACATCTCTCCCTCCGGGAGAGCGCCGCCAATTCAGCTGGCCCAGAGCTTGGGATCGTTGACGATGGATTGCTTGAGCTGCTTGGCGCTCACGATGTCGGTGACCGAGATCCGGCCCCCGGGCCGGAGCACCCGCAACAGCTCCCGGAGCACCTTCCGCTTCTGGAACGAGAGATTGATCACGCCATTGGAGATCACCACGTTGGCGGCCTGATCGTCGAGCGGGAGTTCCTCCATGCGCCCTTTGCGGAACTCCACGGTCTCCAGCCCCGCCGCTCGCGCATGCTCCGCTGCCCGCTTGAGCATCTCGGGGTTCAGGTCCACGCCGATCACCCGTCCGGAGGGGCCCACCTGCCAGCCGGCGATGATGCTGTCCAACCCGGCCCCGCTCCCCACGTCCACCACCGCGTCCCCCTCCTTGAGCCGGCTTCGCAGGTGCGGGTTACCCACGCCGGCGAAGGACGCCACTGCGCCGGGCGGCGCGCGGTCCAGCCAGGCCCGGTCGTAGTCGAACATCTCCGCCGCGAGCCGGCCGTGATAGAAGTGGAATTCGCGCTCCGGATGTTCGGCCACCTCGTGATACATCCGGATGACTTCGCCCTTGATGGCCGCCTCGAGCGGTTCCTGGTGCTCGGCGACCGGGGATTCGACGGGTGTCATGGAGGGTGTCTCCGCGCCGGTGATTGGGCATACAGTACGTCGGATTGGCCCATCGGTCAAAGACCAGCTGATTGCCGAGTGCTTCGCTGCGCCAGCTTCACAGCCAGGGCCACGGTTTCCCGCATCGAGCTGGGATCCGCGACCCCCTTCCCCGCGATGTCGAAAGCGGTCCCGTGATCCGGCGCCGTGCGGATGAACGGCAGCCCCAGAGTCACGTTCACGGCGGAGCCGAACGAGGCGACCTTGATGGCGGTCATCCCCACATCGTGGTACGGAGCCAGCACCGCGTCGAACTCGCCGCGCAGGGCTCGCACGAACACGGTGTCGGCCGAGAGGGGTCCCGCCGCGGCGAGTTGCCGGGCCGCAGGCGCGAGAATGGTCACGTCTTCCTCGCCGAACAGGCCGTCCTCGCCCACGTGCGGGTTGAGGGCGCACACCGCGAGCCGCGGCCGCTCGATCCCCCACCACTCCGTCAGCGCCTTCGCCGTGATGCGCCCGGCCGATACCACCGCGTCCGTGGTGAGCACCCGCGCCACGTCGCGCAGGGGCAGGTGCGTCGTCACCAGGACCACCCGGAGCCGCTCCGAGGCGAGCATCATGGCGACCGGCACGTCGCCCGCGAGGTGCGCCAGCCATTCCGTGTGGCCGGGGTAGCGATACCCAGCGAGGCGGAGCGCCCTCTTCTCGGCCGGGGCGGTGACGATAGCCTGCACCTCCCCGCGCATCGCCAGCGCCACGGCAAGTTCTACTGACTCGCCGGTGATGCGGCCGGCTTCCTCCGGAGCGACGCTCGACGGCTCGACGGCTCGACGGCCCGAACCAACCGCCGATCCGCCCAACCGACGAACCGTCCCTACCGCGAGGTGCTCTCCGGGCAGGCCGGCAATCAGGTCTCCTGGCCCGATCACCACGTAGTCCGCGGGCGCCGGGGGATCGGCCAGAACCTTGGCGACGATCTCCGGCCCGATGCCTCGCGGGTCCCCCAGCGTAATCGCGATGCGGGGCCGCATGCGTCAGAGGCGAATGTCGACGTAGGTCCGCTTGCGCAGGCCGTCCAGGTAGCGACGCAGCGCGGCTTCCTCAGCCAGTTGGTTGCGCATGCGATCCCTGAGCTCCTCGAAGGTGTACGGCCCCGCGGGCCGCAGCTCCTCCAATCGGACCACGCTGAACCGGGTGGCCCCGTCCGGCCGCTCCATGGCAATCGGCCCGACGATATCGCCGGGCTTCGCCGCGGCGAAGGCGTCGCGGAAGACGGCGGGCAGGCTGTCAAGCACCGCGCCCTGGGCGAACGATTGCTCGCTGAGTTCGTGGTGGATCCGGGCCAGCGAATCGAACGACGCCCCCGCACGCGCCAGGCGCGCCAGCGAATCCGCCAGCACCCGCGCGGCCGCCACGTTGGCCTCGGTCACCTTCGGGACGATGAGAATGTGCCGCGCCTGCACCTCGGCGGGGTCACTGCGCTGCACCTGAATCACGTGGAACCCAAAGGCGGAAAGAACCGGCGGCGAGATATGGCCTGGGCGCAAGCCGAACGCCACCCGTTCGAACTCCGGCACCATCTGGCCGCGCCGGAAGTACCCCAATTCGCCTCCCTGCTCGCGCGAGCCCGGATCCTGAGAGTAGCGCCGGGCCAGCGTGGCGAAATCGGCGCCCGCCCGAAGGGCCTGCGACAGCGAGTCGGCCAGGCGGTACGCGGAGTCCACCGCCGCGCTGTCCGGCACCGGCCGGACCACGACCTGCCGGAACGAGACCACGGCGGGCCGCGTCTGCCGGTCCTTGACCCGCTCGTAGAACGCCCGCAGCTCCTCGTCGGTGGGCGGGACGGC
>Ga0209172_10003711_pt1 | contig 22504 bp, 21 predicted proteins | sample LarsenN4metaG_FD_184113 | JGI IMG/M metagenome (GOLD analysis project Ga0209172, IMG submission 184113) | Hot spring sediment bacterial and archeal communities from British Columbia, Canada, to study Microbial Dark Matter (Phase II) - Larsen... ... | reverse complement strand
GGATATCCAGCGACGAGGAGGGCTCCTCACCGCGTGGACCGCGCGTGACGTCGGAGGGATCAAGGAGCTCGATAGGCCCATTCCCCGCTGGTTCTCCGCCTCCGCCTCCGCCTTCGCCGACGTCTCCGCCGCAGGCCGTGAGCAGCAGCGCCACGGCCGTTCCCAGCACCAGCAAACGTCTCCTGATCACAGGGGTCTCCTTTCTCCCGCGCTCCCGACGCCCCCCTGCCCTCCCAGCTACCTGGGCTTCCTTCGTTCCAGTCCCTATGTCTTCACTTCTACCGACTGATATGTTCTTATGTTAATATCAGGAATCGTGGTTCGAGACAAGACCAGAACGTCCCGAGTTCTCACGTGGGACTTCCCGCGAGACGTACTCCTGCCCAGCAACCGAGCGGGACGAAGGGGGGTCGGTTGGAGCCGCACACGAGCTCGGCAGTGGATGCGATGATGCGCGCGGGCCGCGCGGTGATCCTGAACGAAAGCCATGCCGTAGCCGAGCTGGGCGATAACCTAGGCGAGGAGTTCGGGATCGCGGGGGAGATGATCCTGGCCGCCCGCGGGCGAATCGCATGCATAGGCGTGGGTAAGTCGGGAATCATCGCCCACAAGTTCGCGGCGACCCTGTCGTCGCTGGGCACCCCTGCCTTCTTCATCCATGCGACCGACGCCGTCCACGGTGATCTGGGGATGATCACGCGGGACGATATCGTGATCGTCCTTTCCCACAGCGGCTCCACCCCCGAGATCGTTGCTCTTCTCGGCCCGCTTGCCGACCTATGCGTTCCGATAGTCGCGATTACGGACCACACCGACTCCCCGCTCGCACGGGCGGCGGCCTGCGTCCTCTGTCCTAACGTGACGGAGGAGGCGGATCACTTGGGACTGGCCCCAACCAGCAGCACAACAGCGACGCTCGTGCTGGCTGATGCCCTTGCCGTTGCCGTCGCGCAGGTCCGCGGTTTCTCTCTGGACGACTTCGCGCGCACGCACCCTGGCGGAAACCTCGGGAGAGAGGCCCGGTAACCGGTGCCCGTTGCGAAGACTCGGCCGTTTGAGCTGTATCGCTGCGCGGGCCACTCGGCACGTGGTCGAGGAGCGTCGGCGTCCGGGAGGAGTCGCCTTCTCCACATCTTGTCCATCAGCTCGGAAGGCGACCCGTTCCCCTTTGCTGGAAGGTTCACGGATCCGAACTGGCCAACCACCAACAGTTCCTGACTGCATCGGAGCCGTCGGCTACCCTTCGGGACGTGGAGAGCCTCTATGAGCGTCTGGGTGAGCTGGTCGGGGCCTGGCGCGCCTCGGGCTACCCGTCCGACGACTACCTGGCTATCGCCGAGATCCTGGAGTTCGCGGGCGAGACGGAAGTCGGCGAGCTCCGCTACCTCCGTCAGCCGCAGCTCCGGGCGCTCGAGACCTACTGGTACCTCCGCCTGGTCGAGGACACTCCCCACATCTCCGAGCTGTACCTGCGCCTGTTCCCGCCCGAGGACGACACGCAGGCGCTCCTCGACGCGCTCGGCGTGCCGGGAGCGGCCTTCCGGGACGCCAACTACGACCTCGACACGCTGTGGGTGCGCTCGCGGACCGACGACGACTTCGTGCGGGCGCACCGGCTGGAGGCCGTTCGCGAAACGCTCACCCTGGCCTACCCGAGCTTCATCCTGGCCCTCGCGATGGGAGCCGGGAAGACGGTCCTGATCGGAGCGATCTTCGCCACTGAGTTCGCGATGGCTCTCGAGTATCCGGATGGCCCCTTCGTGCAGAACGCGCTGGTCTTCGCCCCCGGCAAGACCATCATCGAGTCGCTGCGGGAGCTCACCCAGGTGCCCTACGACCGCATCCTGCCCCCGCGGCTCCACAAGCCGTTCGCGGCCTCGCTGAAGCTCACGTTCACGCGCGACGGCGAGAAGGACGTCCCTGTGGTCCGCGGCTCGACGTTCAACGTCGTCGTCACGAACACCGAGAAGATCCGCATCCGCAAGGAGTCGATCCGCAAGGCCGACCTCGGCGGGCTGTTCGCGGATCTCGAGCTCGAGGAGGCCAAGCAGGAGGTGGCCAACCTCCGGCTCCAGGCCATCGCGAGCCTCCCACATCTCGCCGTGTTCTCCGACGAGGCGCACCACACCTACGGCCAGTCCCTCGAGAGCGGCCTGAAGAAGGTCCGCCGCACCGTGGACTACCTCGCCGAGCAGACGAACGTCGTCTGCGTCGTCAACACCACCGGCACCCCGTACCACCGGCGACAGCCGCTCAAGGACGTGGTCATCTGGTACGGGCTCTCGCAGGGGATCGCCGAGGGCATCCTGAAGGATCTGGCCGGGAACATCCAGGGGTACGAGCTCGACGGTCAGGCCGACGCGTTCGTCGCCGAGGTGGTCCGGGACTTCTTCGGCACCTACCGCGACGTCGACTTGCCGAACGGCGCCCCGGCCAAGCTCGCGATGTACTTCCCACAGGTCGACGATCTGAAGGAGCTCCGTCCGGTCGTGGACCGCACGCTCGTCGAGATCGGCGTCGACCCATCTGTCGTGCTCGTGAACACCAACGAGAGCCGGCCCGAGGAGGTCGATGCCTTCAACCGGCTGAACGACCCGGCCGCTTCGCACCGCGTGATCCTGCTGGTCAACAAGGGCACGGAGGGCTGGAACTGCCCGTCGCTGTTCGCGTGCGCACTCGCGCGGAGGCTCAAGACCTCGAACAACTTCGTGCTCCAGGCCGCCAGCCGGTGCCTGCGACAGGTCCCGGGTAACGAGATGCCTGCCCGCGTGTACCTGTCGATGGACAACTACGGCATCCTCGATCGCCAGCTCACGGAGACCTACGGCGAGACGATCGAGGACCTCCAGCGTGCCCACGTCGAGCGGGTCCGGGAGCGACTGGTGCTTCGGAAGCCCGACCTGCCACCCCTCACGTTCATCCAGCGCCGCCGCCGGGTCGTGCGCCGCGACGGAGCGCTGGCCGGACTCGAGCTCGAGCGGCCCACGGTGCGAGGCGGCAGGATCACGAAGCGGACCTTCACGATGGCCGAGTACCGGACGACCCGGCGGGTTCTGCGCGATCTCGGCGAGACCGTCGAGGTCGACGCAGCGCCCCGAACCGTGGATCTCTACACGAGCGCCGTGGACCTCTCGGCCACGTACCGCGTCGACCTCTGGCTGGTGCTGGACGAGCTCCGCCGCCTCTACCCGGACGGCGAGATCCCCGCGTCGCACCTCCCGGCGCTCGCGCAGCAGATCGAGGACCGGACCCGCAGTTACGAGCACCTCGAGGAGGAGGTCGAGGTCGCGCTCGCTCTCGTCAAGCCCGAGGGGTTCCGGGCGGAGCCGACGGTCGCGGGCGACACGGTCTACACGGCCGAGATCGTCTACCCCAAGAGCAAGGAGGACCTGCTGGTCCCGCTCGCGAGGCTCGCGGAGCTCCCCGGCGCGGAGGTGTCGTTCCACTACGACCCCTACAACTTCGACTCCAGGCCCGAGGAGGTCCTCTTCGAGGAGGTCCTCTCATGGATCGGCGTCGACTCGGACGAGGTCTCCGATGTGCTCTTCACCGGGGCGATCACCGACCCGGCCAAGACGGAGTTCGCGGTCGAGTACCTGGACGCAGACGGGAGGTGGCGCCGGTACACGCCCGACTTCGTGATCCGTCGCAAGGACGGGCGCGTGATGATCGTGGAGGTCAAGGCCGAGAACATGCGTGAAGACTCGGTGAACGGCGAGAACGGCCGCAAGGCCATGGCCATGCGCGAGTGGGTGGACCTGAACCCCGACGCCCTCTCGTACGAGATCGTGTTCGTGAAGAACGACCGACCGCTGCCTGGGGCCCTCGACCCGATCCGCGAGTTCATGGGCGTGACCGAGGAGTCCGGCGATGGTCTCCAGATCCGGATGGACCGGGCCAAGATCGAGGCGTTCTGCCGGAAGTGGAAGATCGTCGAGCTCGCGTTCTTCGGGTCGGTCCTTCGGGACGACTTCGGCCCGGACAGCGACGTAGACGTGCTGTACGTCCTCGCGGACGACGCGCGTTGGGGATGGGAGATCGTCGACGCGCAGGACGAACTGGCCCAGCTGCTCGGCAGGAAGGTCGACCTGGTCTCCAAGAAGGCCATCGAGCAGAGCGACAACTGGATCCGCCGCAAACACATCCTCGAGAACATGCAGGTGTACTACGTTGCCTGAGCGAGATCGACTGCTGGACATGCTGACGGCGGCCGAGGATGCCCGCTCCTTCGTCGCCGACGCGACCCGTCAGGACTTCGATGCCGACAAGGAGAAGCAGTACGCGGTGGCTAGAGCCATCGAGATCCTGGGAGAGGCGGCCTCGGCGGTCGGCGAGGAGGAGCGCGCTCAGCATCCCCAGATCCCGTGGCGGGAGATCACCGGGATGAGGACCATCCTCGCGCATCAGTACTTCCGGATCGACCCTGACATCGTGTGGAACGTCGTCTCAACACAGCTCGAGCCGTTGATCGAGCAACTCAGGGCGATCCTGCCGCCAGGGAAGGATGAGGGATGACACCTCGGAAGGCGACGACCGCCCGGACGAAGCGGGTCGAGAAGACTGCCGAGGTCAAGATCACACCCGCAAAGGGCCGGCCGATGCTGACATGGGTCGGCAAGCGGCCCCTCACGCGCGTGACGTCGTTCCCCGCCCACCACGTCGAGACGTTCGACCCGACCGGCGACGCCGTAGGTCGCACAGGGCCCGAGTGGGACGACTGGCCCGCCAAGTATCCCCGCGGCGGGCTGCTGTTCCACGGGGACAACAAGGAGGTGCTCGCGCACCTGCTCGCGAACGGGTTCCGTGGCAAGGTTGACCTGATCTACATCGACCCACCGTTCGACTCGGGTGCCGACTACGTGAGGCGCGTGTCGCTGCGCGGCGCGAAGGGAACGGCGAGGCTCGACGGCGAAGGATACACGCTCGGCGAGCAGATCCAGTACACGGACATCTGGGCGAACGACAACTACCTCCAGTTCATGTACGAGCGCTTGCTGCTGCTGCGGGAGCTGCTCGCCGATGGTGGCTCCTTCTTCCTTCACTGTGACAGCGCCAAGGGGCATCAGCTCCGCAGCATCCTCGACGAGGCATTCGGTACTGACTCGTTCGTCAACGAAATCATCTGGAGCTACCGTCGCTGGCCATCGAACACAGATGCTTTTCAGTCCATGCACGACACCATTCTTTTCTACGGCAAAGAGATCGGGACGAAGCGAGTGTTCCACCGCGAGTACGAGGAAGCGTCCGCGAGCTACATGAAGCGATTCGGTGGGAAGACACAGCGCCTGGATGAAGAAACGCGCTCTCGGAAGATCACATCTGACGAAGAGACGAAGGGAATGCCATTGCGGGATGTCTGGGACATCTCAATCGAGGCAGGCTTCAAGGCGGAGCGCACGCAGTACCCCACACAGAAGCCGCGTGAGCTCCTAGAGCGAATCATCAGCACTTGCTCCGATCCAGGCGCCCTCGTCCTTGATTGCTTCATCGGGTCAGGAACAACCGCAGCAGCGGCTCAGTTGCTCGGACGGCGGTGGATCGGCTGCGATATCAACAAGGGCGCCATCCAGACGACATCGAAACGACTTCAAGGGATCATCGAAGAGCAGGTTGATGCGGCGAATCAGAGGACGCTCGTGGAGAGGGACTCCCCAGCTCCCGCTCAGCTCTCCTTCACTGTCTGGCGAGTCAACGACTACGATCTCCAGGTCCAGCACAACGAGGCCGTCAACCTCGCGGTCGAGCACATCGGCATCCAGCGCACCCGGACCGACCGGTTCTTCGATGGAACGCTGGGCAGGTCCCTCGTGAAGATCGCCCCGTTCACCCACCCGCTCTCCCCTGCCGACCTCGAGGAGATCCGGCAGGAGCTCGAGGCACGCCCCGAGGACGACCGGAACGTGACCGTCGTCTGCCTCGGGATCGAGATCGCGGCACAGGCCTGGCTTGAGGAGTGGAACCGGCACCGCCGCGGGAAGAACGCCGTGAACCGCATCGAGGTCATCGAACTCCGGACCGACGAGCGCTACGGGGCCTGGCTCGCCCACGAGCCCGCCCGGGCGAAGGTGCGCATCGAGCGGAAGCAGGGCAAGGTCCACGTGACCATCGAGGACTTCATCTCGCCGACGATCGTGAAGCGCCTGGCCGAGCAGACGGGCGTGGTGGAGCCCCGCATCGACGATTGGCGGGCGATGGTCGACTGCGTGATGATTGACCGCTCCTACGACGGCGAGGTCTTCGACATCACGCTCTCGGACGTCCCCGAGCGCAAGAGTGATCTCGTCTCGGGCTCCTACGAGCTCGATGCCCCCAAGGGCAGGTCGACCGTCGCGGTGAAGATCGTGGACACGCTCGGCGAAGAGGTCCTGGTCACGAAGCCAGTCTGATCTTCGAGACTCAGGACGGGTAGACGTTCCCCATCTCGAGGAGATACCAGCCGGCCTCCGTGCGGCCGAACCCCGGTGCGCTCACGCCCCAGCCGATCCGTGCGATCTTCGTGGCGCGCTCCGGCACGATCACGGGCCCGATCTCGCCCAGCTCGCTCCGGAACCACAGCCTCCCGGGCTCGATCCGGGAGACTTCGGCGAGCTCGGTCTCCCAGTCGACGTACTCGAGGACGGCCTCGTCGTCGACCTCCTCACCGGAGTCGTAGAGCAGGCTCGAGAGCTCCTCGGCCGCCGGAAGGTGGTCCGCTGCCGCGGTCGCGAGCTCCACCGCGCCGTCGGCTGCCTCGGCCGACACGTACCCCTCGGCCACCAGCCAGGCCGCCAGCCGATCGGTCACCGGGCCGAACGCCGCCACCAGCTCCGGACCGACCGCGACCTTCCGGATCACGAACCAGCCGAGGAACTCCGACAGGCCTTCGAGGATGTACCCGGGGCCGAAGAGCTTGCAGAACGCTCCGGCCTCCTCGTCCTCGTCGTACCGCTCGTGGAAGAAGGCCGCCTCCCCCTCCGAGAGCATCTGGTGACCGTACCCGTCCAGGTACGAACGGAGCAGGTCTACCACGGCCTCATCGTCCTTGCCGGCATCGGGGCGGGCAAGGAACCACCCGAACACGTCGTCGATGCTCGGGGAGGCCGGCTTCACGTTTCCGCACTCTCCGCCGGCTCGGGCCTCTCCATCGGCGGGCCCGCTCGGCCCCTGGCTCGCACCGCCCACGTCGCGAGGATCGCGAGCGAGATCACCGCGACCGTGAGCCCGGTCCACTGGCTCCCGGTCATGCCGAACCAGAGCTTGTCGATCCGGAGGAAGTCCTCGATCACCCGCGCGGTGCCGTACCACACGCCGAACGTGAGCGTCAGGACCCCGAGCCGGCGGGGCGACCGCGACAGCCAGTAGAGGAGCAGGAACAGCAGGGTCGCGCTGATCATGTCGTACAGGGCGGTCTGGTGGACCCCGACGCCGGTCGAGAGCACGTCCCCGGTGCTCGAGAGGAGCGTCGCACCCTCGCGCGTGAGCTCGAGCGTCCTGCCGCCCTCGAGCGTGGTCCGGCAGACGTCGCCCGCGCACGCGAACCCGGCCGGGTCGCCGCCCTGGTACCGGAACGCGAGGAGCCAGCTCGTGGGCTTGCCGAAGTGATCGCCGATGATCAGGTCGCCGATCCGGCCGAACGCGATGCCGAACGACAGACCGATCACCGCACCGTCCATCACCTGGAAGAACGAGTAGCCGAAGCGCCGGAACAGCGGGACGTTGATCAGCACCGCCCCGGCGATCCCGCCGAGGAGCGTCAGGCCGCCCTCCCACAGCGCGAGCATCTCGCCGACGTTCTCGAACTCGGAGAAGTGCCCGATCACGTAGAAGAGCCGGGCGCCGATGATCGTGCCGACGAGCGACCAGAAGACCATCGTGTTGATGTGCTCGACGCTGACCCCGCGCTTCGGTCCCTCGTGGGTGAGGATCCACGCCCCGAACAGGTAGCCGACCGCGATCCCGATGCCGTGGGGGCTGATCGCGAAGTCACCGAACAGCTCGAAGCGATCCAGGATCGGCCAGCCGAGCGCGGCGAGGTGCGGGCCCACGGGCCCGAGTCTATCGGCGCCCGTCCAAGACGGCCGCCACGCCGCGGCCGACGAGCAGCCCGCCGACGACGTCGGCCGGAGAGTGGACCCCGAGGTAGGTCCGGGAGACGCCGACCGCGCCCGCCAGCGCCCGCAGGCCGAGCCGGCCGAGCGCGGGGGGCTCGAGCTCGCGGCCGGCCGCGGAGACGAAGGCCAGCAGGACGGCCGGGTGGCTGCTCGGCCACGACGAGGCCCGGGGCGGATGGATCCGCAGGCGCGTGGCGCCCCGGTCGGACTCGTAGGGCCTCGGCCGCCGGAACACCCGCTTCAGCCCCTGCCCGGCGAGCCAGGCGGCGCCGGCCGCGGCGAGCCCCTGGGCCGCCGCGCGCCGGCGGCCGGCGAGCGCGAGGACCGCCGCCCCCCCGACCGAGGCCCAGATCGACCCGAGCTCGGTGATGCCGCGGAGGGCGGCGTCGACCCCGGGGCCGCGCTCGCGGTTCAGCGCGCGGAAGGCCCGCTCGTCGAGCTCGCGCCCGCGGCCGCCCGAGGTCCACGCGCCCACGGCGAGCGCCAGCCCGACCGACCCGGCCCCCCGCAGCACCCCGCGCACCCCCACGGCGCGCGATGATATGCGACGATCGGCGCCGCGACCGCCGAGGGAGGAGGGCCAGGATGCGAAGGGGCGGGGACCTGGGACCCGAGGGCCCGGACCGGGACCGGACGGACCCCTCGGTCCGGATCGAACGCTCGGGCGTCACCGCCCGGCAGGTGCTGATCGCGATCCTGGCGATCCTGCTCCTCGCGTTCGCCGTGGCGAACTTCCGACCGGTGCGGGTGAGCTTCCTGCTGTTCACGTCCGAGGCCAGGGTGGTCACGGTGATCGCGGTGGCCGGTGCCCTCGGGTTCGTGATCGGCTACTTCGTGGGGCGTCCGACCCGCGAGCAGCGCAAGGCGCTGCGTCGGCGCGAGGAGGAGGAGGAGGAGGAGGAGTAAGGACTAGGCCAACCCGGCGCGTCGCTCGATCTCGGCCTTCTGCGCCAACGTCCCGTGGCGCAACGCGTACTGCGCGCCTCCCACCAGCGCCAGGCTCCGCGCGACGAGGTCCCCGAGGGGGCCGCCGCGGAACCGGTACTCGACCTCGTGCCGCAGGAGGCTCCGGTCCTCCCCCAGCGGCTCGACCGTGGAGGTCACCGTCGCGTTCAGGATCCCGCTGAGCCGGATCGTCGAGCGCCGGGGCGGCTCCCACTCGAGCACCTCCGCCCGCACGTGCGCCCGCAGCGCCATGAACCGCATCTCGGTGACGTACCGGACGCCGGCGTCGAGCCCGCCCTCCGGGACCCCCGTCACGCGGACGATGTGCCGGTCCCAGTGCGGGAGGTTCCGCGGATCGGAGATCACCTCCCACACCGACCCGACCGGCGCCTCGACCTCCACCTGCACGCTGACGAGCGTCATGCGGCCCGTCCGAGCCCCGGCCTCATCCGACCGCCACCGTGCCGCTCGACCAGCCGCGCCACCAGACCAGCCCTTCCGGGCGGATCCGCACGAGCGCGGCCCGATCGCCCTCGACCTCCGCCTCACGGGCGATCCCGGCGGCCGACCGTCCGCCGCTCGCGAGCCGGTCGATCGCGTGGACCTCGGCCCGCCCACGGGCCATCGCGCCCACCATGTCCCGCGCGCGCCATCTCGAGGGGCGGTCGATCTCGAGCGCCGCGGGGACCGTCGGGGTCCCGAGGTCGGCGAGCGCGAGGACGGGCTCGGGCAGCGCGGCGTAGAGCCCGGCGCCCACGGCCGCCCAGGCCGAGGGCAGCGCCACGGGACCGCGGCGGCCGAGCGCGGCGAGCACGCCGGTCCCCCGGCGGCCGAGGTCCTCGTGGACGCCGTGCGGGAGGCCCTCCAGCGGTCCGCGACCCGCGCGCGTGGCGCGGAACCGCTCGCGCGATGGGACCGAGCCCCCCCACCTCCCCCACGTCCGGGCCACGACGCCGTCGCGGATCAGCGCGACCCGCTCCCACCGCAGATCGGCGAAGACGCGCCCCGGAGGGGCCCAGGCCAGGGGCACCCGATGGGCGTCCACGGCGTATCCGGCGAAGAACCGTGCGTTCTTCCGCGTGAAGCGCGCGGTCGCGAGCGCCAGGGTCGGGGTCTCGGCGATCGCGCGGCCCCACGAGCTCGGCTCGAGGACGTCGTACAGGGTCGCGAGGCCGGCGAACACCACGGCCTCGCGCCCGTGCGCCGCCACGCCCGCCACCCGGGGGTCGCGGGCCCACCCGCGCACCTTCACCGAGCCGCGCGAGGTCGTGACCCACAGGCGGTCGCCGGCCAGGGCGAACACCATCGGCGTCACGTGGGGGCCGGAGGCGGTGACGGTCGCCACGTGGCACAGGTCGGCGCGCTCGAGCACGGCCCGGACCTCCGGCGGGACCCGCATCACGTGCCCGTCCCGTGCGGGACGCGCATCACGCCTCCGCCTCCACGGGGACGCGCACGACCGGGAGCGACAGCATCAGGGACGCCCACACCGCGTGGCACACGAGCGGAGCGAGCACGCCTCCGCTCCACCAGCCGAGCAGGGTCCAGACCGCGCCTCCGACGATCGCCCCGGCCGCGATCGCCAGGTTCGCGGCGGGCAGGTTCGCCAGGACGAACGCCGCCCACGACGCGAGCGCGGCGGGGCCCGCCCCCAGCGACCCGGCCAGCTCGCCCTGGAACAGCCCGCGCCAGAACAGCTCCTCGCCGGGCACCGTGAGCCCGACCGAGAGCGCGAGCGCGAGCGCCAGGGGCAGCGACCCCTGCCGCTCGTACATCGCGGCAGCGTGGCGGCCGAAGCGGCCCCACCGCCGGACGATCGACACGAAGGCCCACGTGGCCGCGTACAGCGCCACCCCGGCCGGCAGGCCGAGCGCGGCGGCGACCCACGGGTCGACCTCGGGCGACAGCGGCGGCGGCCCGACGGCGAGGGCGGCGAGCCCCATCGCCGCGAGCACGGGCGTCAGGAGCCGCCACACGTCCCATCCGCGGGACGCGACGAGCCACCACGCCGTCCCCTCCCCCGCGAGCCCGACGAGCATCATGGCCGCCTCCATCGGATCAGGGCAGGAACCGCACCTTGGCGGCGAACTCGGCGGTGAGCGCCGTGATGACCGCCAGGTAGAAGAAGCCGGTCGCCGCCTGCACGGCCGAGGAGCGCGTCCCCCGGAGCGTCAGCCGGATCAGCACCGCGATCGTCGCGGTCGTGCCGACCATGCCGAGCGCGATCCAGGACGCGAGCCCCGCCGAGGTGAGGAGCGGGTTGAAGTCCGGTCCGGCCTCCGTGGGCCCGAAGCCGCCGAGGATCAGCGCGCCCGCCTCGAGCACGACGCCGGCGAGCAGCAGGTCCGTGTAGCGGTTGATCGGAGCCCGGGTCAGCGCGCGATCGGTGAGGTACCAATGGCCGAGGAGCAGACCGTCGACCACCGCGCCGAGGAACGCGGCACCGGCGAGGAGCTGGAGCAGCGCGGCGACGCTCGATCCCTGGCTCGTCCCGGCCATCGCCACCAGGACCGCGAGCGAGAGACCGGCCGAGGCCACCCCGAGCGCCCGAGCGGCCGTGTGGCGGCGCGCGAGCACGAGGCCCACCCACACGAGGATCGTGCCCGACAGGGCCGCCGACAGCCGCAGCGACCATGCGCCCGCGGGCTCGCCCGGCGTCACGCCGGCCGCGACCGAGCCCCACGCCGCGGCCGCGAGCACCAGCAGGACCGCACCCGTGAGCGTGAAGAACCCTCGCTTCACCTCGCCCCAGAGCGGCGTGAGGAACAGCAGCACGAGGCCGCCCGCGACCGTCTCGGCCAGGACGAGCGCCGTCACGCCCGCCGGACCCGTCATCCCGCCCCCATGCCGAGCACAGCCTACCCGTGGCCGTGTCGGCCACCGCGTCGGGTGCAGCCGGTAGGGTGGATGGCGTGGACGACTGGCGCTCCTACGACACGGTCGCCGAGCTCTACGAGGCGATCCACGCGCCCCGGCTCGCCGAGCCGGCGGTCGACCTCGTGCGCCTCGCCGGCGCGGCGCCGGGCTCCCGCGTGCTGGACGTCGGCACCGGCACCGGCGTGGCCGCCGCGGCGGCGCAGGAGGCCGGAGCCGCGGTGGTGGGCCTCGACGAGGCCCTCGGGATGCTGCGGGTGGCCCGGTCGCGTCGGCCCTCGCTGCCCCTCACGGCCGGACGGGCGATCGACCTGCCGTTCCGCGACGGCGCCTTCGATGCGGTCGTCGCCAACTTCGTCGTCTCGCACTTCACGAAGTACGAGACCGCCCTGCACGACATGGCGCGCGTCCTGCGCCCCGGGGGGACGATGGCGGTCTCGGCGTGGGCGGACGGCGACGACGAGCTCACGCGCACCTGGCTCGAGCTCGTCGAGTCGGTGGTCCCGCGCCGGGTCCTCCAGTCCTCGATCGCCAAGGCGCTCCCGTGGCGGGACCGGTTCTCGGACCGGCGCGCGCTCCAGGAGGCGCTGATGGAGACCGGGCTCCGCCGGGTGCGCACGGAGGTCCGTCGGTACCGGTTCGTCTACGGGCTCGAGGAGTACGTCGAGGGGCTGGGGACGTGGACCACCGGACGGTTCGTCCGCTCGATGCTCGGGGAGGCCGGGTTCCGGTCGTTCCTGGACCGCGCCAAGGCCACCTTCGCGGAGCGGTTCGCCGACCCGGTGAACGACTTCCGGGACGTGGCGTTCGCGGTCGGCACCCGGAGCTGAGCTGCCGGGTGAGCCGACCGCGGGCTCACGCGAGCCGGAGCACCCGGAACGGCTCCGCGTACCGCACGCCGAGCCGTTCACCCGCCCGCCGGGCCCCGCGCTCGAGCTCCTCCTCGAAGTAGCGGATCCCGGCCGAGACCTGGCTGCGGTGCTCGCCGAGCGCCGCGACCTTGATCGCGAACGTCTCGGTGACATCCTCGTCGTGGTTCGGCTCCCGGGTCCACGCGAGCCACGCCTCGGCGACGTCGTGCGGCCCGAGACCCTCGGCCAGGTGCTCGGGGAAGAAGTGCGGGTTCCCGGCCGCCGGCCAGACCGCGTCGAGCGCCACGGCGCCCGCCGTCCGGTGGTCGGCGTGGTTCACGAACCGCTCGTCGAAGAACCACGTCGTTGGGTCGCAGGTCACGAGCGTCGAGGGCCGCAGCTCGCGGATCGCGCCGACGACCTGCGCCCGGATGCGCGCGGTGTTCTCGAGCTCGCCGTCGGGGACGTCGAGCACGGTCGCCCCGGCCAGCCCGAGCACGCGGGCGGCCGCGATCGTCTCCTCGGCGCGCACGCGCGCGAGCTCCGCCCGGTCGGCGGAGGGATCGGTGGTCCCGCGGTCGCCGTTCGTCAGGACGAGGAGGTTGACGGAGCGGCCGGCGGCCGTCCACTTCGCCAGGGTCCCGCCCGCAGCGATCTCCGCGTCGTCCGGGTGCGCGAAGACCGCGAGGACCGGGCCCGGGGCCGCGCTCACCGCCGGGCCGCCTCGCTCACCGTTGGGAGGTCCCGGCCTGCGACAGCACGTAGTGCACGAGCGTGCGGACCGGGATCCCGGTGGCGCCCTTCGGCCAGTAGTCCCCGGCCTTCTGCGCGAACGCCGGCCCGGCGATGTCGATGTGGACCCAGGGGACGTCGCCCACGAACTCGCGCAGGAACAGCGCCGCGGTGATCGCACCGCCCCAGCGCTTTCCGATGTTCTTGATGTCGGCGATGTCGGAGTCGATCAGCTTGCGGTAGGGCTCGTGCAGCGGGAGCTCCCAGCCGGGCTCGCCGACCGCCTCGCCCGAGGCGAGCACGTCCCGCACGAGGCGGCGGTCGTTCCCGAGCGCCCCCCACAGCTCCTCGCCGAGCGCGACCATGCACGCCCCGGTGAGCGTCGCCGTGTCGATGATCGCCCGCGGCCCCTGCTCGGCCAGGAACGCGAGCGCGTCGGCCAGGATCAGCCGGCCCTCCGCGTCGGTGTTCAGCACCTCGGAGGTCTTGCCGCCGCGGTGCCGGAGCACGTCGCCCGGGCGGATCGCCGAGCCGCTCGGCATGTTCTCCGAGGACGGGATCGCGGCGATCACGTTCACCTTCGGCTTCAGGACGGCGATCGCCTTCATCGCGCCCAGGATCGACGCGGCGCCCCCCATGTCGCACTTCATCGTCTCCATCCCGGAGGCGTCCTTGATCGAGAGCCCGCCCGAGTCGAACGCGACCCCCTTGCCGGTGAGCGCGATCGGGGCCCCCCGCCCGCCGCCCTGGTACCACAGCTCGATCAGCCGCGGCGGCCGCACGCTCCCCTGGCCCACGCCGAGGATCCCGCCGAACCCGCCCTTCTCGAGCTCGGCCTCGGTCCAGATCTTGCAGGTGAGGCCGACCTCCCTGGCCATCCCCTTGGCCTGGTTCGCGAGCTCGGCGGGGGGGAGATCCAGGGCCGGGGTGTTCACGAGGTCGCGCGCCCACGCCTGGGCCTCGGCGACGACCTCGCCGCGACGCAGGGCGCCCCTGATCGCGCTCGCCGACCAGCGGTCCGGGCCGAGGACGACCAGCTCCTCCAGCCGGGGCGTCTCGGAGGAGGACTTGTACCGGTCGAACCGGTACGAGCCGAGCAGGAGCCCCTCGACGGTGGCCTGCGCGGCGTCGGCCGCGGCGCGGCGGGCGACCTGCGGGAGCGTGGTGGCGACCCGAGCCTGCTTCACGAGCCGGGGAGCGACCCGGCCGATCGCCCGGCGGCAGGCGTCGGGCGAGGCCTGGGCCCGTCGCCCGAGGCCGACCAGGAAGACCCCGCGGGCCGCGAGCCCGTCGATGCCGGTGTTGGGCACGAGCAGGCTCTCCCCCGGCTTGCCGGTCAGCCCGGCCTCGCGGAAGACGGCGAGCAGGTCGATCCCCTCGACGTCCCGGATCCCGGGTCCGCGCTCGGGGCCCTCGAAGACGGGGAGCACCAGCACGTCGGCCGGGACGGAGGCGGGGTTCTTCGTCGAGAAGGAGAGCGTGGGCACCGGGAGACTCCTTGCGGCTCAGCGGTCCTGCGGACGGCCCAGAGTCTACCCAGCGCCCCTCCCGGGGGCGCCGAGCGGCGCCGGCGGCTAGGCTTCGGGCCGTGGAGTCCCGGGACCTGCGCGACCTCGTCCGGTTCGACGAGGGCGGCCCGCACCACGAGACCCTGTTCGACGCCGAGCGCCTGTGGTCCGAGGTGGTCTGCCTCGATCGCAACCAGGGCCTCGGACCGATCGCCGACCGGGACTCGGACGCGCTGTGCCTGGTCGTGACCGGCAAGGTCGTGCTCCAGGTCGATCGAGGTCGCAAGCGCCTCGAGCAGTGGGAGACCGCGCTCGTCCCAGCCGGCTCGACCCTGTCCGTCACGAACGCGACGGGGGACCCGGCGGTGCTCCTGCTGATCGCCGCGCCCCCTCCCCCGAAGCGCGCGGTCGCCGAGTAGCGCCGAGCGCGAGGGCGAGCGCGAGGGCGAGCGCGAAGCTCGGCAGGCTCGCCCCGAGCCGGGACCCGAGCAGCGGGAACGGCAGCCCCAGACCCTCGAAGACCCCCCGGACCAGGTCCCTCCACCCCTCGGGGCCGGTCGGCACGATCCAGTGGTACAGCACGAAGCCCGCGATCCAGGGCACGAACGCCACCCCGCGAACGCCCGCCGATCCGAACAACAGCGTCTCGCCGTACCGACCCCGACGCAGGACGAAGTAGTCGGCGCAGAAGACGCCGGCGAGCGGCACGAACACCGAGCCGATCAGGAACAGGAAGAACTCGTACCGCTCGATGCTGAACGTGAGCGCGATCGCGAAGCCGACCACCCCGACGGCCACGACCAGCCGGCGCTGCCGGACCTCCGGGACCACGTTCTGCGTGGACACGGCCGCGGAGTAGATGTCGGCGAACGCGTTGTCGCTCTCGCCGACGAGCAGCGCGAGCAGGACGAGCCCCCCGCCCGCGACCGCCACGATCGACGAGCCGAGCCCGACGACGTCCGCGGTCGCCCCGGCGGCGAGCACCAGGAGCACGCCGAGCCCGTAGAACCAGGCGTTGCCGACGAGGTAGCCGACGTAGGTCCCGAGCACCGCTCGTGAGCCCGGGCGCGCGAACCGCGTGTAGTCGGCCGCGAGCGGCAGCCACGACACCGGCATCACGACGACCAGGTCGACGGCGAGCCAGAACGGCAGTCCGCCGCTCCCCTCCGTCCGCCAGAGGGCGCCGAGGTCCCCCGCCGAGAGCACCTCGACCGTGATCCAGAGCGCCGACCCGACCAGGACGTAGATGCCGAACCGCTCGAGCCATCGCCGGATCACCAGCACCGGCCCGCCGGCCGCGAGCGCGGTGCAGATCAGGGCCACGATCGCGAGCCAGAACACCCGCGACTCGAACCCGAACAGCCGCGCCGACGCGACGTTCGCGACCTCGCCCATCGCCCAGAACTCGACCGCGGTCCACCCGATCAGCTGGAGGACGTTCAGCGCCGAGGGCACGAACGATCCGCGTCCGCCGAGCACCGGACGCAGCAGCACCATCGTCGGCACGCCCTCGCGCTGCCCGGCGAGCCCCACGAGCGCCAGCGGCACGCACCCGATCAGCGTGCCGACCCCGATCGCGAGCAGCGCCTGCCGCAGTCCGAGCGCCGGGACGAGCAGCGCCCCCGTGACCATCACGAGCAGGCCGACCGACAGGTCGCCCCACAGGACGCCCAGGTCCAGGCCGGTCAGGGTCCGCCGCTCGGGCGGCACCGGTCGGATGCCCCACGTGGGTGCCTCGCGCTCGAGGATCCGTTCCACACGCTCGGCGACGCCCGCCATGATCGCTCCCTCCGCCGGTACGAACCGGATCAGGTTCCAAGGGTCGCCGGCTCTCCAGCCGGCCTCTCAGCCCGGTCCCACCGGGCTCCCCTGCTTCCGCCCTCACTCTAACGCCACGAGCTCCCGCGACCGAGCCAGGCCGGCCCGCATCAGCCGCCGGAGGACCGGCCGGTAAGCGAGCAGCGCGAGCTCGCCGAGCGCGGGGAGCGGCAGCGAGAGCTCTTCGGTCCACGTGAAGCGCGTGCCGGGACCCGCGGGGTCGAGCGTCCAGGTCCCGAGGCCCCGCAGGAAGCTGCGGTGCGCCACGACCAGGCGCCGCGGCGGGTCCCACCCGACGACCTCGAGCTCCTCGGTGAACAGCGGGACGTTCAGCACCCGGGTCCGGACGGCGAGCCGCGTCCCCACGCCCTCGCGCTGCCAGGAGAGCACGCGCACGGTCGCGGCATCCCCCATCCACCGCGGCTGCTCCTCCCACCGGAGGAGGAACGCCCACGCCGCCTCGGGCCTCACGGGGAGGAGGATGGAGGCCGCGACGCGCATCGGGACCTCAGAACCCCGGGGCCTCGCCGGTCTTCGGCAAGAGCGGCATCGTCTCGCGGATCGACAGGACCAGGCCGAGCGCGAGCAGCGCGGGCAGCGCGTTGATCGCGAACGATGCGCGGAACCCGTATGCGCTGGCCGCCCATCCGGCGACGAGCGGCCCGGCGACGAAGCCCAGGTCGCCGACGAACCGGAACGCGGCGACGGCCGAACCCTTGAGGTCCTCGGGCGCGACGTCCGAGAGCATCGGGGCCGGTGGGACGCCCGAGTAGCCGCTCGCCACGCCCAGGACGGCCATCGCCACCATGAACGGCGCGGGCGACCCGGCCAGCCCGAAGGTGGCCGTGATCGCCGCGAGCCCCGCGAGGGCGGGGATCAGGACGGCCCTTCGCCCGTACCGATCGGTGGCCTTGCCCGCCGGGAACAGCGAGACGAGCTCGGTCGCCGTCGCCACCGCGAGACCGAGTCCCACTCCCGAGAGCCGCAGCCCGACGTCCTCGGTCCCGAACAGCGGGACCAGCGTCGAGAAGACCGCGCCGATCATCCATAGGTAGGCGCCGTTCACGACCAGGACCGTGACGAACGGCCGGCTCCACGGGAGTCGCCGCAGACCCCCGACCCGGACCTCGCCCTCCCCCCGCTCCGGATCCCGGATCGTCCGCCAGAACAGCAGGGCCGAGAGGAAGCACGAGGCGGCGTAGATGTGCAAGGGGCTCGCCAGGCCGAACCATCGCGCGAACACCCCGCCGAGCGGTCCGCCCGCGATGAAGCCGAGGTTGAAGGAGGCGAAGTAGACGCTCATCACGCGCCCGACGCGATCGCTCGGGATCGTGCGCAGCAGGAAGGAGAGGAGGGCCGCGAAGAACACGGCCGAGCCGAACCCCCCGACCCCTCGGAACACCACGAGCAACGGGAACGTCGGCGCGAGCCCCGCCGCCACCGAGCTCACCCCGACCACGACCGCCCCGAACGTGGTCATCGCGCGTTCGCCGTGGCGATCGATGAACCGACCGACGAACGGGTCGGAGACCAGGCGCGCGAACGAGAACGACGAGATCAGCAACCCGACCGCGTCGTAGCCGACCCCGAAGGATCGCGCGTAGTTCGGCAAGACCGGGGACAGGATCCCGAACCCGAGCATGATCACGAACGTCCCGAGCATCGCGGCGCGGATCTCTGGGGTGCGGAGGATGTCCCGGAACCCCACGCCCTCCGCCGCAGCCACGAGCCCCAGTCTACGGACGCCCTTGCGCCGCACCCCCCGCTCCTCTTGGATGGCGGCGTGACCGACGGAGCCCGCGGCGCGGTCGCCGCCCCGAACCTCGTCACGGCCACCGGGACGGAACCCGTCCGGGTCGGGGACGCGGTGCCGTGGCCGGTCGAACGCGGACCGGCCGCCGTCGCGTGGGAGGACGGGATGATCACGTACGTCGGTCCGGCGGACGGGCTCCCTGGGGTGGAGCCGGAGTGGTTCGAAGGCTGCACGATCGCCCCGGGCTTCGTCGACTGCCACACGCACCTGCCGTTCGTGGGGTGGCGGGCGGACGAGTTCGAGTCGCGCTTGTCCGGGGTCTCGTACCGCGACCTCCACGGCGAGGGTGGGATCTACCGGAGCGCGCGGATGCTCGCCGCGGCGGACGACGAGGAGGTGCTCGCGTTCTGCCGGCCGCTGGTCCGGGAGATGGCCGATCTCGGGACCACGGCGATCGAGCTCAAGACCGGCTACGGCCTCTCGGTCGAGGGGGAGCTCCGCCAGGCGCGCCTGGCGCGGCGCCTGGCCGAGGAGGCGCCCCAGACGTGCTCCCTGACCCTGCTCGCGTGCCACGCCGTCCCCCGGGGCATGGAGCGGGCGGACTGGGTCCGGGCCGTGCGCGAGGAGCTGATCCCCGCCGCGGCGGCCGAGGGGCTGGCCGACGCCGTGGACGTCTACGTCGAGGACATCGCGTTCACGCTCGAGGACCTCCGGGCGGTCGCCGAGTCGGCCGTCGCCCACGGGCTCCCGCTCCGGTGCCACGCCGACCAGCTCGGCCCCTCGGCGGCGGCCGAGGCCGCCGTGGCGCTGGGGGCGCGGAGCGCCGACCACCTGAACCACGTCTCGCCGGAGGGCGTGGAGGCCCTCGGCGGGGCGACCGAGACGGTCGCCGTCCTCCTGCCGACCTCCACGCTCTTCCTCGGCTCGACCCCGCCGGACGCGAGGGGGCTGCTCGCCGCGGGCGCGGGCGTGGCGATCGCGACCGACCTCAACCCGGGCACCTCGCCCGTCGCCTCGATGCCCGAGGCGATCGCCGTCGCGTGCGCGCTCTACCGGATGACACCGCTCGAGGCGCTGGCCGCCGCGACCTTGAACCCCGCGTGGGTGCTCGGGCTCGCCGGGACGCACGGTACCCTGGCGGTGGGCCGGCGCGCGGACCTCGTGGTGCTCGAGGGTGACGCGTTCCGGATGGTCCCGTACCGGCCGGGTCACGACCCGGTGCTCCACACGTTCGTCGGAGGGAGGAGGGTCGGCGGTCGATGAGGCGCGTGGCGGTCCCGGCGCTCTCGACGCTCGCGCTCCTCGGGCTCGTCCCGGCGAGCGCCGGCGCCCAGGTCGGGGGCGTGACGCTCTCCGCCTCCGCGACCCGCATCCCCTACGGGACCGAGGTGGTCCTGTCGGGCGAGGTCTCCCCGGCTGCGCCCGGCCTGGCGATCGGGATCCGCGACGAGCAGGGCGTGGTCGTCGCGACGGCCACCACGGATGCGAGCGGCGGCTTCGTGGCGAGCCTCACGCCGGAGACCACGGCGACCTACGTGGCGTCCTGGGGATCGATCTCGAGCGCCCCCGTCACCGTGGAGGTGCGGGCGGCGATCACGGCCCGCGCGTCGCCGGTCCGGCTGTTCGACGTCGTGGCGGTCCGCGGCTCGGTGGTGCCGGCCCGGCCGGGTGAGCCGGTCGAGGTCGCGCTCGTGCGCCGCGGCCGCGTGGTCGCCTCCCGCGAGGTGCTCCAGGGGGCGGCCGGCGGCTTCGTGGCGAGGCTGCGCGTGACCGAGCCAGGCCGCTACCGCGTGCGGGCGAGCTTCCAGGCTCCCGACCTGGCCCGTGGATCGCTCTCGATCGGGCCGTCCACGACGCCGCTCCCCCGCCTGCGCGAGGGCTCGACCGGCGTCTACGTCCGGCTCCTCGAGGAGCGCCTGGTCCAGCTCGCGTACCGCCTCGCCGGAGCCGGCGACGGACGCTACGACCACCGCACGGCGGACGCCGTCGTCGCGTTCCACAAGGTCCAGCGGATGGCCCGGACGTTCGTCGTGGACGCCGCCACGTGGCGGGCGCTCGCCGACCCGATCGTGCCGCGGCCCCGAACCACCGGCCGCGACTTCCGCTTCGAGGTCGACCAGACCCGGCAGGTCCTCTACACGGTGGAGCGCGGGGAGATCACGAACATCCTGCACGTCTCGACCGGGGCGGGGGGTGCCACGCGCGACGGCAACTTCCGCGTCTTCCGCAAGCTCGCCGGCTACAGCCCGAACCGCCTCTACTACCCGAGCTACTTCGACGGTCTCCGGGCGCTCCACGGATGGACCGAGGTCCCGACCTACCCCGCGAGCCACGGCTGCGTCCGGATCCCGTACTGGAACGCCACGTGGATCTTCGGCTCGGCTCGGTACGGGACCCGCGTCGTGATCTACCACTGACCGCGCCGCCCCTCTGGCGCGGCCCGGGCCTCACTCCAGCGGACCGAGCGTGCCCTCGACCGCCGCGACGAGCGTCCCCCCGCGCACCAGCGCGGTCGCCGCCCCGATGTCGGGCCCGAGCTCGCGATCCTCCTCCAGGAACGCGACCCGCTCCCGGACCGCGTCCCTCGCGGCGGCGGTCCCCGGGGCCGGGGCGAGCGGGGCGCGCAGGTCGAGCGCCTGCGCGGCGACGAGCGCCTCCAGGGCGATCACCACCTCCGCGTTCGCGACGATCTCGCGCGCCCGCCGCGCGGCCGTCATCCCCATGCTCACGTGGTCCTCCTGACCGGCGGAGGACTCGATCGAGTCCACCGAGGCGGGGTGCGCCAGCGTCTTGCACTCGGACACGAGCGAGGCCGCCGTGTACTGGGCGAGCATGAGCCCCGAGTTCAGCCCGCTCTCGCGGACGAGGAAGGGCGGGAGCCCGTTGCTGCGCGAGCGGTCCAGGAGCCGGTAGAGGCGCCGCTCGGCGATGCTCGCGAGCGGGACGAGCGCGGCCGCCAGCGCGTCGAGCGCCACCGCCACCGGCTGGCCGTGGAAGTTCCCGCCCGACAGGACCTCGCCGTCCTCGGCCAGGACGATCGGGTTGTCGGAGACGGCGTTCATCTCCACCTCGAGGACGCCCACGGCGAACCGGAGGACCTCCCGGGTCGCACCGCACACCTGTGGGGCGCACCGCAGCGAGTACGCGTCCTGCACCAGGTGCGGGCTGTCGCGGTGCGAGGCCACGATCGGGCTGCGCGCCAGGAGCCGTCGGAGGTTCGCGGCGGAGGCGCGGACCCCCGGGTGCGGACGCAGGGCCACCAGGCGCTCGTCGAACACGCGGTCCGAGCCCAGGGCGGCCTCGACGCTCATGGCGGCGGTCACGTCGGCGGCCCGCACCAGCCGGAGCGCCCGCTCCGCGGCGAGCGAACCGACGGCGAGCATCCCCTGGGTGCCGTTCACGAGCGCCAGCCCCTCCTTGGCCTTGAGCTCCAGGGGCGCGAGGCCGGCGGCCGCGAGCGCCTCCGGCGCGGGCACGGCCCGGCCGTCGACCAGCAGGGCGCCGCGGCCGATCAACGGGAGCGCGAGGTTCGCGAGCGGCGCGAGGTCCCCCGACGCCCCGAGCGACCCCTGCTCGGGGACGACGGGCACCAGGTCCCGGTTCAGCATCTCGACCATCCGCTCGACGATCTCCGGCCGGACCCCCGAACGCCCGAGCGCGAGGACGTGGGCCCGCAGCAGGAGCATCGCGCGGGCCTCCTCGCGGGACAGCGGACGGCCGACCGAGGTGGCGTGCGACCGCAGGATCGCGTGCTGGAGCGCGTCGGCCTGCCCGGGCTCGATCCGGACGTCCGCCAGGCTGCCGAAGCCGGTCGTGACCCCGTAGACCGTCGCGTTCGAGGCGACGACGGCCTCGATCAGCTCACGCGCCGCGCGGATCCGCTCGACCGCGGGCGGCGACAGCTCCACCTCCGCGCCCCGGGAGACCGCGACG
>Ga0209172_10003710_pt1 | contig 22509 bp, 18 predicted proteins | sample LarsenN4metaG_FD_184113 | JGI IMG/M metagenome (GOLD analysis project Ga0209172, IMG submission 184113) | Hot spring sediment bacterial and archeal communities from British Columbia, Canada, to study Microbial Dark Matter (Phase II) - Larsen... ... | reverse complement strand
GGCCAGGCCCTTGGCGGCCTGGACCTTGGTGATCGCCGCCGTGAGCGTGGTCTTGCCGTGGTCGATGTGCCCGATCGTGCCGATGTTCACGTGGGGCTTGGTCCGCTCGAACTTCTGCTTGCCCATGTGCGCGCTCCTGCTCCTTCGGTGGTCGGGGTCGTAGCGGGGGCGGGACTCGAACCCGCGACACAGCGATTATGAGCCGCTTGCTCTGCCTCTGAGCTACCCCGCCCAGGCGACCGCACAGTCTACCTGCACGAACTCGCCCCCGGCACCCGCGGGCGGGCCGTTGATAGCATCGCCGGGATGGACCTGTCGCCGCTGGTCGTCGAGAACGACTCGAAGATCGTCCTGGTCGTGCTCGACGGGCTCGGCGGTATGGCCGACGCCGAGCACGGCACCGAGCTCGAGGACGCGCGGACCCCGAACCTGGACCGCCTGGCGGCCGAGGGCGTCACCGGGCTGCTCGAGCCGGTGGGCCCGGGCATCACCCCCGGCTCCGGGCCGGGGCACCTGGCGCTCTTCGGCTACGACCCGACCGAGTTCGAGCTCGGCCGCGGAACGCTCAGCGCCGCCGGTCTGGGCTTCGACCTCCGTCCCGGCGACGTGGCCGCGCGAGGGAACCTGTGCACGATCGACGCCGAGGGCAACGTGACCGACCGGCGCGCCGGGCGGATCCCCGACGACCGCGCCCGCCCCCTGATCGAGCGCCTGCAGCAAGGGGTCTCGGTGGACGGCGTGGAGGTCTCCTTCCGCCACGAGCGCCAGCACCGGCTCCTGGTGGCCTGGCGGGGGCCCGACCTCGATCCCCGGGTCGCCGACACCGACCCGCAGCACACCGGCGTGCCGCCGCTCGAGCCCCGGGCGCTCGACCCCGCCGCCGAGCGGATGGCGCAGGTCGCCGCGGCCACGGTCGCCAGGGCCCGCCGGGTGCTGGCCCACGAGCCGGTCGCCAACGGGCTGCTGCTGCGGGGGTTCGACTCCCAGCGCGAGCTCCCCTCGTTCGCCGAGCGCTACGGCCTCCGTCCGGCCGCGATCGCCGTCTACCCGATGTACCGGGGCATCTCTGCGCTGCTCGGGTTCGAGGTCCTCGGGCCGCCGGAGGACCTGGCGGCCACCGTGGACCTGCTCGCCAAGCACTGGGGCGAGGCCGACTTCTTCTTCGTGCACCACAAGGACCCGGACGCCGCGGGCGAGGACGGGAACCGGGAGGCCAAGATCGCGGCGATCGAGCGCTTGGACGCCGAGATCCCCAGGATCGTCGAGCTCGGTCCCACCGTGATCGCCGTGACCGGCGACCACGCCACCCCCGCGCAGATGGCCGCGCACTCCTGGCATCCCGTGCCGGTGCTGGTCCACGGCGAGCGCTGCGGTCGGGACGACGTGGAGCGGTTCGGCGAGCGCTGGTGCGGCGGCGGGGGCTTGGGGTTCCGACCGTCGAAGGAGCTGATGGCGCTCCTGCTGGCCAACGCCGGCCGCCTGGCCAAGTACGGGGCCTGAGCCGCTCGGGTGGAGCCGGAGAGGGGACTCGAACCCCTGACCCCCTCCTTACCATGGAGGTGCTCTGCCGACTGAGCTACTCCGGCGATCGCGGGGCCGCTGTGGCTCCGGCCTCGCCGCGGCAGTCTAGCGGAGGGCTCGAGAACACGTCCGTCGGCCGGTCGTCGGAGCCGGGCCGTGGCCCCGCGCCGGAGCCGGATAGGGTGGACCGGGAGGTGGTGCTGGTGGACGTCCAGCAGCTGCTCGAGCAGGCGAGGGACGCGATCACGGTTCGCCGCGTCTACGGAGAGCCCTTGGAGAGGGACGGGGTCACCGTGGTCCCCGCTGCCCGGGTGCAGGGTGGAGCCGGGGGAGGCACGGGCGAGGGCCCGGAGGGCCAGGGGCGCGGCGCAGGCAGCGGCTTCGGCGTGAACGCCCGGCCCGTGGGGGCCTTCGTGATCCGCGGGGACGAGGTCTCGTGGCGTCCGGCGGTCGACGTGACGCGCGTGATCCTCGGGTGCCAGCTGGTCGCCATCGCGGCGCTGTTCGTCGTTCGCTCGATCGTGAGGGCTCGCGCGCGAAGCTGATCCCGCCGAAGCGGCCCGTGCTGGATCCTGGACGATGAGCGTGCCTCTCCCTGACCGTGAGCTTCGACCACGCGATCGTCGACGGAGACCCGGCTGCCCGGTTCGCCGCTCGTCTCAAGGAGCTCATCGAGGGCGCACACGGGGTTGCACCCGAGGGCCCCGGACCGTGAGCCCGGGCGACGGACGTCCCGCCCTGCGAGCATGAGCGGTATGCGACGTTCGGGTCCGCTGGTCATCGTCCTGCTCCTCGCGACCGCGTGCGCCAGGATGGGCACCGCGCTCGGCCCCGCCAGCGCGTCGCTGGTGATCCGTGGGGACGGCGGATCGGTCGGGGTCGAGGTGGAGATCGCCGACGAGCCCGCCGAGCGCGCCCGCGGCCTCATGGGGCGAACCCAGCTGCCCGAGGACCGCGGGATGGTGTTCCTGTTCGAGGAGGAGACCACCTCGGCCTTCTGGATGAAGGACACGCTGATCCCGTTGTCGATCGCGTTCTGGGGCGCCGACGGGCGGATCGCGGCGATCGTGGACATGCAGCCCTGCCGGACCGATCCGTGCCCGAGGTACTCCCCCGGCGTACCCTACCTGGGTGCCGTGGAGGTGAACCTCGGGTGGTTCGAACGCAACGGGGTGGCGATCGGTGACCGCGTGGAGCTCCGGGTCTGACGGCTGCCTGCTCTGTCGCGCCGAGCGGGTCACGGCGTGGCACTTCGAGGACGAGGAGTGCTGGGTAGCCGACTGCATGGTGTGCGCCACGCCGATGATCGTCTGGCGCACCCACGGCCTCCCCGACGCGGATGGCGAGCGGCGACTCCTGGCCCGGTTGGAGGCGATCGCCGCGGCGCGCTACCCGCAGGGGTACTGGATCGACGGCGAGCGCCGCCGGATCCCCGACCACTGGCACGCGCACGCTCGCCCGGAGGGAAGCTTCTTCGACCCGGCGAGCGAGCTGTTCGGCCGGTACCGCTGAGGCGGCGAGCCGAACCCCCTACCCGAGGGTCACGACCAGCTCCGGGGCCAGACCCGCGGTTCCCTCCTTCGACACGTAGTCCGCGCCGTTGCCGGACAGCGAGGTGATCCGAAGGCTGTAGGTCCCGTCCCCGGTCACGAAGGAGGACACATCGACCTCGTACCACGTCCCGGTAGCGACCGAGCCGAGCGACGCGAGCGCGGTGCCCTCCGGTGGCGGTGCGGTGTTCCACGTCACCGAGCCCTCCTGCCACGCGCCCGACGTCCGGAAGAAGTCGCCTCCGGCGTTCGAGCTGTTCGTGCAGTACAGGCGGAGCTTGACGGACGTGACGGTGGCCCCGCCCACGCCGGAGACCGTGAAGGTGATGAGGCTGTGTTTGGGGGGACTGCCGTCCACGAGCAGCGTCGGCTTGGATCCGAAGTTCTTGTCCGGTCGGCGCTCCAACACGTAGGCGTCCGCGTCCGGGGCGAAGGTCAGGGTCGAGCCGGTCCCGGTGACGGTGAAGTCCGCCGAGCTGGTCCCGGTGCCGTCCGGCGTCACGACCGAGATCGGTCCGGTCGTCGCTCCTGAGGGCACGGTGGCGGTGATCTGGGTATCGGAGTCCACCGTGAAGGCACCCTGGACGCTCGCCCCGTTGAACAGCACGTCCGAGGCGCCGGTGAAGTCCGACCCCGAGATCGTGACGGAGGTGCCGATCGGACCGGAGGTCGGGGAGAACCCGGTGATCGTGGGCGGGGTCCCGCCCGCCGGGTTCACGTTCCACGTGAAGCTCGTGCTCCCCACGCCCCCGCGGTCGTCCGTGGCCGAGATCGTCACGGCGTAGCTGCCGGCGGTGGTCGTCGTCCCCGTGATGAGGCCGGTGCCGGGATCGACGACCAGCCCGGTCGGGAGACCGGAGGCCCCGAAGCTCGTGATCGCGTCCCCGTCCGGATCCGTCGCCTCGATCTGGTAACTGACCGCGTCGCCCTCCGTGTTCGTCTTGGTCCCCGGGTTCGTGACGATCGGCGGGGTGTTCGTGGAGCCCTCCAGGGCGATCTCGACGAGGTGGCCGTCGTTCTCGTTGGAGTTGCTGCCGTTGTCGACGTTCCGGTCGACGATCCAGTAGCTCATCCCCGAGCCGGTGCTGGAGGGGGCCATCCCGAGCCCGGAGATGAACTTGAACCCCGAGATGCCGGAGGCGTCGATGATGCGGACGAGCGAACCGGTCTTGGTGATCTCGTAGATCTTCTTCTCCTTGCGCGCGCCGACGAGCAGCGTTCCGTTGGCCTGATCCGACCCGAGACCCTCGTAGTCCGTCGGACCGAACGCCAGGTTGAAGCTCGTCACCACGTCGTTGCCGTCCCCGAAGACACCGTTCACGGGGTCGATGTCGTAGATCCGCGTTTGCGCGCCGTCGAGGAAGAACAGGTGGCCGCTCACGGGGTCGAACTCCGGATCCTCGGTGTCGGTGCTGCCGGCCGCACCGGCGTCGAACGAGCTCACCGGATCGTCGGCGGTCCCGAAGCGACCGTCGGGGCCCGGCCGGACGATCCAGACCTTGGCCTTCGGGTCGTCGGAGACGAACAGGGTGTCGTCCGAGATCGACCCGAGGTTGGGGCCGGGATCGTGACCCAGGCCCGTCGGCTCCTTCGACGGGGTGCTCCACGCGAGCGTGGTTCCGGTGTCCAGCACGGATCCGGACGCGTTGACCTGCCACAGGTTCACACCGTGGTAGCCCGCGCCCGTGGTCTCGTCGACCTCGGAGTCGGCGATCTGCAGCCGCCCGAGCGCGGGGAGGTAGACGACGCCGGAGGGGTCCGGGGAGGCGGGGCTCCACCGCCAGGTGTCGATGATCGGCTGAACCAGGGCGGCGGTGACCACGGGGACCGACGCCGTCAGGGCCTCGACCCGGGCCGACCTGGCCTTGGCGCGGGCCGGTCTCGTGGCGCGCCCGACCGCCGTGCGACCCTCCGCATCGACCTCGGCGGCGACGCGTTCCCCTCCGCGGATGCCGCCGGACGCGGCGGCGGATCCTGCCGGAACGGCCACGGTGGCCGCCGTCACGAGGGAGAGGGCGACCCATGCCAGGACGACTCGGGTGCGCCGCCACCGGGTCCCCCGCACGGACGTCACCCCACCCCTCCCTGATCCGGCCCGAGCCCGGACGTGCCAACCGGGCGGACGACGAACGATCCTCGCGCCCGCCAGTCGTTGCCGGAACGCGGAGCCCAGTCTAGGGGACGATCGAGGCGCTCCGGTTCCCTCATCCGGCGTAGGAACCGGCACGTCGGATGCATCAGCCCTCGAGCGCGGAGCGTGCACAGAGAGCTCCTCCCTCTACAGCGTCGAGCGTAGGGTGACGCAGGAACCCCCACGACCCGGGGACCTATCACGTGCCGGACCCGAGCTCAGCCCCACGAACCTCGTGGGCCCTCGATCCGTAGAACCGGCATGGCGCGATCGCCCCCACGCCGCTCCCGGTGAACGTCTCGCTGGCGCACGCTGGACCACATGGGAGGGAGCGATGAGGCGCTTGACGCTCATGCTCACGGGGCTCGCCGTCGTGGGTGTCATCGGTGGATCGATCGTCGGAGCGGAGGTGGCGCAGCCGGTCGAGCTCACCGCCAGCCTGAGCGGAGGTGGCCCGGAAGGGGATCCGGACGGGGGCGGCGGCGCGACGATCTCCGTCGAGGCGGCGGCGGGGAAGGTGTGCTTCGAGCTCGCGTGGACCAAGATCCGGGGACCCTTCGCCGCCCACATCCACGCGGGAGGGGCGGGCGCCTCCGGCGACGTGGTGATCCCGCTGTTCGAGATGAGGAACGGGACGCCGCTCGCCGGCACGATCAGGGCCGTCCAGGGTTGCGCCAGGAACGTGGACGACGCGATCATCGACGCTCTCCTGGCCGACCCGGCCGGGCACTACGTCAACGTCCACAACGGGCGGTTCCCCGCCGGAGCGATCCGGGGTCAGCTCGCCGGATCGACCACGAAGTCGTCCCCGCCTCCGCCCCCGCCGCCGACCAGCTCGCCACCGGGCTCGCCCCCGCCGTACCCGTGATCGGCCGACGCTGACCGGGGCACCGCCCGCACCGCGGGGCCGGGCCGGTCAGGCCGGCGCCGATCGGCGTCGCGCCCGACCACCAACCAGATCGCCTGGACGGGCACGTCGCCGTGGTTCACGAGCCGGTGCGGGGTGGTGGACTCGAACGCGACCGAGTCGCCCGCGTGCAGCTCGTACTCGTGGAACCCGATCCGGATGGTCAGCGTGCCGCTCAGGACGTAGCCGTACTCGCGCCCGTCGTGGCGCATCATCGAGCGATCCGGGGTGGAGGCGCCGCCGACCTCGTAGACGGCGAGGAGGAAGTCGACGCTCTCCTCCCGATCGGCGGCCAGCTCCTCCCAGCGGACGCCGGAGTCCAGGTCGATCGCCGCCCGCTCGCCCGGGTGCACGACCGGAGAGCCTTCGCCACCGCTGTGCGCCTCCGAGCCGGCGGTCTCCGGGTGATCCCCGCCCCGGATGATCCGGTCGACCGAGACGCCGAGCTCGGTCACGATCGAGTAGAGCGTGCCGACCGACGGCTTGGACTGCCCGCTCTCCAGCTGGGAGATCAGGCTCGCCGAGAGCCCGACCCTCCGGGCCAGCTCGCGCTGGCTGATCCCCGCTCGGAACCGCTCCTCCCGGAGACGGCGCCCGATCGCGTCGAGCGCCCCGGGGTCGCCCTCGCGCCTCACGTCAGCATCCGGACATCTCGTTCCCGCTCCTCCCGGGACGGCACAGCGACACTACTAGATGAGACGCCGGGTGTGCAGCACCGCTGATCGTCTCGCACCCTGCCCCGCCGGAGCCGCGCCGCCTCACCCCGGGCCCGGCACGACTCCCCTGGCAAAGCGGGAGCAAGATGTGTAGTGTGACTGAACGGTGGGGGGGACTCGGTCACCAGCCGCAGTGATCGGCGTCGACGCGACGGGGGACGCGACCGTGGGCCGCGCCGGCTCCGACACGGACCGGCGAGCCCGTGACGCCTCGAGCGGGGCGCGCGCGGGGGGGGCCGGCCCGTGACCGCGAGGATCCTGATCCGCGGGGGATGCGTCCTCACCCTTGGAGCGAAGACCCCGAACCTCCCCCGGGGCGATCTCCTCATCGAGGACGGCCGGGTCGCCGAGGTGGGCCCCGGGCTCCGCGCCCGCGACGCCGAGCTCGTGGATGCCACCGAAGCCATCGTGATGCCCGGGTTCGTCGACACGCACCGCCACACCTGGAGGTCGCTGTTCCGCAACCTCGGCGGGGGCGCCTCGAGCGGGGAGGCCTCGGCGGCGCTCACGGGCGACCGCTTCCATCCCGAGGACGTCTACGCCGCCATTCTGATCGGCCTTCTGGGCGCTGTGGAGGCTGGGATCACCACGGTCGTCGACTGGTGCGACGTCATGCTCGATGACCCCGCCGCGGACGCGGCGCTCCAGGCCCACGCCGACGCTGGGCTGCGCACCGTGCTCGTTCGCGCGCCTCGGGACTCGGCACCGGAGCATGACACCCGACGCCTGCTCGCTCGCCTCACCGAGGCGGCCGGACCGTCGACCACCATCGCCTCCGGCTCCAGCGAGCTCGGCTCGGACGTCGACCGGGTCGCCGGCGACTGGGCCGTGGCCCGTGAGCTCGGCCTGCGGATCCACGCCCATCCGGGCCCGGGTTCGTGGCGGCCCGGCGCGATCTCCGACCAGGCCGCCCGGGCGCTCCTGGACGGGGATGTCACGCTCGTCCACCCATCCGGGCTCGAGGGGGCGGATCTCGACGCGATCGCGTCGTCGGGCGCCCAGGTGTCCCTGGCGCCTTCGAGCGAGATGGCGGGCGGGCTCGGACCGCCTCCGATCCAGCACCTGGTCGACCGCGACATCCGCCCCGGGCTGGGGGTGGACGACGAACGGGTGGCGCCCGGAGACATGTTCGCGCAGATGCGGGCGGTGATCTCCTGGCAGCACGCGACGGTCTTCGACCTCAAGCTGGCGGGGAAGGCGGGCCTGCCTCGGCTGATGAGCACTCGGGACGTGATCCGCTACGGCACCGTCCAGGGCGCCCGCGTGGCCGGGCTGGGTGGGGTGACGGGTTCGCTCGAGCCCGGCATGCAGGCCGACGTGATCGTGCTCCGGACCGATCGCCCCAACGTCTTCCCGATCAACGATCCGATCGGTGCGGTGGTGTGGGGGATGGACACCTCCAACGTCGATTGGGTGTTCGCGGACGGACGCGTCCTGATGCGCGAGGGCGTCCTGCAGGCGGACGTCCGGCGCGCCCGCGAGCTCGCCACCGCCGCCCGGGAACGGGTCGCCGCGGCCACGGGCCCCGCCGTCGGCGCTGCCACGAGGGGCGAGGGATGAGCGCCCGCCGGTCGCCCTCGTCCGCGGTGACGGCGTTGGTGGTGGCCTCCCGCTACCTGCCCGTGTACATCGCGATCGCGCTCCTCGTCCTGGTCGCCGCGATCTGGGCGCCGGCCACCTTGGGCAGCGTGCCCCTGAGGGCCATCGCTCCCCTGGCGGCGGTGCTGGCTATCGCCGCCCTCGGTCAGATGTTGGTCATCATGACCGGCGGCATCGACCTCAGCGTGCCCGGGACGATGAGCCTGGCGGCGGTGATCATGGTTGGGGTGGGCCGGCAGGCGGACGAACGCGTCCTCACGGCCATCCTCATCGCCATCGGGGCAGCAGCCATCGTCGGCCTGGTGAACGGGATCTTGATCGGCGGGCTCAAGCTGAACCCACTGATCGTCACCCTGGCCGTCGGCCAGATAGCGACCGGGGCGGTGTTCCGCTACGGAAGGACGTTTCCGGTTCAGAACCCGGTCCCCACCGGGTGGTCCGACTGGGTGACGACACGCATCCTCGGCGTGAGCGCCGTCTTCTGGATCGGCCTGGCGCTGACGATCGTCCTCAGCCTCGGCCTCCGCTACACGGCAGTCGGCCGCAAGTTCCAGGCGGTGGGAGCGAACCCCGTGGCCTCCCATGCCATGGGGATCCGGGTGAGCCTGAACCAGATCCTTGCCTACGTGATGGCCGCCGTCTTCTACGCCGCCGCCGCGCTGGCGCTGGCGGGGCTCATCCGCCGGCCGGGGGCCTTCGTCGGCACGCAGTACCTCCTGGCGCCGATCGCGGCGGTGGTGATCGGAGGGGCCTCCCTGACCGGTGGTCAGGCCAGCGCCTTCTCGACCTTCACCGCCGCCGTGTTCCTGACGGGGCTCAACCAGATGATGCGGATCATGGGGCTCGCCACGGCCCTCCAGTTCGTGGTGTTCGGGCTGGTCATCATCGGGGGCATGTTGGTCTCGGGCGACCGGATCATCCGGGGCGTGGAGCAGGTGCTCCGGGAGCGCCGCCGTCCCGGTCGCGTGGTGGCACGGGCCGGCGGCGCTCCCGGCGACCCGGCGGGGTGAGAGGGGAGGCACGCATGTGACGGGCACGAGCGAACGGAAGAGCCAGAGCCATCGACTCCAGGGGGAGGAGCATGCATCGGATCAGGATCATCGGCGTCGTCGCGGTGCTCGCGCTGGTGGCGGCGGCCTGCGGCGGTGACGGCGGGGAGACGACGCCCGGCCCCACCGGGGGTGGGGGCACGACCGGCACGACCGGCGCGACCGGCACGGCCGGCGGGCCCCTGGCGGAGTTCGGTGAGAGCACCGATGCCGACCCAGCGCTGATCGAGAAGGCCCTGGGCCCGGTCGAGCCGTCGGACGAAGCGAGCTGGAACATCATCCTGGCCTCGATCGCGCGGGCCACGCAGGACGTCGATCAAGCCACCATCGACAAGGCGATGGAGTGCTTGAACAACCAAGAGTGCGACACGGGAACCGGTGGCTCCATCGTGATGGGGTATGCGGACGGCGGCGGAGACACGGTCAACGTGTGGCGAGCGGTGAGTCACATGGAGGCCATCCTCCAAGCGCTCACCTACCCCGACATCGGGACCATCGTCTCCACCGAGGCCAATTTCGACCCTGATCCCGCCGTCCATGCGAACGACATCCGGTTCCTCATCGCCCGAGGCGTCGACTTCATCGTGGGATATCCCGACATGGGAGTGGCCATCGCCGACGCGATCAAGGAGGCCGACGCCGCAGGCATCCCGTACGTGCCCTTCTCGGCGGGTTGGGTCGGCCTCCCCGACCAGGAGGGGGCCTTGGTTCCCGGTGAGGACTATCTGACGGTGGTCGGTGAGGACCTCTGCGCCCTCGGCGAGTCATTCGCCCGGGTCCTGATCGACGAGGTCGGCACCGGCAAGGTGGCGGTCCTGGGCGGGACCCCGGGCAACGCCCTGTCACTCGGCTGGCAACGGTGCACCGTCCGGGCCCTGGAGGCCGCGGACGGGATCGAGCTGGTCAATCCGCCGGCGAACGAGGACTCCACGACCGGTGACACCTTCTGGTACGACCCCGTGATCCCCGACGTGTACCGAGGGCTGTTGACCGCCGACCCCGACATCAAGGGATGGGCGTACGAGTACTCCGACGGGATGAACACCGGGCTGCAGGTGTACGAGGAGCTCGGTATCCCCGTGAAGGACCTCACCGTCGCGTTGCGCACCGACGAGCAGACCCTGTTCTGCGACTGGGCCGAGCGGAACGAGCCGACCTACAACATCTTCTACTCGGCAGGCGGCAACTTCCAGTCGCGGGTCGGGGTCACGGCGGCGATGCTGGCGTTGAAGGACCCCAGCGTCGTCCCGGCGGAGATCGTCGTGCCCCACGTGATGCGGCAGGTGACGGTCGCCGACTGCAACCCGGACCGGGTGAACCCGTACGTGTCGGGCACCTCGCTGGTGCCGGACGAGATCCTGCGGTTGATGTTCGCCAGCTGATGACGGGTCCCGAAGGAGCGTCGCCGAGCGGAGGCGTCGTCCTCGAGCTGCAGGGGGTCTCCCGGCAGTTCGGGGCGGTTCGAGCGCTGACCGACGTCAGCTTCGACTGCCGTGCCGGGGAGGTCCATGCCATCGTCGGTGAGAACGGCTCCGGGAAGTCGACGCTCCTCGGGATCGCCAGTGGGTTCGTCTCCCCCGATCTGGGCACCGTCCGGATCGGGGGCCGACCCCTGCGGAGGGATTCCCCCGCACAGGCCCGTCGGTTGGGGCTGGCCATGGCCTACCAGGACACCTCCCTGGTCCTCGCCGAGCCGGTCAAGAACAACCTGTTCCTCGCCGTCCCGCCGGAGCAGCGGCCGGGCTACTGGCGAAGGAAGAGGTGGGCGCGGAAGGTCCTCGCCGAGTTCGATCTCGAGCTCGATATCTTCCCCGACGCGCCGGCGGGGCACCTCGCCCTCGCCGATCGGCAACTCTTCGAGGTGGCGAAGGCCCTCGTCACCGACCCGCTGGTCCTGCTGCTCGACGAGCCCACCACGGCGCTCGGGCCGCACCAGGTCGAGGCCCTTCACCGCACCCTCGCGACGTGCCGGGACCGCGGCGTGGGCGTCGTGTACGTGAGCCACCGACTGCCCGAGGTGCTCGAGATCGCCGACCGCATCACGGTGCTCCGCGACGGCCGCAGCCAGGGCACCTTCGAGGCGAGGACCGTCACGGAGCCCGACCTGGTCGATCTGATCGTCGGTCGCCCGTTCGAGGCCGCGTTCCCCCCGCCCGCCCCGACCACCGCCGAACGCCGCGAGGTGCTGGTGGTCGACGGCCTGCAGGGCCAGTCGTTCGGCCCGGTCAGCTTCACGCTGGAGAGCGGCGAGATCGTCGGGGTCGCCGGCGCCGAGGGGAACGGGCAGCCGCAGCTGTTCGACTGCCTGGCCGGGCGACAGCCGCCCCGAGCGGGCCGGGTCGTCCGCGACGGCAGGGAGCTGATGCTCATCTCCACCCACGAGGCCGTCCGCGCCGGGATCATGCTGCTGCCCGGGGATCGGAAGCTGGAGGCGTTGATGCCGGTGCTGGGGGTCAGGGTGAACACGACGATCCAGTCGCTGCGGCGCCTCACGGCCTTCGGGTTCCTCCGGCGGCGGAAGGAGCGACGGGCGGTCGAGGAGCTCATCACTCGCCTCGAGATCCGCACGCCGTCCCAGGAGCAGCCCGTCCAGTTCCTCTCCGGCGGCAACCAGCAGAAGATCGCCGTGGCTCGATCGTTCCTCGAGGAGCCGAGCGTGATCCTGGCCTACGAGCCGACCCAGGGGGTCGACGTCGGGTCCCGCTTCGACATCTACTCGGCGCTGCGCGCTCGGAGCGATGCCGGGACAGCACTCTTGGTCAAGTCCAGCGATCCGCTCGAGCTGGCCGGTCTCTGTGACCGGGTGCTCGTCATGTCCCGCGGCCAGATCATCGAGGAGATCCCGGGAGACGAGCTCGACGAGCGCCGCATCGTCGAGGCGATCGTGCGGGGGCCCGGCCTGTCCCGCGCCGGACGATCGCCGCTGGGGGTGGCCATGCCCAAGGCTCCGTCGAAGGCCGCGACGTGACCGCTCGTGTCGACGCCACCAGGCGGGCGGTCCGCAAGGTCCTCCGCGACGCCCGGGACATCAACAAGTGGCGCAAGATCGTCCGCTTCCGGCTGTGGATGCCGGTGGTGCTCCAGGTCCTGCTCCTGGGGGCGCTCCTGCTCTACGCCAACTCACGGTTCCCGACGTTCCTCAGCTCGTCCAACCTGTCGCAGATCCTGGTCCTGGCCCTCCCCCTGATCGTGGTCACCCTTGGCCAGACCCACGCACTCCTCGTGGGGTACCTCGACCTCTCGGTGGCAGGGATGATCGGCCTCGGCGTGGTCATCGCCTCCTATCGGATGGGACCCGACGCGACGGCGGCGGAGATCCTGGCCTGGGTGGGGATCATCCTCCTCTGCGGGGTCGCGCTCGGCCTGGTCAACGCCGGCCTGGTCAGAGGCCTGAAGATCCCCTCCATCATCGCCACCCTGGCCACCCTGAGCATCCTCGACGGGATCTCCCTCACCCTGCGCCCTACGGCCCAGGGGATCATCAACCCCGACCTGGTGGCCGTGCTCAAGACCAGCGTCGGGCCGATCCCCGTCGCCTTCATCGTCCTGGTGGCAGGCGCCGGGCTCTTGGACCTTTGGCTCCATGCCTCCAGATCGGGCCTCGAGGTTCGCGCGGTCGGCTTCGACGACAGGTCCGCGAAGCGAGCTGGGGCGAGGACCATCTGGGTCAGGGTACGGGCCCTGCTCCTGTCGGCGCTTCTGGCAGCCTTGGCCTCGTTCTTCGTCATGGCGCGATCACCGATAGGGAACGCGCAGGTCGGCTCGCCCTTCGCGCTCAACAGCATCACCGCTGCCGTCCTGGGTGGGGCCTCGCTGGCCGGTGGCCGGGCGACGTTCGTCGGTGGCACGGTGGCCGCGCTGCTTCTCGCGGTCATCCTCACCGTCCTGCCCTACCTGGGGCTGTCACCCGCGGACGGTCCGATGATCATCGGTCTGCTGCTCGTTGCGGGCATCCTTCTCTACCAGGCCGGGGACATCAAGGAGCTCGTGAAGCGCAACTACAAGCGGGCCCGGCGACTGGTGATCGGCAGCCGCCCGCCGAAGACCCCGGAGATCCCCGCGCTCTACGCGCCGGGGACGGACCTCCAGGTGGTTCCCTCCGGGCGGACCCTGATCCGCGGCGGCACCGTGCTCAGCATGGACCCGAGCGTGGGCGACCTCCCGGTCGCCGACGTCCTGATCGACGGCGACCGGATCGTCGAGGTCGGCCGCGGCCTGGAGCCGGCGGACGCCGAGGTGATCGACGCGACGGGCATGATCGTGATGCCGGGCTTCATCGACACCCACCGGCACATCTGGGAGGGCCTCCTGCGCAACATCGGGACCGACGTCCCGCTCGAGGGCAGGTCCAGCTACATCTCGTTCGTCCTGCACAGGCTGGCGCCCGCGTACCGGCCGGAGGACGCCTACATCGGCGACCTGGTCTCGGCGCTCGGGGCGATCGACGCGGGGATCACCACGCTCCTCGACTGGTCGCACATCCAGGGCTCACCGACCCATACCGACGCGGTGATCCAAGCGCTCAAGGACTCCGGGCTGCGGGCGGTGTTCGCGTACGGGTTCCCCTGGTGGGGCAGGTGGGAGGAGCGCCAGCCCAGCTGGTTCGTGCGCGCCGCGAACGAGCATTTCTCGACGAAGGACCAGAAGCTCACGCTCGCGCTCGCGGCGCCGGGCCCGGAGTTCACCGACTTCGAGGTCTCGCGCGACCACTGGAAACTCGCCAGGGAGACGGACGCTCGTATCACGACCCACGTGGGCGTCGGCAGCTACGGCATGGACGGCAAGGTCCAGGAGATGGGCGAGGCGGGCCTGCTCGGGCCGGACACGACCTACATCCACTGCACGACCCTGAACGACACCGAGATCCAGATGATCGTCGACACGGGGGGCACGGTCTCGCTCGCGTGCCCCGTCGAGATGATGATGGGCCACGGGATGCCGCCGATCCAGAAGTTCCTCGACCGTGGTCTGCGCCCGAGCCTCAGCGTGGACGTGGAGACGAACGTGCCGGCCGACATGTTCAACCAGATGCGCTCGGCGCTGGCGCTCCAGCGGGCCCTAGCGGCCGCCGACGGGAAGGCGCCGATGACACCGAGGGAGATCCTGGCCTGCGCCACGATCGAGGGGGCCAGGGCGAACGGCCTCGACCCGGTGACGGGATCCCTGACGCCGGGCAAGCAGGCCGACATCGTCCTGCTGCGCACCGACCGGATCAACGTGACGCCGCTCAACGACCCGGCGACCGCGGTGGTGACGGGCATGGACACCGGGAACGTCGACACGGTCCTGATCGCCGGCCGCGTGATGAAACGTCACGGGAAGCTGCTCCACGTCGACTGGCCCGCCGTGCGACGCATGGTCGCCGAGTCCCGTGACCACGTGATCGCGAAGTCCGGCTTCAAGCTGCCGAAGATCTGACGGCCGGAGCCCGCGCCCCATCCGGCGGTGGATCCGGTGATCCGACGGGTGCACCGGAACATCGCTGCGTGAGCGAAGCATCGGGACGATCGCTTCACTCACCCACGGCATACAGGGTCCGCGGGCCAGATAGGCCCTTCAGCTCCCGTTCGCCGCGTTCCTCGAAGGTGAGACCCGCACCAGCCGCAAGCTGGTGGGTCGTGGACGACACGAGGATCTCGCCGCCCGACGCGGCCGCCGCGATCCTCGCGGCCTCGTGCACGGCCACGCCTCGGACGTCGTCGTGGGCAAGCTCCACCTCGCCCGTATGGACCCCGACCCGGATCTCGAGCCCGAGAGCGCGAGCACCGTTGCGGATGTCGATCGCCGCTCGAACGGCGCGTCCGGCGCCGTCGCACATGGCCAGGAAGCCGTCGCCGGTGGTCTTCACCTCGCGACCTCGGTGGCGGTCGAGGACGTTGCGGACCGCACGGTCGTGCCGGCCGAGCAGCTCCTGCCACGCGCGATCCCCGATCCGGGCGGCGAGCTCGGTGGAGCCGACGATATCGGTGAACAGGAGCGTCGCCACGACGCGGTCCCCGAGCTCGGGCTCGGGGAGCCAGCTCCGGACCCCCGACCAGTTGATCGCGAGCATCGGCTCCCGACTCACCACCCATCCGTCGTGGCCCGGCGGGATGTCGAACACGTCGTTCGGTCCGAGCTCGAGCATCGAGCCATCGTCCATCTCGATCCGCAGGCGTCCCGAGATCACCACGCCGCTGTGATGCGCCTGGCAGCTCTGCTCGGCTCGATGGTTCCCTCCGAGCCGCCTGCCCCCGAGCGCACAGTGCGCGCCCGGCTGGAAGACGTTCCTGGAGATGGCCGCGTCACCGACGTGGACCACGTCCGCCGACACGCCGTCCAGCTCGACCCGCTCATCGGGAGCGTCGAGGTTCTTCTTCTCCGGACCGGCCAACCCCCACCGACCTCCTCGGCCGATTCTGCGCCGCCTCCCGGAGCCGGGCAAGCCGACCTGCCGTCCTCGGCGGCGGGTCCCTGGCGTCGGATCGGGTGAACCGTAAGAGGTGAAGAGGCGGCAAACGGGTCCTGATCCTCGTCGCCGATCTCGAGGTCCGGGTCATCACCGAGGACGGGGATCTGCTTCGGAGCCTCACCCTGGACCCGACGAGGAACGACCAGCCCCTCGGGTGAGATGAAAGGATGTCCCGAGACATCTGTGGACGATGACCCAGACATCCCCGCTGGCTGGCTGGTTGGTTGGTTGGTTGGTTGGTTGGTGGGAGGGGGAGGATTCGAACCTCCGTAGGCTACGCCGGCGATTTTACAGACCGCTCCCTTTGGCCGCTCGGGCACCCTCCCGGAAGCATCTAGCAGGATAGCAAGGGCCGGGCGGCCGCTAGGATACGGCCATGGCCAAGGACCAGTTCTCGTTCGACATCGTCTCCCAGGTCTCGATGCCGGAGGTCTCGAACGCCGTCGACCAGACCCGCCGCGAGATCGCCCAGCGCTTCGACTTCAAGGACACCGGGACATCGATCAGCCAGGACGACACGCTGATCGAGCTCCGATCCTCTACGGAGGACCGACTCAAGGCCGCCGCCGAGGTCCTGAAGGAGAAGGCCGTCCGACGCGAGATCCCGCTGAAGGCCTTTCGGTTCGGACCGATCCAGCCGGCCGCGAAGGGGACCTCCAAGCAGGCCGTCAACGTGACGACCGGGATCTCCGAGGAGAAGGCCCGAGAGCTCGTGAAGTTCATCAAGGGCCTCAAGCTCAAGGTCCAGACCCAGGTCCAGGGGGATCAGATCCGGGTGAGCGGCAAGACCAAGGACGAGCTCCAGGTCGTGATCCGGGCCGTGAAGGAGCAGGACTTCGGCCTGGCGCTCCAGTTCGTGAACTTCCGCCCCTGACGCCGTTCCGTCGGCCCACCGAGGGACCTTCGCGCCGTTCCGTCCGATTGCCTGCCCCTCGTCCGCGCAAGTAGATTGCCCGCACGGAGGTGGTACGGGTGGATCGAGAGCGCCTGGTGGCACGAGCCAACGAGATCGCCGAGCAGGAACGCGAACGGCTCCTCGAGCGGACCCCCGGGTCCAAGGCGCTGTTCGAGCGCGCCGTGCGGAGCATGCCGAACGGGGTGGCATCCAACTTCCAGGCCGGGGACCCCTACCCCGTGTACCTGGCCCGGGGCCGGGGCTCGAAGGTCTGGGACGTGGACGGGACCGAGTACGTCGACTTCCACGGCGGGTTCGGCGTGAACGTCGTCGGGCACGCCCACCCGAAGATCGTCGAGGCGATCCGGGCCGTGGCCGACCAGGGGATCCATTTCGCCGTGACCACCGAGAAGACCGTGGCCCTGGCCGAGGTCATCTGCGAGCGGTTCCAGCTCGAGCAGATGCGGTTCGTGAACTCGGGGACCGAGGCCACGATGGACGCCCTCCGGGTGGCCCGGGCCGCGACCGGCCGGGACAAGATCGTGAAGATGGAGGGCTCCTACCACGGGCACCACGACTCGGTGCTGTTCTCCGTGGTGCCGGAGGCCGACGTGCTGGACATGCGGTTCAACACGGGGGCCGAGGGCCAGTCGTGGTACACGACCCGGCCGACGTCGAAGGGCGTCCCGCAGGCCCTGTGGGACACCGTGATCGTCGTGCCGTTCAACGACGCGGAGGCGGTCGAGCAGGCGTTCCTCGACAACCCGGGCGAGATCGCCGCGGTGATCCTCGAGCCGGTGATGATGAACATCGGCCTGGTGCCGCCGAAGCCCGGCTACCTCCGGGCCCTCCGCGACACGTGCGAGAAGCACGGCGCCGTCCTGATCTACGACGAGGTGAAGTGCGGGGGCACGATCGCCTACGGCGGGACCGCCGAGCGCTACGGCGTGAAGCCGCACCTGGCCGCCTTCGCGAAGGCGGTCGGGGGAGGAGCGGTGACCGGCGCGTTCGGGGGCGAAGCCAGGATCATGGAGCACGTGACCAAGGGCGCGGCCCAGCAGGGAACGTTCAACGGGAACCCCCTGTCGGTCGCCGCCGGGCTCGCGGCGCTCACCGAGGTCCTCACCGAGGACGCCTACGACCATCTCGGCAAGCTCGGGACGATGCTCGCGGAGGGCTGCGAGCGGGCGATCGGCGAGGCCGGCATCCCCGCCCACGCCGTGGACCTCGGGGCGAAGGGGTGCGTCTCCTACCGGAAAGAGCCGCTCACCAACTACCGGGACTTCCTCGAGACGATCCCCGAGCTCTTCTACGCCTCGTTCACGTGGATGATCAACCGCGGGATCTTCATGACCCCCGGCGACGAGGAGCAGTGGACGATCTCGGTCCAGCACACCGAGGAGGACATCCAGCGCTACGTCGACGCGTTCGGCGAGTTCTGCGCCGAGCTCGTGCGGTAGGCGTCGCGCGGCGGGCCGGCGGGGCGGGCGACCGGACGGTGTGAACACGATCGCGGCGGTCCTGCTCGACCTGTACGACACGCTCGCCTGGACCGAGTGGCCGGCGATGCGGGGCTACGTCGAGCGGAGGGTCGGCGTGAGCGAGGCCCGGCTGCTCGACGCCTACGTGCGGACGCGCCCCGAGCGGAGCCTGGGGAGGTTCGGCGGCCTCGAGGGCGACCTGCGCGCTGTCCTCCAGGCCGCCGGGGTGGATCCGGACCCCGGGACGATCCGCGACCTCGTCGAGCGCACCGAGACGTTCCTCGCCGAGGGTGTGCACCTCTGGGACGACGCGCTCCCGGTCCTGCGCGGCCTTCGCGAGCGCGGGGTCCGGACGGCGATCGTGAGCAACTGCGACCACGGGACCCGCGGTGTGGTCGAGCGCCTCGGGCTCGAGGAGGAGACCGACGCGGTGCTCCTGTCGTTCGAGGTGGGGACCGCCAAGCCGGACGCGGGGATCTACCGGGCGGCGCTCGAGGCCCTGGGGGCCGCCGCGCACGAGTCGCTGTTCGTCGACGACCAGGTGCCCTACTGCGACGGCGCGGCCGCGCTCGGGCTGCGCACGGCCCTGCTCGCCCGCGACCCCGAGGCCGATCTCGGGTCCGGCGCCCACCGGGTGATCCGGTCGCTCGGCGAGCTCCTCGACCTCATCTGAGGCCCCTGAGGGTTCGCGAGCCCTCAGCCGAGCTGCCGGCGGATCTCCTCCAGCCGCGCGACGCGGGCCTCGGTGGGCGGGTGCGTCGAGAACAGGTTCGCCAGGCTCATCGCCGCCTGCCGTCCCCGGAACGGGTTCACGATGAACAGGTGGGCCTCGGCCGGGCTCACGCTGGCCGGCACCGGCACCTGCTTCGCGGCGGCCTCGAGCTTGCGGAGCGCGCTCGCGAGCGCCTCCGGGTCCCGCGAGAGGATCGCGCCGGACTCGTCGGCCTGGTACTCGCGCGAGCGGGTCACGGCCATCTGGATGACCGCCGCGGCGAGCGGCGCGAGGATCCAGGCGAAGATCAGCCCGAACGCGCCGAGCGGGTTGTTCCGGTCGTCCCCGTGGCCGAACCAGAGCGCGAACCGGGCGAGGAACGTGATGCTCATGCCGATCGCGGCCGCCACCGACCCGATCAGGATGTCGCGGTTGGCGACGTGCGAGAGCTCGTGCGCCAGGACCCCGCGCAGCTCGCGGTCGTCCAGGATCTGGAGGATGCCGCGCGTCACGGACACCGCCGCGTTCCGGGGGTTCCGCCCGGTCGCGAACGCGTTCGGCTGGAGCATCTCCGAGACGTAGATCCGGGGCATCGGCATCCGGTTGGTCTCGGCCAGCTCGCGGACGATCCGGTAGAGCCCCGGGTACTCCTGCTCGCTGACGGGCTTGGACCGGGTGGTCGCGATCGCGATCTTGTCGCTGAACCAGTACATCGCGAAGTTGAACACGAGCGCGAGCACCAGGGCGGTCGTGGCGCCACCCCGGCCGCCGAGCGCCCCGCCGACCAGGACGAACAGGCCGCCCAGGCCGGCGATCAGGACCCACGTCTTGAGCCGGTTGATCCCGAACATCTCCTCCTCCTCACCCGAGCATTCGCCGGTCGCCGGCCCGGGGTTCTGGTCACCCCGGCCGGGCCGCAGCTCCCCTCCCGATCAGGGTCCGACCAACGTGGACAGCGGCGGGAAGCGGGCCACGAGCTCCGGCCAGACGCCCACCGCGACGATCGCGACCATCGCCAGCACCGTCGCCCCTACCACGAGCGCCGGTGACCGCAGGGGCCGGTCCAGCGCCGGCTCCTCGAAGAGCATCTGTCGAGGCACGGCCAGGTAGTACCAGAGGCTGACGACCGAGTTCAGGACCATCGCGACCGCCAGGACGACGCCGATGCCTCCGTGCTCGATCGCGACCTTGAAGACGACGAACTTGGCCCAGAAACCCCCGGTCGGCGGGATCCCAGCCAGGGAGACCATGAAGACGGTCATCGCGACCGCGAGGACCGGCGCGCGCCGTCCGAGGCCGGCGAAGTCCGCGATCAGCAGCCCGCGGGACTCCCGCGTCATCGCGATCACCACGGCGAACGCGCCGAGCGTCATGATCGCGTAGATCAGGATGTAGGTCACGGCCGCGGCGAACGCATCCTGGTTCACGCCGACGTCGGTGGAGACGAGCGCGAACGGCAGCAGCATGTAGCCGGCCTGCGCGATGCTCGAGTACGCGAGCAGCCGCACGACCTGCCGTTGCTGGAGCGCGATGAGGTTCCCGATCGTCATCGTCGTGATCGACAGCGCCACGAAGATCGGCGTCCAGAACCCGTGCTGGTCGGGGAACGCCACGAACATCACCTGGAGCAGGCCGGCGAAGCCGGCGGCCTTCGACGCCGTGGCGAGGAACGCCGCGACGGGCACCGGGGCCCCCTCGTAGGTGTCCGGCGCCCAGAACTGGAACGGCACCGCCGAGACCTTGAAGGCGAACCCCGACACCACGAACAGGATCGCCGCCAGCACCAGCGGCTCCTGCCCGGTCGGCAGGGTCCCGGAGAGCGCCCGTCCGATCTCGGACAGGTTCAGCGACCCGGTGACACCGTAGATCAGGCTCATCCCGTACAGCATCACGGCGGTCGAGAGCACGCCGATCAGGAAGAACTTGATGCCCGCCTCGTTGGATCGCGGGTCCGACTTGCGGAACGCGGCGATCAGGAACCCGGGGGCCGAGACGAGCTCGAGCGAGATGAACAGCATCAGCAGGTCCCGCGACGAGGGCATCAGCATCGCGCCGAGGAACGAGGTCAGCAGCAGGAAGTAGTACTCGCCCTGGTGGAAGCGCCCGTCGCGGAAGTAGCGGAACGAGACCATCAGCACGATCAGCGCCACGGACAGGAAGAACGTCTTGAACAGGACGGCGAAGTCGTCCACGACGAACATCCCGTCGAACGTGGAGCGCTCGTCGCCGACGAGGGTCAGGACGGCGATCAGCGCGGCCAGGACCCCGACGAACGCCAGCGGCATCGCCAACCACTTGCGGCGCGGTCGCAGGAACGCGTCGGCGAGCAGCACCAGCAGGAGCGTCCCTGACAGGATCAGCTCCGGCAGGATCGCCCGGTAATCGATCGCCTGGTTCATCCGCGCCCCATCGCCCGGTCCACCGTCGCGTCGCCCGTCAGCCGCCGAACAGGTGCATCAGCGCGTCGACCGGCTCCTGCGTCACCCCGAACACCAGCCGCGGGAAGATCCCGAGCGCGACGATCGCGACCAGCAGCGGCGCCCACGACACCCACTCGGCGGCGACGACGTCGGGGAAGCGCTCCTCCTTCCAGCGTTCGGGGAGCGTGCCCATGTTCACGCGCTGGAGCATCCACAGGAAGTAGCCGGCCGTGAGGATCGTGCCGACGCCGCCGGCGACCATGAAGACCCGGAACAGGTTCGTGTCGAGCACGGTGGCCGGGCTGAACGCCGAGAGCAGCGCCATGACCTCGCCCCAGAACCCCGCGAGCCCCGGCAGCCCGAGGGAGGCGATCGCGACGAACGCGAACACGCCGCCCAGGTACGGCATCTTGAGCATCAGGCCGCCGCCGATCTCGGCGATCTCGCGCGTGTGGTACCGGTCGTAGATCGAGCCCACGCAGAAGAACAGCATCCCCGTGATGATCCCGTGCGCCACCATCCCGAAGATCGCCGCGTTGATCCCGATCGGCGTGAGCGTGGCGATGCCGAGCATCACGAACCCCATGTGCCCCACCGAGCTGAACGCGATCAGCCGCTTGAGGTCCTTCTGCGCGAGGCACGCCAGCGCCGCGTAGACGATCGCGATCGCCGCCAGCGCGCCGATCCACGGCGCGTACGTCTCCGCGGCGTCGGGCAGGATCGGCAGCGCGATCCGGACGAACCCGTAGGTCCCCATCTTCAGCAGGATCCCGGCCAGCAGCACCGAGCCGATCGTCGGGGCCTCCGTGTGCGCGTCGGGGAGCCAGGTGTGGAACGGCCACATCGGCACCTTGATCGCGAGCCCGAGACCCACGGCGCCGAAGACGACCAGCTGGAACCCGCGGGAGAAGCCACCGGCCGCCGCGAAATCCTGGAGCGCCAGGATGTCGAACGTGTGCGCGCCGTCCACGTCCGAGCGGAAGAACATGCCGAGGAACCCCAGCAGCATGAACACCGACCCGAACAGGGTGTACAGGAAGAACTTGATCGCGGCGTACTCGCGGTTCGCGCTCCCCC
>Ga0209172_10003709_pt1 | contig 22513 bp, 9 predicted proteins | sample LarsenN4metaG_FD_184113 | JGI IMG/M metagenome (GOLD analysis project Ga0209172, IMG submission 184113) | Hot spring sediment bacterial and archeal communities from British Columbia, Canada, to study Microbial Dark Matter (Phase II) - Larsen... ... | reverse complement strand
GCAAACGAGCAGTGGCTGAACCTGCTCGGCTGCTCCCGATGTCAGAATTGATGGAACGAGTCTGTGCCTATTACCAGTGTGAACTCACCGATCCCATTGCACAATCAGATTGTTAAAAATGCACTAGGCGGCTGCTCGCGCTTAGCTGTTACGTTGGAATAGACAGGAAGCTCGAAGGAGCATTAAGACCTCTTTCAGCTATCCACCTTTCTATAATTTCCATTTGTGTTGGAATAGACAGGAAGCTCGAAGGAGCATTAAGACCCAGGAATTGCGACCACCATGAGCTAGTGCGCCACTTAGACTTTAGTTGGAATAGACAGGAAGCTCGAAGGAGCATTAAGACATAGCCTGATTCAATTCTTGATAGGCCAAGGCTTTAAGTTGGAATAGACAGGAAGCTCGAAGGAGCATTAAGACCTGATTGGAACGAGCGCAAGCGGTACGCGCAAAGGATAGTTGGAATAGACAGGAAGCTCGAAGGAGCATTAAGACTCAGCGCCGCGTACCAGCCGCCCGACGAGGATGCGCCGCGCAGTTGGAATAGACAGGAAGCTCGAAGGAGCATTAAGACTGAATCTCCTCGGTTTATCATCCGGTGTGTGGGTGGTCGTTGTTGGAATAGACAGGAAGCTCGAAGGAGCATTAAGACGGCGACCCGTACCGAGGATAAAGCCAGAGGAAGAATAGCCGTTGGAATAGACAGGAAGCTCGAAGGAGCATTAAGACTTTGAATCTCCTCGGTTTATCATCCGGTGTGTGGGTGGTCGTGTTGGAATAGACAGGAAGCTCGAAGGAGCATTAAGACGTAATAGTAGGTAGAGAAGCCAAAGAAGGAAGCGTTGGTTGGAATAGACAGGAAGCTCGAAGGAGCATTAAGACGTTGGCGTCCCAGGGCCAGGAGTAGATTCGGGCAATTGAGTTGGAATAGACAGGAAGCTCGAAGGAGCATTAAGACTTTTTGGTGTCGTAACAGCTAAGCGCGAGCAGCCGCCTAGTGGTTGGAATAGACAGGAAGCTCGAAGGAGCATTAAGACCGACCAGACGGGCCAACGCCTGGGCAGGCAGGGAGACGGTTGGAATAGACAGGAAGCTCGAAGGAGCATTAAGACGTAGGACCAACAGAAAACATTAGAGAGGAGCGATTCTGTTGGAATAGACAGGAAGCTCGAAGGAGCATTAAGACAGAGAAATGATTGAAGTTAGTACCAGAGAGGGAAGCAAGTTGGAATAGACAGGAAGCTCGAAGGAGCATTAAGACTTGGGGTTGGGGTTGGGGTTGGGCAACCGGAGGAATTAGCGTTGGAATAGACAGGAAGCTCGAAGGAGCATTAAGACAGGCCAGCCTGTGGGGTTTCTGCGAAAAACAGACCAGGTTCGTTGGAATAGACAGGAAGCTCGAAGGAGCATTAAGACAGCTGTACCCCCACTCCGATTCCACTTCACTGGCTGTTAAGGTTGGAATAGACAGGAAGCTCGAAGGAGCATTAAGACTCAAGTTGGCCCATCTCAAGTCGGCCTCGCTCAAGTTGTTGGAATAGACAGGAAGCTCGAAGGAGCATTAAGACAAGTAGTGGTGGAACACTGTTGCCGATGACCGTAACAGGTTGGAATAGACAGGAAGCTCGAAGGAGCATTAAGACCTCACCCAGACCCATAGCGATACGCCGGGCGACCTCGGAGGGTTGGAATAGACAGGAAGCTCGAAGGAGCATTAAGACCCTCATTCCCTTGATTCCGAGTTGACCTTTTAACCAGTTTGTGTTGGAATAGACAGGAAGCTCGAAGGAGCATTAAGACCAATTATGCTTACTTCCATCCCGGCATCGGTCCCTGCCGTTGGAATAGACAGGAAGCTCGAAGGAGCATTAAGACCTGGTAGCCGCCCCGGTGGTGAAAGTCACGGAAGGGCTGTTAGTTGGAATAGACAGGAAGCTCGAAGGAGCATTAAGACGATGTACCAGCACCGACAGTAGGCGTAGGCGTAGCTGTTGGGTTGGAATAGACAGGAAGCTCGAAGGAGCATTAAGACGATACGTAATTTCGCTATGGCTCAGGTGTTGCCATTGTTGGAATAGACAGGAAGCTCGAAGGAGCATTAAGACCAACATTTATGCCGCCCAGTTGGGCAAGACTGCCGAGGTTGGAATAGACAGGAAGCTCGAAGGAGCATTAAGACCATCCGCTATCAGGTGGAATGGCTTGCCCCGCCTCCTGCCGAAGTTGGAATAGACAGGAAGCTCGAAGGAGCATTAAGACCAAACGACATCGCCGGTCTGATAAATTGTGTGGATTTCAAGGTTGGAATAGACAGGAAGCTCGAAGGAGCATTAAGACTCTGATACTGCTCGATGGAATATGAGCCGGGATTAGAACGTTGGAATAGACAGGAAGCTCGAAGGAGCATTAAGACGGTAACACAGACCGCTGAAGACCAGATACAGGCCACGTTGGAATAGACAGGAAGCTCGAAGGAGCATTAAGACTGTATTTTTCCGCGGGATGAAATCCCATCTGATCAACAAGGTAGTTGGAATAGACAGGAAGCTCGAAGGAGCATTAAGACCCGCCAGCTTTTCTTTCTTCAGGTCGTCACCGTACTCCTGGGTTGGAATAGACAGGAAGCTCGAAGGAGCATTAAGACCTTCTTCCAGCTTGAGATAGACCGTTCCGGTAAAGACGTTGGAATAGACAGGAAGCTCGAAGGAGCATTAAGACTGAAACCGTAAGGGACCGCTTTAATAGCCTGGTGATGCCGTTGGAATAGACAGGAAGCTCGAAGGAGCATTAAGACGAAACGGTTGCAGGCTCGACGCCAGTCCGCACCCCCATTTGTTGGAATAGACAGGAAGCTCGAAGGAGCATTAAGACACAAATGGCATTGCTGGCAATCCTCATTATTATTTGTAGTTGGAATAGACAGGAAGCTCGAAGGAGCATTAAGACCGATAAGCGAGGCTGAACTTGCGCCCAGCGCCATAGGTTGGAATAGACAGGAAGCTCGAAGGAGCATTAAGACGTAGGAAAAGGGGTAGTTGTTGGAAGTGGGGTAGTTGGTTGGAATAGACAGGAAGCTCGAAGGAGCATTAAGACTTCAATCCGGTGATGTGTTGCGTTTTGATAATCAGATTCGTTGGAATAGACAGGAAGCTCGAAGGAGCATTAAGACACATTGGAAGATAGACCGCGTGAGCCAGTTTATTATCGTTGGAATAGACAGGAAGCTCGAAGGAGCATTAAGACCTTTACCAGCCGTAGCCGTGCCATAGTCACCAGCCGTAGGTTGGAATAGACAGGAAGCTCGAAGGAGCATTAAGACTTAGCGGGCATATCCGGCTGGAATACCCGTTAGGGGTTGGAATAGACAGGAAGCTCGAAGGAGCATTAAGACTCATCAGTGATTGGATGGATAAGTCCGAGGATGTGGTTATAGGTTGGAATAGACAGGAAGCTCGAAGGAGCATTAAGACGAAGTTACCCGCGCTGTCGGCAATAATACTTTCGTTGTAAAGTTGGAATAGACAGGAAGCTCGAAGGAGCATTAAGACTTGCTTGACCGCAAAATCCGGGGTAGCAATGGTGTCCGTTGGAATAGACAGGAAGCTCGAAGGAGCATTAAGACCTATAGCCGGACCAGCGAGGCATCGCTTGGCTTGAAGTAGGTTGGAATAGACAGGAAGCTCGAAGGAGCATTAAGACAAAATAGGAAACAGGAGGGCGATACAAATTACCACTAGGGTCGTTGGAATAGACAGGAAGCTCGAAGGAGCATTAAGACTCAGGAGTTAAATCAACCGTCTCAAGTAACGTAGTAACTTCAGTTGGAATAGACAGGAAGCTCGAAGGAGCATTAAGACTTGAAATGAATACAAGTTCCTTGACGCATTGATTATCGTTGGAATAGACAGGAAGCTCGAAGGAGCATTAAGACTCGGGTTGTCCTCTTTATCTTAAATACACAACAGGGTAACGGTTGGAATAGACAGGAAGCTCGAAGGAGCATTAAGACTATGGATATGATATGGCTGTAAGTTGCTCAGAGCCAAACGTTGGAATAGACAGGAAGCTCGAAGGAGCATTAAGACAGGGTACACTGCCAGTTTTTGGGGGGGTATACTGCTGGGTTGGAATAGACAGGAAGCTCGAAGGAGCATTAAGACGGAAGGTGGTGTGGTGGTCTGGCTTACGGTTCATTATGTTGGAATAGACAGGAAGCTCGAAGGAGCATTAAGACCCATACCATTTTCTGCCTCGCTTATTCTTCTGTGTTGGAATAGACGTTGGAATAGACAGGAAGCTCGAAGGAGCATTAAGACGCCAGTTCTTCTTCTATCTGCTTAATCGAGGCGTACAGCCGTTGGAATAGACAGGAAGCTCGAAGGAGCATTAAGACGTTGGATACGCCGCCCATCACCCCTTCAACCGGCATTTGGTTGGAATAGACAGGAAGCTCGAAGGAGCATTAAGACGGAAAAAGCTAAGTACCCAACTCACATTCAGGAGTTTAGCAGTTGGAATAGACAGGAAGCTCGAAGGAGCATTAAGACACCAATAACACCCGCAACGCGACCGGCGCGACCGGCTTTGCGTTGGAATAGACAGGAAGCTCGAAGGAGCATTAAGACGGATTGGCAATCACACGATTTGTTAGCCGAAATCCTGCTTAGGTTGGAATAGACAGGAAGCTCGAAGGAGCATTAAGACTATTCATCCGTTCTCCATCTTTTCTCGTAGTTTTTCTAGTTGGAATAGACAGGAAGCTCGAAGGAGCATTAAGACGTGTTGCTTTTCCAGTTCCTTTTTGGTCCTGAGTTTCGCTCTGTTGGAATAGACAGGAAGCTCGAAGGAGCATTAAGACTGACAGGGCGTATCCTTGTCGTGAGGAGAGTGCTTGCAGTTGGAATAGACAGGAAGCTCGAAGGAGCATTAAGACCCCAACCTGGCCGCCGATCTCCTCACCCGCGATCCGCTTTTGTTGGAATAGACAGGAAGCTCGAAGGAGCATTAAGACCCAAACCAGGTTTGAGACCATCAGTACGGGATATTTGGTTGGAATAGACAGGAAGCTCGAAGGAGCATTAAGACTCCACTGGCCAGGCCGGCGCGCTGGGCACGGTCGAGGTTGAGTTGGAATAGACAGGAAGCTCGAAGGAGCATTAAGACTGGATTTCCAGCGGCACTTCCACGCTGCCACCCATTGCGGTTGGAATAGACAGGAAGCTCGAAGGAGCATTAAGACGTACTGGCGGGTGCGCAGCGGCCACTCCATCTGGTAGGTTGGAATAGACAGGAAGCTCGAAGGAGCATTAAGACCAGATCATCGGCTTCAAGAAAGATGCGCTGTGGCTGAAGGTTGGAATAGACAGGAAGCTCGAAGGAGCATTAAGACCTGGTTCACTATTTCGCACTTGGCGGTAAAGGCTTTGTTGTCGTTGGAATAGACAGGAAGCTCGAAGGAGCATTAAGACGGCCCGACTTGAAGTTCTTCTTGGCTAAACTGGGCATTGCCGTTGGAATAGACAGGAAGCTCGAAGGAGCATTAAGACAGAAATACTCCCTCCTGAATAAGTACGACTTGTGAACGTTGGAATAGACAGGAAGCTCGAAGGAGCATTAAGACTATACCCATCTGGTAGAGTCTGTAAACGTTCACATTCAGGTTGGAATAGACAGGAAGCTCGAAGGAGCATTAAGACGTTTCTTCGTCAACCTCGATTCCACATCTTTTGCAATACGTTGGAATAGACAGGAAGCTCGAAGGAGCATTAAGACCATCCGTTTTGTCGCCATTCAACACCTCCAACGAGTGGCAAAGTTGGAATAGACAGGAAGCTCGAAGGAGCATTAAGACGCTGAGTAGCTTGCCGGTGATCCGGCCCTTATTTAGGTTGGAATAGACAGGAAGCTCGAAGGAGCATTAAGACCGCCGGTCTGCTGGTCGGTCCAGTTGTTGTTGACGGTTGGAATAGACAGGAAGCTCGAAGGAGCATTAAGACTTAGGACCTCATTGCCTGCGCAGCTGCGAACGCAACTGATGTGAGTTGGAATAGACAGGAAGCTCGAAGGAGCATTAAGACGTAATACAGTCGCGGCCTCGGCCCGGCGTGGCGTGTTTGATTGTTGGAATAGACAGGAAGCTCGAAGGAGCATTAAGACCCAGCCCGGAAACCTGCTCAATCAGCAGCCATAAGGTTGGAATAGACAGGAAGCTCGAAGGAGCATTAAGACGTTGTAGACGGTTTTATAAGGTTTATAACTTAGCTATAAGGTTGGAATAGACAGGAAGCTCGAAGGAGCATTAAGACAACTCCGACCCTATTTGCTCTGCCATCGTTCTGACTCGGTTGGAATAGACAGGAAGCTCGAAGGAGCATTAAGACCGATTTCTTCAATCACGTAATCCAGCATCGGGATCACTTCTGTTGGAATAGACAGGAAGCTCGAAGGAGCATTAAGACTTTCGGGCCGGCTCGCCGGAGCATGCGGAAACGGCTGATGGTTGGAATAGACAGGAAGCTCGAAGGAGCATTAAGACCTTCTTCTTTTTCTTCTTCTTCCCAATATTCCATTTTTTCTGTTGGAATAGACAGGAAGCTCGAAGGAGCATTAAGACTCTATCAACGCCCTATCTATGGCGGCCAGTTTTTCGGTTGGAATAGACAGGAAGCTCGAAGGAGCATTAAGACGTACCAATAATGTTCTTTAAGACCCTCATTTGCCCTTGGTTGGAATAGACAGGAAGCTCGAAGGAGCATTAAGACAACGCGAAAGAATCCAGCCGTAGTTCATCGTCATCATCGAGGTTGGAATAGACAGGAAGCTCGAAGGAGCATTAAGACGGGTTAAACTCGGCGATGATGTTACATCGCTTGAACTCGCGTTGGAATAGACAGGAAGCTCGAAGGAGCATTAAGACCGGATGGGTCTTGTGGACGGGTCAATCCACGGTCTGCGGTTGGAATAGACAGGAAGCTCGAAGGAGCATTAAGACTATATGATTCATCCACTCCACTAATGGGAGTGGTTAAGTTGGAATAGACAGGAAGCTCGAAGGAGCATTAAGACGTTTCCTTTCCTACGGTGTCGGCGCGTTTCGACCCCTACGTTGGAATAGACAGGAAGCTCGAAGGAGCATTAAGACTTGCTATCCTCTCTGAATTACTGGGGGACATATTGATGAGTGTTGGAATAGACAGGAAGCTCGAAGGAGCATTAAGACGGGAGTATTTCTACACCCTCCTCACCTGAGACATACACCACGGTTGGAATAGACAGGAAGCTCGAAGGAGCATTAAGACGCTGAACGATGGTCGGGGAGGTATCGCCGAAGGCAATGGGTTGGAATAGACAGGAAGCTCGAAGGAGCATTAAGACCCTGGGTGCGGCAGGTCGTTAGGCTCACCACGGCCTATGTGTTGGAATAGACAGGAAGCTCGAAGGAGCATTAAGACTCGAGCAGGATTTCCACGGGGAAGCCGTCAAGGATGTATAGTTGGAATAGACAGGAAGCTCGAAGGAGCATTAAGACTTGACCGGCCTGGTTCTGGCCGGTTTGACTTGAACAAGGTTGGAATAGACAGGAAGCTCGAAGGAGCATTAAGACTTTCCCATTCCTCTTGTTCCAACTGTTTGCGCCTGAAATGTTGGAATAGACAGGAAGCTCGAAGGAGCATTAAGACTTCCATCCCCCATCGGACTGTGACCATTTCTTTAGGTTGGAATAGACAGGAAGCTCGAAGGAGCATTAAGACTTCCCCCAAGCGCAGTTTGATAACCCGTCTTAAGGTTAGTTGGAATAGACAGGAAGCTCGAAGGAGCATTAAGACTACCCCCCCTTGCTTCCCCCCGTGAGCGGGGGGGAAGGCGCGGTTGGAATAGACAGGAAGCTCGAAGGAGCATTAAGACTTAACTGTAGTGGATGAATATGCGGGCGTTGGGTTTTTGTTGTTGGAATAGACAGGAAGCTCGAAGGAGCATTAAGACAACATGGTCAGGATTTGTTCGGGGCCGTCCCAGCCGATGAGTTGGAATAGACAGGAAGCTCGAAGGAGCATTAAGACCAGCGGTGCAGCCGCTCGACATCGTCGCGGTCACAGCGCGTTGGAATAGACAGGAAGCTCGAAGGAGCATTAAGACCCAGGAGGTTTAGGGCCGTCTTGAGCTTGAGGTCTTCCGTTGGAATAGACAGGAAGCTCGAAGGAGCATTAAGACCGCGCTAACAAGCGCGCCCGTTCTTCCCTAAGTTCAGTTGGAATAGACAGGAAGCTCGAAGGAGCATTAAGACCGACAAGCGGCAGGCCGGCCAGGGGTTGCTGCTCGGTTGGAATAGACAGGAAGCTCGAAGGAGCATTAAGACAACAAAAAGGCCCCACCGCTTACACGGTGAGGCCGGGCCGTTGGAATAGACAGGAAGCTCGAAGGAGCATTAAGACTCTTATTCGCCATTCCTGTAGGGGCTGCTCTTTGCTAACTAGTTGGAATAGACAGGAAGCTCGAAGGAGCATTAAGACAGCCTCACACAGCACAATCACGTCCGGGCTTTCACCTTTGGGTTGGAATAGACAGGAAGCTCGAAGGAGCATTAAGACGGATGCCGAGGCGGGCCGGGATGTACCCGATGTGGGTGTTGGAATAGACAGGAAGCTCGAAGGAGCATTAAGACCTAGTTGGATTCCCATTGCCTCGGCCTGGGCCATTGCCGTTGGAATAGACAGGAAGCTCGAAGGAGCATTAAGACAATAGGTCGAAGTATGCGTTATGGCAGACGACAGCGGTTGGAATAGACAGGAAGCTCGAAGGAGCATTAAGACGGGATAACGCTGCAACATCAGCTCGATGGCCGAGAGCTTGTTGGAATAGACAGGAAGCTCGAAGGAGCATTAAGACTCATCCGCCCCCTCAATCCCAACCGTAACCATTGGTTGGAATAGACAGGAAGCTCGAAGGAGCATTAAGACGTGACTTCCTACGCCGTGCCCTCGGCAGGGCTGGCGTGCAGTGTTGGAATAGACAGGAAGCTCGAAGGAGCATTAAGACGCTGTGTCCGTCTCCCCCTCCAGCGCACGCCGCGAGGTTGGAATAGACAGGAAGCTCGAAGGAGCATTAAGACTCAATGGACAAGGACACGGATTAGGGATGGCGACTGCAGTTGGAATAGACAGGAAGCTCGAAGGAGCATTAAGACGTTTATACAACGCCGCCTCACCCGAAAAGCCAGACATAAAGTTGGAATAGACAGGAAGCTCGAAGGAGCATTAAGACTTTACAAGAAGCCCGAGGACGGTATCAACCGATGAATCATACAACCATCTGGACCTACCACGCCAGAGGAGAGCCATCTCGCCCCCCTGTGGTTTTCCTACATGGATTTATGGGCGCGGGGGCAGACTGGCTGCCCCTTGCCGAAAATTATGCCAACCGCTTCTTTTGCCTCATGCCCGACTTGCCGGGGCACGGTCGCAATATCCATCTCTCGCTTGCCCGGCCGCTTGATTTTGAGAGCGTGGCCAATGGGTTGAACCTGTTTCTTGAACAACTCAACCTGAACCGGGTTAGCCTGGTGGGCTATTCGCTGGGGGGACGAATTGCGCTGTATGCGGCCCTGAAATTTCCTCAAAAAATCAGGGCGCTCGTACTGGAGAGTTGTCATGCCGGGATAGTGGATGAACAGGCCCGTCGAGAACGCGCTGAGGCAGATGATCGCCAGGCTGAGGCCGTGCTGGCGCATGGCCTTGAAACCTTTGTTGAGCGCTGGTACGAGATGGATTTATTTCGGACCTTGCAGAGCCAGCCCCAGCTTCTGGCAGAAATTAAAGAGAAAAGAAAAAAGAATGATCTCCACTGGGTAGCGAAAACTCTCAAGGAGTTAAGCCCCGGCCGGCAACCACCCTTGTGGGCGAAACTCGGCGCTTTACCGATGCAGGTCCTGCTAATTGCCGGTACACTGGACACAAAGTACGTCGAACTTGCTACCAAAATGAGCCAACAGATACCGAGGGCCAGGGTCGAAGTCATCCCTGGAGTGGGGCACAACGTTCACCTTGAGCATCCAGGACAATTCGCCGAAGTCGTCTCTGCTTTTCTTGCCGGAGACGTAGCCACTTGAGCAAGGTTGGATTAATGGAAAAAGTGTAATAATCAAGAAGATGATGAACTGGCAAGCTCTGAAATCTTGCGCAAAGACGTCAAGAAAATAATAAAATCTTTGCGGCTTTGCGTGAGGTATTTGAGTAAAACATATTGCCTATTACAGGTTAATAACAGGACTTACGCGGTTAAGGTTTTTTGCCACGAATTAACACGAATTTTTACTAATTTTTAATACTTTTCGTGTTAATTCGTGAAATTCGTGGCTAATTTTCAGCCGTAGCTGGTCAACTGCGTAAGTCCTGTTAATAAAAGATAGGTTGAGCTAATTTACCCGGTCTGATAGAGCCATTGCTGCTCAATATACTCCCTGACTTCCTCGGCTACTTGATAGCGGATGCTCCGCCCGGCCTGTACCCTGGTCCGAATATCCCGCGAGGAGACGGCGGTCGGCGGCATATCCACCCAATCGAGGCGGGCGCTGAGGCCGGGCACAGTAGCTTCCAGTTCGGTCAGGTCGGGCCGGTAGCCGGGCCGGCCAATCACCGCCAGGCGGCAAAGCGTAATCAATTCCAAGGTGTGATGCCATGTCGGCAAATCAACCAGCGAGTCGCCGCCGATGATCAAAAAGCAAGCCTCGGCTGAGAGATTATGCTGCGCCCGGATGAGTCGCACCGTGTCGGTAGTATAGTGCGGGCCGGGCCGCTCCAAATCTACCCGGCTGAGGGCAAAATGAGGATTGCCGGCAATCGCCCGCTCGACCATCGCCACCCGGTGAATGGCCGGCGTCTTGGTTTGCCCCTGCTTATGCGGCGGGTCGCCCGCCGGAACAAAAAGCACCTGGCTCAAGCCCAGCCCTTCCCAGGCCATTTCTGCCATCAACAGATGCCCCAGGTGAATGGGATCAAAGGTGCCGCCGAGAAAACCAAGTTTCATGAAGGGAGTAGGGAGTAGGGAGTAGGGAGTAGGGGGTATAAGAAATAAGAAATACGCTGAAGGTTTTTATCGGTGACATACAAATTGTTAACGATAACCCACAACCCGCAACCTGCAACCTTGCAACTTGCTACTCTGTTATCTGCTACCCTGCTACCTGTCACCAGACCCATTCCAACTCCACATCATCCAGAAATACGGTATCGCCTACCTCGACGCCGGCTTCGCGCAGGGCGGCGTGGACGCCCATCTTTTCCAGGATGCGATAGGCCCGCATCACCGCTTCATCCAATCCCCAATAGGTCTGGGCGGCCAACTGCTCAATTTTGGGGCCGGTGACCCGCCAGCCATTGGGCAGCTTTTCGATCTCGAAATAGTGCTCATCCTCGTCCAGAGTGAAAACCGGGATTTCCTCGGCAAATAACGGTTCGCGGGGTGAATCGGCCAGCTTCTCAAACAGTTTGGCCACCAGCGCCGGCACACCCTCGCCGGTAACCGCCGAGATTTTTAGCGCCTCCAGGCCCATCTCTTTGGCCCGCGCCTGCACCGCCGGCCAATGGGCCGCAGCGTCGGGTAGGTCAATTTTATTAAGGACCACAATTTGCGGCTTTTGGGCCAGCTTGGGGCTAAAAAGACGCAGCTCGTCGTTGATCTGGTCAAAATCAGCCAACGGATAGGGCGCGGCCCCATTGAGCAGATGGACCAGCAGCCGGCTGCGCTCGACGTGGCGCAGAAATTGGTGGCCCAGCCCGGCGCCCTCGTGCGCCCCCTCGATCAGACCCGGAATATCGGCCATCACCAGGTCACGGTGGTCCAATTCAACCACACCCAGGTTGGGCTGGAGGGTGGTAAAAGGATAATCGGCAATTTTGGGCCGGGCTGCGCTAACCACCGATAGCAAGGTGCTTTTACCGGCATTGGGCACGCCGATCACCCCGACATCGGCAATTAATTTGAGTTCCAGGGTCAGCCATAGCTCTTCGCCCGGCAGGCCACGCTCGGCTATTTTGGGGGCCTGGTTAACTGAACTTTTGAAAGAAACATTGCCCCGCCCCCCCCGGCCGCCGTGAGCCACAATCACCTGCTGTCCCGGCTCGACCAGGTCGGCCAGCAGTTCGCCGGTTTCAGCATTGCGGGCTACAGTGCCCAGCGGCACTGCAATCACAATATCCTCACCCCTCGCCCCGGCCATGTTTTTGCTGCCGCCGTGCTCGCCGCGCCCGGCCTTGAAGTGGCTGCGTTTTTTGAAATGAATCAGAGTATTAAGATGGGGGTCGGCTTGCAGAATCACATCGCCGCCCTTGCCGCCGTGCCCGCCCGACGGCCCGCCACGCGGTACATACTTCTCCCGGCGGAAAGCAACCACCCCGTCGCCGCCGTCGCCCGCTTTTACATAGATTTTGGCTTCATCAAAAAACATGAGCTTGAGTTATTCTCCACGCTTAACGATACATTCGATGGTATCATAGCCAAGTTTGCGCTTTTTGCCAAAAGGGAGATTTTTCATAGAGTGTTACCATGATGTACTCATTCTGATGTTGATACCCAAAGTAAATGTAGACGCCGGGAAGATGTTTAGCCGGCATGCAATTTAGAGTAAAGCGTCACTCGACCTGACCGCAAGAACAAAGTTATGGACAAAAAACTCACCTCGGCCATATTGCAGCCGGCCCAACTCCTTACCGCCCTGTTCGACCAGCCCTATCTGCTGCTGGTTCTGGCGACGTTGTTCTGGTCGGGCAACTTTGTGCTGGGCCGGGCAGTGCGGGCCGATGTGCCGCCCATTGGGTTGGCCTTTTGGCGCTGGACCGGCGGCTCAATCCTGATCATCAGTTTTGCCTGGCCTTACCTCAAACGAGACTGGCCGCTGGTCCGGCGGCACTGGAAGTTTGTTCTGCTTTTAGCCGCTTTGGGCGTGACCCTCTTTAACACCCTGGTTTACACCGGCTTGCAGTTTACCACCGCCATTAATGCCCTGCTGATGCAATCTACCATGCCGGTGCTGATTGTGCTGATGTCGTATCTTTTCTACCGCGAAACGGTGACGCCGGTTCAAATTGTCGGAGTCCTGCTATCGCTGGCCGGAGTGCTGGCTATTGTCGGGCAGGGCGATTTAACGGTGCTGCTAGGATTGTCGCTTAACCTGGGTGACTTGTTGATTTTTATAGCCGTGGCCGGCTATGCCGCTTATTCGGCCCTGCTACGCCAGCGCCCGCCGCTACACCCGCTCAGTTTGATTGCCGCCACCTTTATTGCCGGGGCAGTGGCGCTGCTGCCATTTTATCTGTGGGAACATGCCACCGGGCGGATGGTTTCGTTTGATGGCGTCACCTTACTGACAATTAGTTACGTCGCAATCTTTCCCTCGATCCTGGCCTACCTCTGCTTCAACCGAGGCGTCGAACTGGCCGGGGCCAACCAGGCGGGCCTGTTTATCCACCTCATGCCGGTCTTTGGCAGTATCATGGCCATCCTCTTTTTGGGCGAGCGATTTCAATGGTTTCACGGTTTTGGCATCCTGCTGATCCTGCTTGGTATCCTGCTGGCCACCCGACCCAAGCAGAAGTAATTTAATCCTGCTTTGGCTTTTCTCTGCTGGGGGCTAATTCATAAACTTCACTGCCCCGGCCCCAAACTGACCCGATCTAAACTAACCGAGAAGGATTCCGCCGAGCAGCGTAAGACCCGGAATTGAACCAGGCCCGTTTGACCCTGCCAGGCGGACAAATCTTTGTGGGCCAGCGTCCATTCAAAGAGGGGAGATAACTCACCGGGTGGGATAAGTTCGTGAGTCTCGCCGTTTACTTCAAAGGAGACGGATAACCAGGGAGTAGGGGGGGATTGGAGATTAGAGATTGGAGATTGGGAGGGGGAGATTTTGTAGAGGAAGGAAAGATGGGGTTTGGGGTCGCTGGGAATGGAAACTCTTTGTCCCAGGCTCCATAATTGGCCGGGCTGACCATTGGGGCAGGAGGTCGGTTCACCTGTAGCGTCGCCCAGGCGAGCAGCGGCCTGACCGTCGAAGGCGTCAATGGACAGGTTGACCTGGCCGGCCCATTCCCACACATTCCAAACCTCGTCGCCTTCAAAATCGCCGCTAGCGATGGCGTTGGTCGGGGGGGCCAGGGTCAGGGTGATCGTGGCGGTATCGGTCAGGCTGACCCGGCGCGGCGCAGGCCAGGTGGTGTAGCCGGGGGCGCTGGCCTGGAGTTCGTACTCTCCGCCGAGCAGGGGCAGCGGCGGCCATTGTCCGGCGGCGTTGGTGATCAGCGTTTCCTGGATATTGGGGCCGGTAACTGTCACACTGGCTCCGGCGACCGGCTCACCGCCGGGACCAAGCACCACGCCCGTCACCGCCGGACCGGAGACAATTTGAGTTGTAACCTGGGGCTGAGCAGGCAGCGGCTCCACATTACCGGCCCGGTCGCGGGCGCGGATAGCAAAGCTGTAACTGTGGTTGATTCGGCCCGTATATTTGGCCTCGCCGGTGGGCGTATTGGCTAGCCACAGGTCAAACGGCCCGCCGTCTTCGCTCACGTAAACATCATACCCGGCGATGCCGGAGCCGGGGTCGTCACCCTGCCAGCGTAGAAGGAAGGTTGGCGGGCTGGAGGGTGGGAGGGGTGGGAGGCTGGTGCGGGGCGGCTGAGTGTCGCGCTCGACCAGGATAAAGGGCTGGCCGCCGATTTGAAAGGTGGGGTCGGCGGGATCGGCTCCATTTTGGTTGGTAGCTCGCGGCAGGGTCAGGCTGTAAACGCCCCCGGTGGAGGTCAGAGTCAAGGTGCGGCTGAGGCCGGTCGTCCCGGACAGGGAGGGAGTAGAGTCAACCCAGTAAAGCTGGGCTGTCTCGCCGGTGGCGCTGATGGTTGCGGTGACGGTCAAGCCTTGTGTGGCCCACAGCGCGATCACGCGTGACTTGTCGGCGGTACGGTAAAACGCCACCCGGTCTTGCTCGTATTGCTTGTCACGCCAAAGGGGTATCACCCCATCGAACTGTTCCGCCGCCAACTGGTAGGCGGCATAGGCGGGGCGAGGCTGGCCTTGAGCCGGGTTGCAGGCGTGGGGGCTAAAATTCTGGCGCAGGCCGTAGGCGCTCGACAGCCCATCGCCGCAGTCATCGTGCAGTTGGAAGTGGTAGTAGCGCTCGACGCCGTTGTAAAAAGAGAGGGCTGTATTTTGCACAATATAGGCCGCTTGTTCGGCCACAGTTGCCCGGAAAGGCGTATCAGGGGCAACAGCGTGGCTGGTGGCCGGAAAATCATCCCACACTGAGACGCCGCTTTCGGTGATCCAGATAGGGGTGTTTTCCAGGCTAAAGGTTTTCAACGAAGCCTGGGCTTGCCGAATAAGCTGCTCGCTGTTGTAAACACTCAGGTAGTGATGGAAGGAAAAAACGTCGAAGTACGCCCGGCCGGGGTCGCCGTTGGTCTGGCGCAACAAGGCCGGAAACCAGTCGCGCTGATCGTAAAAGGCCAGCCCGCCGAGGATGACGGTGGCCTGCGGGTCGGCGGCCTTGATGCTTTTGTAGGCTACTTCCAGGAGGCGGTAATATTCCTCGACCGTGCCGGCCCAAAAGAGTTGGTAGTCTGGCTCATTCCAGACTTCCCAATATCGAATCCCAACCCCACGCGGCCAGCCCTGCTGCCAGGCCAGCCGGCCGCCGGGGCGGTAGCGTTCTACCGTCGTAAAGACAAAAGTGGCCCAGGGGTTATTGGGGTTGATCAGTTTGTCCGGTCCCGGTTCATTGGTGCCGTCGCTAAAGATGGGTTCGGCCAGCCCGGCGGGGGGCAGAGTGGCGGTGCTGGCTGCAACCGGCAGGCTGTTGGGTTTGGCCGGGTCGCCGGCAGGGTTGGGCGGTGGGGCGGCCTGGGCATAACGAGCGGGTGTACCCAGTAAAATGGCAATGGGCGTTAGGCCGTGCGCCAACTCCTGGGCGATCAGGGTGTCGTAGTCGTGCCTGCCACCGGCGTGGGGGCCAACGTAGCCGCCCTCGTCTACCCAATGCCAGTAGAGCGGCCAGCGATCCCAGGTGGCTCCGGCGGCCAGTGCGCCACTGTAACGCGCTTCGTCGGCCAGGTGATCGGGCGCGCTGATGAAAGCAAGACCAAAGCGGGGGTTGCCGGGAGCAGTTTCGATGACAGCCGGACCGGCAAAGCGCCAAAGTATGGCGATGGATACCATCAGATTCGCCAGTAGGAGCAGGACAACAACAATTAGCCAGTCGCGTTGATGTTCAGAGTGGCTCAAAAGATTCCTCCCTGCGGTCGGAATGACATGACATGGTGCGCTTGGAGATCAAGCTGGGATGGATTCCTCCCTGCGGCCGGAATGACATGGAATAGACTAGGGCAGGGGCAGGGCTTCTAAAGCAGGTTTGGAGGTCAAGTCAGTGCGCCACAGGCCGAAGAAGTGCTCTTCGTTGGGCGGCTGGCCAGGGGCGGGCACAAAATCAAAGGCGGTCCAGATGACCCAGCCGGATAGTCCGGCGGCCTCGACCGTTTTTATCGCCTCGGCCAGGCTGTCGGCCTGCTCTTTTTCGGTGCGCGGCTGCCCCGGCGAGTCGGCCCAACTGTGGTAGCCAAACTCTTGCAGCACCAACGGCTTGTCGCTTTGCTGCTGGTAAGTTTTGAGCCGGGGGGCCAGGTCTTTGGCGTCGGTCCAGTGGTGGAAGGAGAGAAAATCTACATAGGGTTCGGTCGGCAGCGGATCACCCCACCAGCCGGCAGTAATCAGGTGATAGGGGTCGTGCTCACGGACGATAGGGCTAAGGTGAGCCAGCCAGTCAATCACCTCTTTTTGGGTAAAGCGGGCATCCTCGGCGGACTGCGCGCCATAGTTGATGTCGCCCTCGTTGCGCAGGTCCCAGGCCAGCAGGCTCGGCTTGTTGCGGTAGCGGCGGACAATGTAGATGGTCTGGTTATCGTAGTGAGCAAAGTCGGTGTAGAGTGGGCGGAAGGTCAGGTCGGGCAGGTCGTTGAGAGTCATGATGAGTTTGAGGTCGCGCTCGGCGGCCAGGGCCAAAAGCCGGTCAATCAGGGCAAAGGCGGACTCGTTGGGAATAGCGTCTTCCGGCTGGCAGGTAAAAAGCGGTTCGTGCCATAGAAAGACGCGCAGAGTATTGAAGCCGGCCGCTTTGATCAGGTCCAGTTCTTCGGCCATCTCCGCCGGATCGGTCTCGGTGATAAAGCGCTGCCAGGGGGCGCGGCGGGGGTAATAATTGACGCCCTTCACCTCAAAGGTCTTGCCGCCAAGTTGTAGCTCATCGCCCTTCACGGTGACAAATTGGGTCGGATCGGGCGCTTCCACCGGGGCCGGGTCGGGTCGAGGTGCGGCGGTGGAGAGGCATGCCGGTGGGGTAGGCTTGGGGAGCGCCTTCAACCGAAAAAGGGCGTCGAGGGCTTCTTTGCGCCGTGGGTCAATGGCCAGGGCGGCCCGGTATTGGGTGATGGCGGTTTCAACCTGGCCCTGTTCCTCCAGCCCCACCCCGTAAATGTAGTGAGCGGCATACTTTTTGCTCAGCAGGGGTTCTTCGCCGCAGGATTGATCGGCGGCGATAAGTTGGGTCAAGGCATCGAGGGCCGCCGGCCAGTTGTTGCCCCACGCGGCGTCGAGGTCGGCGCAGGTAGCAGTGGCGGGCGTCGCCGGGGCGAGGGTAGGTGTTGGGGCAGCGGCGACGGAATCGGGGGTGGCGGTCGTTGGTGGCGCGGTCTGGCAGGCAGTCAGGGTAAAAAAGAGCAGAGAAATAAAAACAATAGTGATTTTATTAGCAAATATCATCTGACTCATCCTATTCAGGATGAAGTAAATGTCAAATTTGGGCATAATCCTTTTGTCCTCTTGTTCTTCAGGCGTCTCTGGATTATAATTCTAGGGCTAAATGAGGTTAAGACAAGTTGCGTGTCCTACATTTGTTCGACCACATTAAAGCCGCCCCAGGAACCCAATGCTAAACTCTACGACAAGACCGGTCAACGCTGCCCCTCTCCGGCTTTGCTTACTCATCAGTTTAATCTTGTTACTCTGCCTGTCGCTCCCGGCTCAGGCCGCCGAGGGACCTACCTTTCGTTTTGAGCAAATTTCGTTGGAACAGGGCCTATCGCACGGCACGGTTTTCTCCATTGTGCAAGATCACACCGGCTTTATGTGGTTTGGCACGCCCAGCGGCCTGAATAAGTACGACGGTTATAATATTACCATTTTCCGCAGCGACCCGCAGAATCCCAACTCGCTCTCCAACGACAACGCCGGCAATCTTTATATTGACCGGGCCGGTATGATCTGGATTGGCACCTGGGGCGGCGGGCTGAACCGGCTCAACCCGGTTACGGAGGAGTTCAAGGTCTATCTGCCCGACCCGGCCAACCCGGCCAGCCTCAGCAGCGACCGGGTGCAGACCATGTTTGAAGATCGGGCCGGAAACCTGTGGGTCGGCACAGCCGGAGGTGGCCTGAACAAGCTGGACCCCCAGACCGAACAATTTACCGTCTACAAAAACGACCCGGTCAATCCTGCCAGCCTGAGTAATGACCGCATCTGGAGCATCGTCGAGGATGGGGCCGGTTATTTGTGGGTGGCCACCAGCGAAGGGCTGAACCGCTTTGACCCCCAAACTGAAACCTTCACTCACTACTTCAATAGCCCGGACGACCCGGCCAGCCTGAGCAACAATCTGATCCGCACCCTATATGTGGACAAATCCGGCGTGTTATGGGTAGGCAATGAGGCCGGCCTCGACAAGTTTGACTCGCAGACTGAAACGTTCAGCCATTACGTGAATGACCCGGCTGACCCTACCACTCTCAGTGATACCATCGTCAATGCCATGCTCGAAGACAGCGCCGGCAATTTCTGGGTCGGGACGCGCAGCGGCGGCCTCAACCTGTTTGACCGCGCCAGCGGTACCTTTACCCGCTATCTCAATGACCCGCAAGACCCCACCAGCCTCAGCTACAACGATATTCGCGCTATTTACCAGGATCGCTCCGGGGTACTATGGCTGGCTACACGCGGCGGCGGGGTGAACAAATTTACGGTGGCTTCCGGTCAATTCGAGCGCCTGGTGCACCATCCCGACAACCCCAACAGCCTCAACAGTAATGATGTCCGCGCCATCTATGAAGATGAGGCCCACAACCTCTGGGTCGGCACCAAAGGCGGCGGTCTGAACCGGTTCGACCCACAGGGTTTTCTGGTCACTTACCTCAATAACCCTGATAACTCCAACAGTCTCAGCAATAATGATATTTACGCCGTTTATCAGGATCGAGAGGGGCTGCTCTGGTTAGGCACATCAGGAGCAGGCTTGAATAAGTTCGACCCACGCAATGGGACATTCACCCGCTACCAACACAACCCCGACGACCCGACCAGCCTGAGCTTTAATGATATCAACTCTATTTACGAAGACCGGACCGGCGTCCTCTGGATAGGGACCAAAGGCGGCGGTCTGAACAAACTCGACCGGCAAACGGGGCACTTCACCAGTTACCAGCACAACCCCGACGACCCCACCAGCCTGGGTGGCAATGATGTCTATGCCCTCCTTGAAGACAGCCAGGGCGATTTTTGGGTGGGAACCTACGGCGGCGGGTTGCATAAAATGGACCGGGCCAGCGGTACGTTTGAGCGTTACCAATACAACTCCGCCGACCCGGCCAGCCTGAGCAACAACGATGTTTATACCCTGCACGAAGACCGCTCCGGCGGGCTGTGGATCGGCACAGCCAACGGCGGCCTCAACAAATTGGAACGGGAAACCGGGCGATTTATCCATTTCGGCCCGAAAGAAGGTTTAGCCAGCAACGTAGTTTACGGCATCTTGGAGGATGAGGCCGGTCAGCTCTGGTTGAGCACCAGCAACGGCCTGTCAAAATTCAATCCGGCCAGCCAAACCTTTGTTAACTACGATGCCGGCGACGGGTTGGGCAACACCGTTTTTCACGAAGGAGCCTATTTCCAAAGCCGCAGCGGAGAAATGTTTTTTGGCGGGATCAATGGACTGGTCAGATTCAACCCGGCTGACATTAAAGATAACCCCCATCCCCCGGCGGTGGTTCTGACCGCCTTCAATATTCTCAATAAAGAAATTGTGCTCGACCAGCCGATTGAGCAAATCAAAGAGATCAAGCTGTCGTACCGCGATATTGTGTTCTCGTTTGAGTTTGCAGCCCTGGATTACACCAACCCGGCCAAAAATCAATACGCCTACAAACTGGAAGGTTTTGACCAGGATTGGATCAACGCCGGAACCCGCCGCTTTGGCACCTACACCAATCTGGATGCCGGCGACTACACCCTGCGCATCAAAGGCTCCAACAACGCCGGAGTTTGGAACGAAGAAGGTACGCCGCTCCGCATCATCGTCACCCCGCCTTTTTGGGAAACTTGGTGGTTCCGGCTGGGTGTGGTGGCCGCAGTGCTGGCCTTAGCTTTTACCGGCTACACCCTCCGAGTGGCTAACATCCAGGCCCAACGCACCAGGCTGCAAGCCCTCGTCGCCGAGCGAACCGCTGAACTATCGCAGGCCAATGAACATCTGCGCACCCTGACCGAGCGCTTGCAGCAAGAGCTAACCACCGCCCGTGAAATCCAACAGAGCCTTCTGCCGCCGCCGCGCCCCGACTGGTCAGGCCTCGATTTGGTTTGCTACAGCACTTCGGCCCGCGAGGTGGGCGGGGATTTTTACGCCTACCACATGTTTAGAAAGAATGAAGGCAGAAGGATGAAGGATGAAGAAGAATTTTCATCCTTCATCCTTCATCCTTCTGCCTTTGCTATTGCTCTTGGTGATGTTTCCGGCAAGGGTATGCCGGCGGCGCTGTTGATGGCGGTCAGTCTGGCCTCGTTTCAATCGGTGATTGGGCAGGAGTTAGCCCCGGCTCACTTGCTGGCCCATCTCGACGGCGAATTGGGGCCGTACACCCGCACTCGTTTTTTGCAAAATTGCGCACTCTGTTATCTGGAATTCACTTTCTCTGGCCAGGATCGCGGCTGTGTTTTGCGGGCAGCCAATGCCGGCTGTGTCGCGCCGCTCATTCGCCGGGCCAACGGTTCGCTGGAATGGGTGGATATTGGCGGTCCGCCGCTGGGCATTGGCCTGGGCCAAGAGACCGGTTATCCCGAAGTTGCCCTTGTCTTGCAGCCTGGCGATCTGGTTATCCTGACCAGCGACGGCGTAGTTGAGGCTATGAACGGCTCCGGCGACATGTTTGGGTTTGACAGGCTGGAGGCAGTGGTGGCTGCCGGGCCACAACATTCTGCCGAGGCGATGCTGGCACACCTGCGTGCTGCGGTGCTCGGTCATACTGCCGAGGCTGAATTACACGACGATTTAACTATCGTTGTCGCTCAAATTTAAATTCCGTAAATCACGAATTGAAGAGCCAGCACGCCCATTTGCGGCTCCATTCGGCATGTAGGCGTGCTCAGTTCTCTAAAACGGTGATTTGCTGAAATTGTTTTCTTCTGCCGCTTTATCAGCGGCAGTTCTTTTGACGTCCGCTTGGGAGCATTTCAGTTTTGGGGCAAGATGTGAGAGAATAGAGAAAAAGAAGAGATAGGAGACAAAGGATGGCAAGAAGCAAAGCAGCAGTAAAGGCAGAGTTAATGAAAAAAGCCGAGGCGGTGATAGATGACTTATTGGCATGGCACAAAGAAACAGACCAACCCAACCTGACCCAGGTGGAAGGGAAAGTATTGGAGTGGAGGCAACATTTGAGTGAAGAGATGGCGCCAAGCATGATTGAGAACCAGGCGGCGGTACGACCGGTGCCGGGGCCAAACTGGGCCGGTTGTGGGGTTGAGATGAGATACAAGGGGCTGAAGGACAAGACGGTGCTGAGTTGAGTGGGAGAGTTGAAGTTAGAACGGGGCTACTACTATCGTGACCAGTGTCGGACTGGGCTTTTTCCCCTGGATCAACAACTTGAACTATAGGAGGCCCATTGGTCGGAAGGGCTGGCCAAAGAAGCGACCTGGTTAAATGGGGTTCTGTCGGGTTTTAAGCAAGCGGAGGAAACCTTCGCCTGGATTGGGCCTATCTCCATGTCAGACAATACCATTTGGCGGCGAGCCGAGCGTTGGGGGAAGGCTTTAGGCAGGTGGAACAAGAACGTCAAGAATTTGGTGGGGATAGCACCCTTCAACCACGACAGTGGCAAACAGCGGGACAAACGGCGTATCTTTGGTGGGAGAACCTCGGTTCGGTCGGTTTTATATATGGCCACTTATCGGCTATTAGATATAATCCGGTGATTAATGTCTTTCTATCAACGCTTATTGGCCAAGGGTAAACTCAAAAAGGTGGCTCTCACGGCCTATATAGATATCCAGAAAAGTTTTTTCCAATGATTTGGAGCCGGGATTAGGAGATTAGGAGATTTTTCCCTTTATTTTCCATCCCCAAATCCCCTAACCTGGACGAGCCAGAACCAAACAGGAACACAGAGTTACGCAGAGATTTCACAGAGACACGTTGCTCACTGTACAAGAA